>Ga0123357_10010343_pt1 | contig 11859 bp, 6 predicted proteins | sample TergutEmb28metaG_FD_89873 | JGI IMG/M metagenome (GOLD analysis project Ga0123357, IMG submission 89873) | Embiratermes neotenicus P4 segment gut microbial communities from Petit-Saut dam, French Guiana - Emb289 P4 | ecosystem: Host-associated > Arthropoda: Insects > Digestive system > Gut ...
ACATACCCAAAATTACAGACTGTGCTGATATTGTCTTATGGCAAACTGAAATGTGTGTGTGTATACACATACACACATATATATATATATATATATATATATATATCAGCAGTGGTGTAGTGGTGTGGTTCCCTCTCCCACAACGAATATTATTTTTTTGTGGTTTCACATATGTTTAGCTAAGATGTGTGGTTACACATGTTTCTTTCTCATACAAAATACAATTTCTTGTGGGCTTAGGCATTCTGATTTTTTTGGGAAGCGGTTTATGAAGTGGATCCATTGGGCCCACCATGTTTAAAATACTGTCACACAGATATTACCAGAATCCCCACCTTAAAGCTGTAACACTCATTCCATTTATTTATGACTCCCTATGACTCAAATACTACAACTTTCCACTAACACCCAAGGACAATTTAACCAGTGTCAAAACATGAAGATTCAAGAGGATGTGTCCACTGGCAAAACCTGTTGAGCCATATTCTAAGAGAACAATGGCTAACCTTAAACACACCAATGAAACGTGTAAGATTTCCAAGTTAAACAATATTATCACAATGGAGCAAGCTCCATAACAGCAAATTTTACGTTTTGTTGACCATGCATCCCTGTATAATCTTGTAAATAAAACCAACTTCATGCACAATTTATTCTTAGTATATTTATCAATCTCTACATGTTTTGGGTGACTATGGGCCCGTAGTCAGGAGAAACAGCTGTGTTTTTGTGACACTTGGTACTTGTTATTCTATGTGGATGACTGACTGGCATGCAGGATGCATACCAGACAGTCATTCACACAGAATAACAAGTACCAAATGTTGCAAAAACATAGCTGTTTCTCCTGATGACGGTCCCATAGTCACCCGAAACATGTACAGATTGATAAATATGCTAAGAATAAATTGTGCATGAAGTTGGTTTTATTTACAAGATTATCCATTACAGCAGTGATGAACATTGGTTAGTTTGCATGTTATTTAGGACTAACCCTTTAAACGCCAAATTAAATCCCATCTGCCATTTGCAAGCATTATTAGGAGCTCACCATATTCTACACGTTAGCAGGATAAGGGTTAATGTCTACATGGTGAAGGTCATTTAGTATGAAAGTCATGAGAGTATGAAATGTAAACATTGCAAAGTTTTAATGGCCCACTTTAAGACACTATCCCAGCACTTACTGGTAGGCATGGACAAAATGATAAAAAAATAAACAAATATGTGGTCATGAAACTGTATGTACTGTGGATCTTGCATGTATTTACAACATAAAACCATCAAATACACAATATACTGAATACTTAATTGTATCTAAAAGCTCCTACATGTTTCATTGCCTCAGTGCATCATCATCTTCAGCGAGTTCTTCTGTTATACGCAAGTTACCAGCCAGTTAAACTGCAGTCCATTAATACACACACTTAAAGTGCTAAAAGACTATCATAACCAAGCAATTAATATACTTGGGATGTTACATATAGTGTTACAGTAATATAAAATGATATAATAAAATTAACTTTTGATAGAATACAGTAGAATGTTGCAGTTCTTGAAGCAATTACTTGAATTACAATTGCATCATAATGTCCTGATCATGTGTGGTGTCCTTATATACAGTAATTACATTCACGACTATATCCTTGCAGCCTATCACCTGATTGCATATTCATATTACTTCTGCTAGACTATTTTATTGCACTGCATTACAGTGAGTGCAGTTTATTACAGGTTCACACTCTGCAAGGATACAGTCGTGAATGTGACTGTATATAAGGCCACAACACACGATGAGTACATCATGATATGACTGTAATTCAAGTAACTGCTTCAAGAATTGCACCATTCTACTGTATTCTATCAAAAGTTCATTTTATTATCTCATTTTATATTAATGTAAAACTATATATAACATCAACTGTATATCAATCACTTGGTTATGATATTCTTTTGACACTTTTAAGTGTATGTGTTAAGCTCACAGATCGAAAACGCTCACTGAGCGGAGAAAACGACCACAACACGTTGTGGCAGTAGAGAAACAGCTACAAAACGAAATTTCATGTTGTGGCTGATTTTAAACAACCGCAACACGTTGTGGCATGTGAAGATATGCCATGATGCAAAACTCATGTCGTGGCTGTTAAAGGAAATAACCACAATGAGTTCAGAAGTGGAAGTTGTGGAAGTTACAGTGAAGACAGTGAGGGTTTCAGACTGAAAGTCACTTGCAACTTCTGTGTAAGGAAGAACTGAATCAACACTGAGCGAGAAGGTTCAAATTCTGGTCAGGAACAACAAGTTCAAAAAATGGTTTCTCTCTCCAACTCAAGACTTCCAGCAGTTGATTTGGGACAAACACTGTGGTCAGGGTGCCTGACACTGATCGAGGATGTCTAGCCCCCTAGCCCCCAGAAATGTCCTAGCAGTTGTCATTGATGTCAACTCTTCGGGGTTTTATCTGTTGGGCACGAAGAAAGCCTACTTGAGCAGCTGTATGCTCGCAATGAATTCACAACTGCTGACAACTTCATCAAGGCACATGATGTGCCCTCAAGTTCACTATCTCTTCGGTCAGCCTCAATGATAACATCTGGAAGTAAGCAGGGATTTGTAAGCTGCCATTGTAAGAGGTACTGCATCGATAAAAAGTGCAACTGTATTTCGAAAAATATGAAGTGTAACTCTAAGTGTCATTCTAAAAGCTCCTGCAAAAATAAATGAGCTTCGCCATTGTTCTTCATTAGGCCTACATCACATGTATTTTTTATCAACAAATTACTAAACTTACAAACAGTTCATATGAAAGATATTTCACGCTGTGGCTGTTTCTCTCATGCCACAATGCATTGTAGTTGTTTAAAAACAGCCACAACATGCAATTTCGTGTGGTAGCTGTTTCTCTAATGCCACAACGCGTTGTGGTCCTTTTTTCCGCTCAATGAACGTTTTTTGATCTTTGAGCATAACATATGTACTAATGGACTGCATTATAACTGGGACAGAACTTTGGTATAACAGATGAACTCCCTGAAGATGATGATGCATTGAGGCACTGCAACATGTACGAGTTTTTCAATACAACTAAGTAATGAATAAATTTTGCATTTGTTGGTTATATGTTGTAAATATGCGGTCAGTCCATGAACTACATAAACCCTCTAATGCTCTGTAGCTTGTATAGAAATATAAAACATGACATGAAGACAAATGCCTTACTGCAAGTGTCAGTGGTTCTATCAAGCATGATTTTATAAAGGAGCCCAAATCTTTACTTTCGCGAATTTTACAGTAATCTACTAGCCCAAACATTTTCACACAGCACTGATTCTTAAAATGTGAGGCAAGTGGCTGATTCCTGATCTTAATTTTCTGGGTTACATATCATAAACTACTCACGCACACTCACTGTGAGTGCAGTATCGAGTGTGTGGTCATTCTGTAAACAGTCTGGTGCTATTCATCTTTCAAAACTTTGTGTGTGTATAATATAAACAGGGGCCTGTTCTTCACCAGTTAATCTAGCATTATAAACTTGACCAATATTCAGAAAACAATAATTCTAGCATAAAGGTAAAGTTCACCCTAGAACAGGCCACGACGGCCCAGAGGGAGAGTAGAGGTATAGCTCTACTCTTTCTTTAACCTCAGTGCTAGATAGGGGTGGGCGGTCAAAGCCACACCCCGGCCACTTTACCCCCAGGAAAGACCTGGTACCCATTGTATAGGAGGCTGGGTGGGCCCAAGGGCCGGTCTGGACAGGTGGAAAATCTTGCCCCCACCAGGATTCAATCCCCGGACTGTCCAGCCCGTAGCTAGTCGCTATAGAGACTACGCTATCACGGCCCACACAATAATTCTGAAACCTCACATAAGTCAGTGAATATTCAATGCCATATTCTCATTCATGCATGAACCATTAATACATCCCTGCCCCTACTTTAGTTCCTTCCTACACTATCAAAGGAAGACTCTGATGACTTTTACCTCTCCAATGGTCTAATTACTCTGATATTTGGACACTTGTCAATAAGCAAATTAGCAATATTCTGTGCAAACTGACAGGCTGGAGACCAATAGACCTCTTCCAGATGACTCATCGTTGTCTGACGGAGCACTTGCTCCAGCATCCCGCAGTTACTACTGTTACGTAAGTACACAACAAGTTTCTTCACATTTTTACACTGATGCAGGAAGAACTGTGGCCAAGATATGCCAGGGAAATTAAGATGAAGACACTCAACTGACTCAAAGCCAGGGAGAGAGGGATGTGCATAGTCTTCTGAAGAAGGAATAGTCTCATCATAAGCAATCAGATGCAGACAATTCAATGAGGAGCAATGTTCCCCGATAAACTTCACATCCAGAGCTTCAGCATAAATGAGATGAAGGTACAGTAACTGACTGCCTATTGCACAAAGAAGCTGTTTGACTTCAGTAAACCTGATGTTTGACAACCACAGTCCCTGCAAATGTTTCAAGCCTTTCAGTGGAGTTAGATCACATTCATTACTACACAGCAGTTTGAGTTCAACAAGATTCGGAAAATGCTCAACCAAGATACTGAGATGCAATGACGAAATGTTGTAACATCCAAAACTCAAGAGCTGTGAAGAGCATGTCTGAGGGCCTCTGCCTCCACATCCTTTATTTTCTGCTAACCCATTCAGCAACTGTGTCAGACCATTTTGAGATATTTTACCCATTACACTCAATTCTTCCAAGTGGCATAATTTTAAAATGGCACTGACACTATCATCAGTGACATTTGGAGACCAGCTGACATGAAGACGCTTCAATCTCTTGCAAGACTCTGCAACAGCTTCCAACAGTGCATCACTGCATTTGTACACGGATGTGAATTCTTCCAGGCTCTCAGCGACACGGACACTGTGTGTCCAAACTCCATGGCGATACTGATTTCCAAGTCGTATTACTTTAAGATCATTCATTGTGCACAACTTGTTAAACAAGAAGAACACAATGAAGTTCAGTTCATATCGGTAGTCAAAACTGTGCATGGGTTCTGCACCCAACTCAAGTCTTGTCACACCAGGATGGATGATGGCACTCAGTACCTCGTAGATCACTTCCTGACACCAGGACTCACTGATTGAGTCACGTATGTCATCATACAATCTATCAACACATTTCAACAACTTGACTGTCATTTTATTGGCTATTATGGTTGGCAATGTACAGTGCAGTATATACTTGAGTTGTTTGCATCTCTCTTGGGCATGATGTACTTTCTTGCTCTCTGGCATTTTGTTTTGCATTAGCTGCACACAGAGCTGAGTTACATGATCTTCAATTGCCCCCAGGGCAAGGTCTTCCAGGGTATCTGGTTTAATGAACTGTGGCATGGTGACTTTACTGGAAAAAGAAATAAATGGCTATTGTAATTTCTTAGTGTAATGTACTGGCCTGTGCCAATCACAGTTACTTCTATGCCATCACAGACATTTTAGATGTTGCAGTACTAAAAGGAAGCACAAAAAGTTAGTGAAATAAGGACAATGCAGTAACACACAGAAACCTGGGAAGCAAGTATTTAGAATACACTGAGGGAAAGCGGAACAGAACACACTGAGATCAATGTCCAACTCAAGAAAAACTGGAGACAGCTCCCCACAACAGCTCTCCAAGTGGATCAACCATGAAATTGAATGAGGTTTGTACAGCTATGGAATATGGTGCCACCAAAAAAATAACAAATACAGTTAGGGTCTCATTTTGCGACGATTCACTTTTACGACCCTTGTTGAGTTGGACTGAGTACTCCCAACTCATGGTGCATCACTGTCGCAACTCAAGTGTCCTTTCTCTACTTAGCGTACTTCTAGCTCTCTTCCGGTGTGAATGTGTTTCTTATTCTACTTTAGTGCAGTTTCCCCCCCCACACAACGTCCATCAATCAAAAAGACAGAAAAGAAGAAAAAATCAAAACAGTTGACACTACATTCTTTCTTGATGTCTTCTGAACCATGGCCTAGGCCTTCTTCAACAAAATAAACAGTGATTTTATTGATATTTTTTTCAATTATCTGTGTAATTTTCTATATACCTAATTCATTAAATTAAAATTGTATGTCATAATGCCAAGAAATTTTGTAAATTATGAAATTATTTGACTAATTTGTTTGGTCCATGAACCTATCTCAATTTAAACCATTTAAATAGTACTCGTTTTATGACGATTTGCTTTACAACCAAATATTCGAAAACATAACCCCATCGTAAAACAAGACCCTGCCGTATTTAACTTTTTTAAAAGTGGCCAATGTCTGATTGAAATTTGACTAACAGAATTCTGACCTCTCTAGCTTCAGACTGTTGCACAAGTTTCCACCAGAAACCTACCAAATTTCAATTTGGCCAATTCTGAGGGACTAGTTTTATGGCCTTATTTATTTCTAGTACAACAATTAATATCTTTATGTGGTATCAAAATCAGAGATACTATGAATGTGAATAATGAAAAATTAAAAAGCACAAGAGAGGGTATAAAAAACTTGTCAGACCTTTATTGGGATTTAAAGTGATTCTGCTTCAGTTTCTAAAAGTCGTAGAAGTTCCTTGCTCAAGTGGTCACACTATTAAAGCCAATGACAAGGAAATGGGAAAAACGTAATAACACTCAACATAAAATATATACTCACAAAGAAATAATAAAAAAGGTGAGAATTGTAAAATAAAGTCATTTTTCAGCTATAGTATAACACATATCACGGGTAGGCCTATGTAACACTATGTAAGTTGAGTGTTAGTCAGCACTACTCAAGCACTGGATCACCAACTGGGGAAAATCATTATAGAGACAAGCCCAAGGGTGTTGTGCATAACTAGACTTACATATCTAACTGGCACATTACATCATCTTGTTTTAAAAAAAAGTTTCTGAAAACAGTTCCACTTTCATCATGTGGAAGTATGAGAACTACTGTGCAGAACCCACGCGATGAACATATCAAGGATTAACGCATTCAATATGCCTTCAAAGTAAAGAGATGTTTCCAGTGAACTCAACACTGCGATACAAAAATGAGAAATTTCACCCAAAACAAACACTCTAGACAAGGTACCATAACTAATTCCAAAGTAGTTTGCTTTGCCCAGGTCATAATTACTCAACTGGTTAAAAAAATTCCCTCCTGTTAATTACTCTTTAGACTTCAATGAGAGTTTCGGATATACACATTATAAGCAAAAAAGTAAAACAGCACCGTTACAGGCCTGAACAGGCCCAAAGGGTTTCAGGAAGTTAAGGTTCCCAGATTTTGTGACAATGGCACAGGATGGTGGTAGGTTGTCAGCCTTATGCACCGGCCGCCTTTACCCCCAGGAAATGCTCCTGGTACTCATTTCTGTTAGAGGCTGAGTCAACCTCAGGGCCATAGTATGATGGGAAGGATTTTATGTCAATGAAAAATCCACTGACACCAGCTGGGATCGAACCAGCAACCTTCCCATTTGTAGCACAGCACATATACACACTACAGAACACTGAATATCATGAGAAGACGGTTAAGGCAAATTGTGGAAGGAGACTGCGGCCTACTTAACGCGGTACACTTTACTGTAAGAAACCTTATTTTATTTTACCAATTCTGTATCATGATAGAGCACAGCAGACTGCAACATAAAATCTACACACTTTGAAACTCAATGTAATTAGGTCAAATACATTTTACAGCCTCAAAAAACACGAATTCACAAAACTGCATTGTATAAGAAATCTTAAACCAGATTTTAAAAAATGGAAAAGGAAAACAAATAAAGAGGGAAAAATAAAACACTAAAGATGATACATAGAAATAAAATAACTAAGAAAGAGAGCCAGAAAGGAAGAGAGGAACAGACATAAAGAAAAAGAGAGAGAGAGACAGGGAGAGAAAGAAAGAAAGAAGTGCTTTACCTCAAACCTCAATGCACCAATACTAAAGATGCAGTGATACCCAAATGGTGCCTGAAGAGTCACTTACTTTCTTAGCCAACACAGTGATTAATGAGCTGGTGACGTGGCACTGATTATATTTATAACCAAATGCAGTCATAAACATGAGCCAAGGCTAAGCAATATTTCAACATTTCCTGTGAGTAGTTTAAAACGAATTGTGAACGACGTGCTGCATGTAAACAGTCACAAAGCAGTGCTCATTATAAATCTATTTTATACACTACAGTATTAGACTGATTTAACAACCCACAAAAAATGTACAATGCACCAAAGCACTGGGTAAACACACTGTTCTGTAAAAAAGGCAATCACCTAAACACTAAATGTTATTTGTGTGTGAAACAAACAACACATTTCTAGAATCCCAATAATTCTTCTGCTCTTAACGAGCATACACTATTTGCACTTTATGCACAGCTCAACGTAACAGGGAGGACACGTGTATCTGCACGTGTAACCTCCAGAAACACTCATGAATTTGAAGATAGTTATGTTCACACTCTGTGCTGAAGCTGTGAAGAAAATTCCACCTCCGTCCACAGTGGTTCAAAATATTCCTACTTTACACAAAGCCAACTCAGAAGTATAATATTCTAAACAAAATGACCCATTATACAACAAGTGGTTCTCATAACACTGTCCGACATTTATTTTCTTCAAATATTGCAGTCCAAAATTAAAGGCCACACATAATTATGAATTACTGCAGGGGCACATAAATCCCAGATGCCAGGTTGCTCAGACAACAAAATTTTGATCAGCGGTGCCAAATATTTGTGGTTACTCAGTATAGAACTTGCCTTATGCAACCCTTCCAATGCCCAGAATATTGAGGGGATTCCTAAATTTTTGGAAAACTTGTGTACCCCTGAATTAATGTACCTCAGAATGTCACACATTACACTGAATATTTTGGCACACTTATCATTTACATACCAAATTTCAAATACTCCAGCACCGTCTATCACCATTACACTGAAAGATAAATACACACAACACACAGCCATGGAGTTCTCAATATATTCTACAAGAGCTAAGAGTTCCAAACAGAAGTCATAATACTGACTGTCCTATTACAGAGATTACTAGGCTTGTAGCTCTATTACTACACTACTGTTGAAAGGCTGCTAAGATGTCCCACTAACACCAAGAGTGCTCCACCTCATTTAAGCATAGCTGTTGGAACAGTTTTCAATTATATATATCTGGAATAACAGGTAGCTGAGATGGCCAAAATAAATGGGTTGCAAGGTCATCTAATTAAACAAAATGAAGTTGTATTTATACAGTCCTCTTAAAAGCACTATGTATGCTACAGCAATGCATGATGTAGAACTACAACAGGTGGGAGAAGAATGTGAGACGATTTGTAAAACATATGAAATTTCTGAGTGCATGCATCAATCCTCAGTGAGATCAGCAAAGTGCAGTGTGGAAGCACAGGGTCCACATTTCTGGCTTTTTTTTTTGGGGGGGGGTTTACAGCACACATCCTTACAGTGGTACTATGTATTTCACAAACATCCTACATATCAGTGTCCTAATAATACACACACAACCTTGTCTGAAGTGATAATTGGCTGGAATAGATGTTTACACTACCTTCATACAGAAAGAAATCCTACACCATTTAACATCAAAGAGATAAATGGTGACAACACAACATAATGCTGGCATTTTCTTACTAATTAACTACTACTTCAACAAAAATAAATAATCTTCCAGTACAGAAGAGTAAATGGTCTTAAGAGGGAAAAAGTGGGACATGAAGGACATCACATTACAAAAAAACTTGTGACTTACACTGCTGTACAGAAACATCTAGTCTGTAAGTGTTATAACCATCACCTAACATTGTCAGTGTTGTTGGTGTGGCAGAATTTAGGAGGCTGGTGTACAAACTCTTGGAAAATAACTGGAAGATTGAGAAAAGATATGACAGGATAATACTGAACAGATCGTTAAGAAGTGGTCATAAAAATGTGAAATACCAGAACACTGAAGTTTGGACACAGTCACTTCAACAACCAAATTTCAAAACTAACCCAGTGAAAGTGAGAATAAAATTAAATGGACAATGGATGTACAAACAAAAATAGGATAGTCAGTAACCAGTCAAGGCATAATATAGGCAGATCCTGTTCACTAGTCATATGTGATACAGATGGATCTCTCTTCTAAGTGGTTAGTCACGAAGAAATACAATGATAAACATGAACTGTAAATTATGACTATTGTGAAGGGCCATAAGAGTCATCATGACCTATTTTACATTATTATTCTGCAATTCCTTTATGAGATAAAGATAGAATATTACAAAATTTCAGTCTGTGTATTACACAGCTATAATAAACTGGATGGCTGGGATGCAAATCTCAACATGGGCAGGAATTATTCTCTGTTAACACCCAGATCAGTTTGGGGGCCATCTATTCTCCTAACTGATTAAGTGCTAGACTTTTTTTTTTAAGAGATGAAGTGGTTGGAGTGTGAAGCAGACCTCTGTATACTACCACTTGAAGCTCCACTTCCATGTCCGCAGTGGCTATCTTACATGTACCTTACCTTCATTTCCGAACAGAACTTCATAATATGAAGACTGTGTACTTCATCTCTTTAGCCTGTGCCTATATGACATCATCTATTACCAAACATGTGGCATAACTTTTGTTTTACTTATGGCTATTATACCCAACACACCTGTACCATACATAATAATAATATGATAACCTAACCTGTTACAGAGAGAAACCTCCTAGCGAAATGTGTCAGTTCAAAGACGAACAAAATTGTCTTTACTTCAGTGACACAACCACAAATGTGGTATTGCTGTTGAGATTCAAGTTTTCTGGGATCTTCCACCATTTAGACTGGTAAATACTTAATAACATTTAGAGTTACCAAAGTCCATTCATCTTCATGTCAAGCAGTCCTAGAAGAGCACTGGACTGCTTGACGCTGAAGATGAAGGCATTACGATCCTTCAAAATGTTGGCAAATGCATACCAATCACATTGGTACTGGTCTGCCAATGGGCTGTACAAATATATATTCATATTTACTCTTCCGCTGAATAATTATGTTAATGTCAGAAACTGCAAAGTCAAAATTCACATACTGTACAAAGCAGTCACTAACATACCAGTACTCAAAACGACACTAGTCAAATGTTGCAGTTAGAGAGGGCAGTATTTCTACGCCATACTACTGGAGTCCCACAATCAAATCTCGGCCTTGAGGCCTGTTATCCAAATTGAACCTTACTAAGGTTTTTCCCAATCCCTTCAAGCACACGATTGGAGTACCTCAATTTCAATCACGATCGCTTACTTCCACATCCTTTCCAATTCATCATTCAATACTTAACTAACTATTCAACGCACAAGGAGGCGTTGATGATAGCGTTTTTAACATAAAATATAAATACAAAAAATGAAACCAGTATTCCTTATTTTCAGCTTTCCTCACGTCCTTGCATACTGCCAGTTACATAATCGATTTACGGAAACTTTTTGCGTTAATGTATGTAAATGTCAGTTTACATCTCACACTATTTTCAGATATTCTCGAAAACTGTACAACTAACGGCTACAAAGCCGTCTCATATATTCGTGTTCTTTGAGCTAATGCAGACAGTTCCTCAAAACAAAATATTGACAACAGGTACACTTACCATGCACCTTACTTATGTTGGCTGCACACGCACATCATTTCTACTTTTCAAATTCAGAAAGTAAATTGTGCAGTATTTCACACTTCGTGCCACACCACACTATTCAAAAATATTAACAATAAGCCACAATACAAGGTTTCAAGTGATATCACAACCGTTAACATTAACACTCTTCAAACCCGCATGCCACCATTTCTTCCCTACTTCAGCACGCCCATCCACC
>Ga0123357_10010344_pt1 | contig 11858 bp, 8 predicted proteins | sample TergutEmb28metaG_FD_89873 | JGI IMG/M metagenome (GOLD analysis project Ga0123357, IMG submission 89873) | Embiratermes neotenicus P4 segment gut microbial communities from Petit-Saut dam, French Guiana - Emb289 P4 | ecosystem: Host-associated > Arthropoda: Insects > Digestive system > Gut ...
CCGTCGCCGTCGGAGTTGATGAGGCGGTAGGCGTCGGTGGTGTCGTCGAGTTTGAAAACGTCGCGGCGCAGGGCGGCGGCGCGGCGGATGGCGTGTTCGAAATAGGATTCGGCGGCGGAGCCTTCGGAGGCATCGGCGTCCGCGCCGTGCGCGACGACGCGCAGGACGATTTTGGCGCGCGGATTGTAGAGGCCGGCGCCGAGGCGATACCCCGCCTTGTCGTAAACCGTGACCAAATCGCCTGCCTTCGCGTCGGGTGAAACGTCGCCGAGCAGTCGCGGAAAAATCGCTGGCTGGAACGTGAAATACTTAAGCTGCGCCCAAGGCCGCTGACGTTCGTCGCGTGATGGCGGCGGCGGCGGCTGGCGTAGTTGCGATTGCGCAGGCTGCGCGGGCGGTTCTGGCTGTTCGTTCGGCATGTGGCGACAAACGCAAGATTGAGCGGAGCAGGCCGCGCTTGCCGAGATTTTTCCTGAACCTTCCCCGTTTGCAGCAGGGGACAGGTTTTGCATTTTAAGATCGAAAGATATGTGGGAAGACACGGAAGCATACGCGTATGCGCAGGATATGAAATCTGTAGGCAGGGCGTGTTTTCATTGTTGTTTGCCGTGTATTCCATATCACCCCAAAATGCAAAACCTGACCTCTTTGGCTTCCCAAAATCCTTTTGCTAAAACCCCGCGAAACTCTTTGCTCGCGTCCATCCGCATCCTCTTTCCCGTCCACACACCCGTTCTCGCTCTCCCGCCCTCGCATGAAAGAAGCCTCCGCCCGCATCAAAATCAACAAGCTGCTCGAAGCCGCGGGCTGGCGTTTTTTCACCGACGCAAACGGCCCCGCCAATATCCAACTCGAACCCAGCGTCACCCTCACCAAGCCCGCCCTCGACGCCCTCGGCGAAAACTTCGAGCGCGCCTCAAAGGGCTTCATCGACTTCCTCCTGCTCGGCGAAAAAGGCTTCCCGCTCATCGTCCTCGAAGCCAAGGCCGGGGACAAAAACCCGCTCTTCGGCAAGGAGCAGGCGCGCCGCTACGCCCGCTCGCAAAACTGCCGCTTCATCATCCTCTCCAACGGCAACCTCCACTACTTCTGGGACCTCGACCGCGGCAACCCCGCCGTCATCACCACCTTCCCCTCGCCCGCCTCGGTCGCCGGCTACCGCCGGAAAAGCGCGCCCGACACCGGCCGCCTCGTCAACGAACCCGTCGGCGACGACTACGTCGCGCTCACCCAACACCCCAACTACGCCGCCGAAGCCGCGTGGAAAAACGCCGCCGAGCGCCCCCGTTTCATCGAAACCAACGGCCTGCGTTTCCTCCGCCCCTGCCAAAAACTCGCCATCGCCGCCATCCAGCAAGCCGTGCGCCGCGGCAGCGACCGCTTCCTCCTCGAAATGGCCACCGGCACCGGCAAAACCCTCGCCGCCGCCGCCATCATCAAACTCTTCCTCCGCACCGGCAACGCCCAGCGCGTCCTCTTCCTCGTTGACCGCCTCGAACTCGAAGACCAAGCCGACAAACAATTCAAAAAACTCCTCTCCAACGACTACCGCTCCGTCATCTACAAAGAAAACCGCGACGACTGGCGGCGCGCCGAAATCGTCGTCACCACCGTCCAATCCCTCCTCTTCAACAACAAATACCAACGCCTCTTCTCGCCCACCGACTTCGACCTCGTCATCTCCGACGAAGCGCACCGCTCCATCGGCGGCAACGCCCGCGCCGTGTTCGACTACTTCATCGGCTACAAACTCGGCCTCACCGCCACGCCCCGCGACTACCTCAAACACTACGCCCCCCGCAACCCCACCACCCGCGACCCCCGCGAATTCGAACGCCGCATCCTCCTCGACACCTACCGCACCTTCGGCTGCGACGACGGCCAGCCCACCTACCGCTACTCCCTCCTCGACGGCGTGCGCGACGGCTACCTCGTCAACCCCATCGTCATCGACGCCCGCAGCGACATCACCACGCAACTCCTCTCCGAATCCGGCTTCACAACCGAGTTCACCGACGACGACGGCGAAGACCAAAAAGAAACCTACCGCCACCGCGACTTCGAAAAACGCTTCACCTCCGCCGCCACCAACCAACTCTTCTGCAAAATCTTCCTCGAAAACGCCCTCCGCGACCCCATCAGCGGCGAAATCGGCAAATCCATCATCTACGCCGTCAGCCAGAACCACGCCGCCAAACTCGCCCAAATCCTCAACGAAATGGCCGACCGCATGTTCCCCGGCAAATACCACTCCGACTTCGCCGTGCAAGTGACCTCCCAAGTCGCCGACGCGCAACAAATGACCATCAACTTCACCAACAACACCCTCCTCGGCTCCGCGAATTTCCTCCCCGCCTACAAAACCAGCAAAGCCCGCGTCTGCGTCACCGTCGGCATGATGACCACCGGCTACGACTGCCCCGACCTCCTCAACCTCGGCCTCTTCCGCCCCATCTTCTCGCCCACCGACTTCATCCAAATCAAAGGCCGAGGCACCCGCAAACACGACTTCCGCGAAGAACTCCACGACGAAGCCCTCAAAGAAAACACCATCCGCGCCCCCCGCAAAACCGCCTTCAAACTCTTCGACTACTTCGCCAACTGCGAATACTTCGAGGAAAAATTCAACTACGACGAAGTCATCAAACTCCCCCGCCGCGCCAAGTCCGGCGGCGAAGGCAACGGCGGCGGCGAAGGCCCGACCATTTACGACCGCTCCTACGAACACACCGGAGCCGACATCATCGCCTCCGTGAAAGAAGCCCCCGTCGGCGTTGAAGGCATGCGCATCGACCGCGAGTTTTTTGCGAACTTTGAAAACCGCGTCCGCGAAAACCCCTTCATCGCCGCCAGCGTCGAGGCGGGCCAATGGGATCGCGTGATAGATTACGTCAACCAAGAGCTATTCAACAAACCCGCCGAATACTACACGCTCGAAAAACTCCGCAAAGCCACCGGAGTTGACCGCCGCCTCACGCTCCGTGAAATCCTGGAAAAAATCTTCGGCCTAATCCCCCGCTTCAAATCCAAGGACGAAATCCTGGAGGAAGAATTTTCCAAATTCGTGGCCGACTGCAAACCCGCCCCCGATGATGCCGAGGCGATACCCGCCCTCAAAAACTATTTCAAAGCCTACGCGACGAACGACCGCATCCGCCACATAATCGACACCCGCGATTTCACGGAACTTGCGACCGACCCCAGCTTCAACACAAACGACTACAAAGCCGTCCCCAAAAAATACCGCGACCTAATCCCCAACTACATCAAAGACTACCTCCCCCTGAACCAATTCGCCGCGAGTTAACCCGAAACCCGCCGCGAAAACCCTTGCGCAACAAACAATCCTGATCCACCTTTCCCCCATTCTCCTTTTCTCATTCCTCTTTCCCATGAGCACCACCCGCACATCACACACAGCCCCAGACAAGCCCGTTCTCGAAATGACGGACGAGGAGTTACAGGAAAGCTACCTCATGTTTTTTCCTGACGGACAACCGCAAGAACAAGAAAAATTGGGACATTATGGCGCCGAGTTCAAGAAACTGAGTTTTTATGAAGACGTGCCAGTGCGTTATTCAACGCATACCCAAACGAAAGAATAATCATGCCTCATTGGGGTCAAGTGCTTCAAGAAATTCAAGCGGTGCATGCGACAAAAGATCCAGCGCCCATGGACACCGTCCGCCGGAAATACCTCGCCTTGCTCGCGCAAAAACGCGGGCGCAATGTAATCGCCTATTATTCCGGGTGGCTCCAAAATCCTGGTCCACGATATGCATATCAAGCATCAATTAACGATGCCGACATGAACGCATTCATGGCAGTCATGCAAGGATTGGATCGCAAAAAGGGACTGGATATTCTATTGCATACACCTGGTGGCGGCATGTCGGCCACCGAGTCGCTGATTAATTATCTCCACAAAATGTTTGATGGCAACATTGAGGCATTTGTCCCCCAAATTGCCATGTCCGCCGGAACCATGATCGCTTGTTGCTGCAAAAAAATACACATGGGCAAACAATCAAGCATTGGCCCGATTGACCCGCAAATCAACGGTGTCCCAGCTTATGGAGTCATCAAGGAATTTAAAGATGCGCTTGTGCGGATAAAAAAAGATTCCGCTGCCATTCCATTATGGCAGGTTATCATTGGAAAATATCATCCAACCCTCTTGGGTGAATGTCGTAATGCCATTAATCTTGCCCGTGAAATTGTCCGCAAGCGCCTGGAAGAAGTGATGTTCTTCGACGAACCAAGGTCTGCTGCCGCCCGCAAGGCCAAAAAGATAGTAAATTGTCTGAATGAACACAATAAAAGCAATAAAGTTCACGACAGACATATAGATATGACAAAGGCTGCTGGATTTGGGCTTAAAATTGAACCCTTGGAGCAAGATAACGAACTTCAGGATTTGGTGCTAACGGTGCATCATTGCTACATTCATGCTTTTTCGAGTTCAATCGCCCTCAAAATCACCGAAAACCACCGAGGCACGGCACTTATTAATTCGGCATCCCCTCTTCCTCTTCCAAGAAACGCATGATTTTTCAATGCGAAGGGCATATGTTGCCCATACATCCGACAGAGGCACAGCCTCACCTTTGAAATTTTGCAATTTGGGATTTGAGATTTTTTTGGGATTTGGGATTTTGGGATTGTCAAACCACTCGCCAAGCCTCGTAGAGGAATTTTTTAACCCAAATGCTCGACACCGAAACCAAACACCGCATCGACACCGCGCGCGACATCCTTGTCGGCAAAGTCCCCGACCCTAAATCCCAAGTCGAGCAAATCACCATCGCCCTCATCTACAAGTTCATGGGCGACATGGACGCCGAGGCCGAGGAACTCGGCGGCAAGCGCAAATTCTTCACCCGCGACTTCGCCCGCCACGGCTGGGCCAAACTCATGCGCTCCGGCCTCGGCGGACACGAAACCCTCTCCCTCTACGCCGAAGGCATCACCAAGATGACCGAAAACCCCAACCTCCCGCCCCTCTTCCGCGACATCTTCAAAAACGCCTACCTCCCCTACCGCGACCCCGAAACCCTCAAGAGCTTCCTCAAAATCATCGACGAGTTCACCTACGACCACAGCGAACGCCTCGGCGACGCCTTCGAATACCTCCTCTCCGTGCTCGGCTCCCAAGGCGACGCCGGCCAATTCCGAACCCCGCGCCACATCATCGACTTCATCGTCGAAATCCTAAAACCCAAGAAAACCGAAACCATCCTCGACCCCGCCTGCGGCACCGCCGGCTTCCTCATCTCCGCCTACAAACACATCCTCCGCGCCAACTCCGACGACAAAGGCCGCAGCAAACTCACCCCCGACGACCGCGCCCGCCTCGCGCAAAACATCACTGGCTACGACATTTCACCCGACATGGTTAGGTTATCATTGGTGAATCTTTATCTTCACGGCTTCGCCGCGCCGCACATCTACGAATACGACACCCTCACGCAGGAAGAACGCTGGAACGAATATGCCGACGTCATCCTGGCCAACCCGCCCTTCATGTCGCCCAAAGGCGGCATCAAGCCGCACAAACGCTTTACCATCCAAGCCAAACGCAGCGAAGTGCTCTTTGTGGACTACATGGCCGAGCACCTGACGCCCGCCGGACGCGCCGGAATCATCGTCCCCGAAGGCATCATCTTCCAAAGCCAGACCGCCTACCGCGACCTCCGCAAAATGCTCGTCGAGACAAGCCTCGTCGCCGTCATCTCGCTCCCCGCCGGATGTTTTAATCCCTATTCCGGCGTAAAAACCAGCATCCTCATCCTCGACAAAACACTGGCGAAACAAGCCAAAACCATCGCCTTCTTCAAAGTCGAAAACGACGGCTACGGCCTCGGCGCGCAACGCCGCCCCATAGACAAAAACGACCTCCCGCAAGTGCTGTCCGACATCGAAACCTACCTCGCCAAAATAGCGGGAGCTTCCAGCTCCCAAGCCAGCGATTTATCCCTCCCCACCGCCCTCATCGTCCCCAAGGACAAAATCGCCGCCAACGGCGACTACAATTTAAGCGGGGAAAGGTATCGGGAAAACGCAACAACAAGCTCTGCATGGCCATTTGTCCCGCTTGGTGATGTATTTCAAAAGAGCAATGAAACCGTGTTGCCTGAAACCCTCACAGGAGCGGTTACTTATCTTGGATTGGAGAATATCTCTCAAAATACTGGCTGTCTTGAAGGCTGCATCGTTACTCATAATCCTGCCGAAATAAAAAGCCTCAAGAATGTGTTTAAGCCAAAGGATATTCTATACGGAAAACTTCGGCCTAATCTAAACAAAGTCTGGCTGGCTAATAGGAAAGGTATCTGCTCCACAGACATTTTTGTCATCGAACCACGAAATCAAAATGTGGAGCCTGCGTTATATGCACATTTATTTCGCAGCAAGAGATTCAATGATGCAGTGATGGGGCAGTTAAAAGGCGCACAGCTTCCGCGCGTGGGTTGGTCGTCATTCGCCGAACTCCAAATCCCTCTGCCACCGCTGGAGGTGCAGAAGGAAATCGTAGCGAAGATAGAAGGCTACCAGATAATCATAGATGGTGCCCTCACAGTTGTTGATAATTACCGCCCGTATATTTTTATCAATCCCGATTGGCCGACGGTGGAGTTAGGAAAGATATGCCAAAAAGTGCAATACGGTCTTTCAGTTCCATTGAATACAGCAGGGAATGGATTTAAGACATTTCGGATGAATGAACTTGTCGAAGGAAAATGTGTTGACCGTGGCGATATGAAATGTGCCAATATTGATAAAGATGAGTTTGCAAAGTATCGTCTCGAACGTGGCGACATCCTCTTCAATCGAACCAACAGCTTTGAGCATGTTGGCAGGACAGGAATCTTTGATTTGGAAGGCGATTATTGTTTTGCCTCATATTTGATTCGCTTGAGGCTTATTTCATCACAAGCGGTTCCATCTTTTGTAAATGCCCTTATGAACTCGGAAGGTTTCCAACAAGGCATCAAGCAATATGCCAGTCGAGCCATCGGCCAATCCAATATCAATGCAAAATCTCTGACAGCCTATCGCATCCCGCTGCCGCCCCTCGAAATCCAACGCGCCCTCGTCGCCGAACTCGAAGCGGAGCAAGCCCTAGTAGCGTCCACCCACGACATAATCGCCCGAATGGAAACCAAAATCCAATCCACCCTCGCCCGCGTCTGGGGCGAAAAGGTATCCTGAAATTGACATATCGGAATAAAGCAGGACAATAGACGACGCATTGATAAAAAACCATGAGCAAAATGAGCACAACTGCATTCCCTAGAGCCATTCGTTTTGGCTGCCATGACACCCGCCAAAACTTGCCCCGTATTTCTTCTGCGAAACGAGGCGAAGCCAATTTCTTGAGGCAATTCGAGCGCGCCTATTTCGCCGATTTGCGAAATGCGACGGCCTACAATGCGCGGGGACGTGAGTTTTCACTGGAGGGCTTCGGAAGGGCGGATGTTCTCTGGCTGGCGTGGAAAAAAGGTGAAGACTTCTCTGCCTTATCGTTACACCGCAAGGTGCAGATCACGGCAATCGAGGCCAAACTGAAAGATTGGCGCAAAGGGTTGATGCAGGCGTCGCGTTACCGATATTTTGCCAATCGAGCGATTTTGGTGCTGCCGCCCCAAGCGGCCTCCGTTGCGATCAGATACTTGGAAACTTTCAAAAAATTAGGCGTGGGGCTATGGGAGTTTAATCCGAAGTCAGAAACCATTGTCAGACATACGACTCCACAAAAGAGAAGACCGTTCAGCGTGCTGGCGCATGACAAAGCAGTCAAAATGATCACGCACCAGTTAAAGTTCGGCTAGTTTCTTAAACTCATCAAGTTCTTCCCTGATGACATTAATATGCTGGGAATTTGAACGATCACGAAGAGGTATGCCTAAACGATCAATTTCTGCATAGCACTCGGTTGCCACATCCAGCGCGGCTGCACAGTCTCGTAATGCTTTGCTGACATCCGCTTGGTCGTGGGCGCAACGCGTAATCATTGCCCGCAACGCTTCCCAATTCTGCAAAATTTCTTCCACTGGTGTAGGCGCACGGTCTTGCGGGTAATAGTCGTAGTCTGGCTCGCCGTCGAAAACTTCAGGAATTACCTGCCGCAGAGAGTCGTATTCGGTATATCGGATACTTTTTAATAAATTCACACTGGTATATCGTGGAATTGGCTGCTTGATAATTCTTGAAATAGGAGGACGAAATCTCTGAAGGGAAAAAGATTTTAGCGTGCCAAACCATCCGGTTCCAACTGCATCGGCACCTGTGGCTGCAATATAAGGCGCAAGCAAATCTGTATATCCGTTAATAACTTCAAAACCGTTTATCTTTAACGCATAATTGACCAGCATCCAGCGTGTCAGTGTGTTCTGTTCGACAAGGTAGGGAGGAGGAGTGGTATCCGGCTTTTCCAAGAGTAAATAAAAACCCAGCGGGGGATCATTCATCTCGGTAATTTCCTGAAGAAATGTCGATAGTTCATCCATATCTCCTAGAGCTTTTTCCGAAACAGCTAGCGTGGCATACACCGGCATTTGGGAGTTTATTTTTTTTGCCTGCGTGAATGAGTTACGAATGAAGTTCTTGGCTATGACACCTTCGATGGAATCGAAGGAACGGCGAATAACTATATTGGGAGAAATAAATGCTGTAAGATCCAGCCCCGCCTGAAATTCCAAGCAAGCTCGAATATCTTTATTTATTTCGTCGGTCTGTTCCAAATCACGCCTCATGTGTGCATGAAAATAGGGATAGCCGTCATCCCCGACTAAATTCCCCAGCCTCGCGCCGAGGTCGCTTGCGATTAACGTGGCATAATAGTGCGGGTCAAATAACCGCGTGGATTCTGGATGCTCTGCCACAACTTGAACCAACTCTCGTTGCAACTGACTTGGAGAGATGTCCTTGGCTCCATAAATAACTCCATCAATGATGTGATTTCTCAAACCTTCCCAGACTTTGTCACTAGCCTTAAATCCATGTTGAGCGTATATTTTCATAAGATTAGCGCAGTTGATTAAGAAGGAGCGACATGTTGGCCGGACGCAAAGCCGGACTTTTCTTGAGTAATTGGTCGATTAAACGGCAAAGAGGAATCGACACATTTGGATGTTGGGTTTCCAAAGGCGCAGGTTCCTGTTTCAACACACGCGTGTGTGTTTTTTGCAAGTCATCACCGATTTTTCGCAATGGATGAACGCTTGCGGCGAATTCATAAGTAGATAATGCTGCAGAGTAGAGATCGGAACGATAGCTGATAGTATCACGAAAATTGGCGTTGAGTATTTCGGGAGCAACGTAAAGCGGTGTATGCGGAATGTCTGTTTTTCGCACAGTCAAACCTGGAGCGGTAACATCGTAAGCAATGCCTAGATCAAACAACACATAAGGCCGTTCGGGATTCTTGGTTGCGAAGATATTGCTGGGCTTGATATCACGATGCACCACACGAAGCTGTTCCCAAAAATTTTGCACTGCTGAAATCAGACAAAACAAAAGTTTTTTGACCTCTTCCTCAGATGGTTTTCGTCCGCTCTGATTATTTGCGAAAATCAGATTGTTAAGTGTGATACCTTCCAGCAATTCCTCCGTGTAAGCAAAACAAGCGTGCCCGTCGATATTAACGATCTGTGGAGCGAGACTGCCCAGTTTGACGACGTAAGGGCTATTGCATTTGCCGAGTATGGTTGTTTCGCGTTGAATCCTCCCAAGCTCCTGCTCGTAAATGTCATCCTGTTCCGGCTGTCCTTTCGCAGGAAGGCAAACCACCTTCAGAACTTCCACGGTATTATTTTGTTTGGCTGTCACGCGATAAACGGACTTGTAGCTGCCAGAGCCAATGTGATCAAAACCCGTAAATTCTGGAAAAACAGGCGAGAGGATAACAGGTGTGAAAATGGGTGATGCCATGCGCGTAAGGAAGCAGAGCCATTTCTCCTCCAAACGTCAAGTTTAAGGCATGAGTATCTTGATGCCTTGCGCTCTGCGGTTAATCGCTCAATTCTCACCTAACAAACCACGAAGGAACCAAACCATTATGGCCACGAAAAACACGAAGTTTCTCCATCCAGACGAGAGTCTCCCGCGCGCCTATAGGCGCCTTGAGGCGTTCATTCGCCGGCGGAAATTTTGTGTTTTTTGTGGCTAAAAATTCCTTCGATTGCTTCTGCGGTTAATCGCCCAATCCTCATCCAATCAAAACCATGAACCCTGAAAATTCCGAAATCATCATCTACCAAACCGAGGACGGCAAAACCCGCATCGAGGTGCGGATGGAAAACGAAACCGTCTGGCTCACGCAGGCGCAAATGGCGGACTTGTTCGAGGTGACAGTGCCGACGATAAACGAGCATTTGAAAGGGATTTATGCCGAAGCAGAGCTGGCCACGGCCTCAACTATTCGGAAATTCCGAATAGTTCGATTGGAGGGAAATCGGCAGGTCGAGCGAGAGATTGAGCATTACAATTTGGAGGCCATCTTGTCGGTTGGCTACCGCGTGCGCGGTCTGCGCGGCACGCAATTCCGTCGCTGGGCAACTGGCGTGCTGCGCGAATATCTCATCAAGGGTTTCGCCATGAATGACGAGCTGCTCAAGAACATGGGCGGCGGGGTTTATTGGAAGGAACTGCTTGAGCGCATCCGCGACATTCGCTCCAGCGAGAAGGTGATGTATCGCCAAGTCCTCGACCTTTACGCAACCAGCATGGACTACGATGCCACCATGCCGGAGACGCTTGAATTTTTCAAAATCGTGCAGAACAAGCTGCATTACGCGGCCAGCGGACACACGGCAAGCGAGCTTATTTCCGACCGTGCCAACGCCAGTCTTCCATTCATGGGTTTGACGGTGTTCAAGGGCAGCCGTCCCGTGAAAAGCGAGGTGGCGGTCGCCAAAAATTACATGACCGAAAAAGAGTTGTTTGCCCTGCGCCGGATGGTGAACGCCTTTTTCGACTTGGCGGAATTGAGAGCGGAAAGGCACGAGCCTATGTATATGAGAAACTGGCTCGAAACCCTGGACAAATTTTCGCATGACTTCGGCATGGGTGTTTTGGAAAACGCCGGAACCGTCAGCCACGAGGCCGCCGTGGAGAAAGCGCAGGTGGAATACGAGAAATACCGTCAAAAAACGCTGGACGAACTTTCGCCTGCCGAGCGCGATTTTCTTGCCGGCATCAAAGCCACGCAGAAAAAGCTGGAGGGCAAAGCGCCCAAGAAGCCTTAGGAACCCCGCGCTGGATTCCCGCGCCGCATCCGGCAGGGTCTGCGCCTTTCGCAATTTCCATTCCGCATCCCGCATTCCGAAATCCGCATTCCGCATTTCCCCGTCCCGTCCTTCCCTGACATTTTTCTTGCCCGCCCTCCGGCATCATCCGCATCCTTTCACGTTTCATCTCTTCACTCATCACTCACATTCATTCACCACTCATTCACACACCACACCATGGCTAAATCATATTCAATCGCGGTAATCGGCGGCGACGGCACAGGTCCCGAAGTTGTCCGCGAAGGCATCAAAGTCCTCAAGCGCGCGGCGGACCTCCACGGCTTCTCCCTCTCGTTCACCGATTACGACTTCGGCGGCGAGCGCTTCCTCAAAACAGGCAAACTCATCGACGACGCCGGCATCGCCTCGCTCAAAAAGCACGACGCCATTTTCCTCGGCGCCATCGGCCATCCCGACGTGAAACCAGGCATCCTCGAAAGAGGTCTCCTCCTGCGCCTGCGTTTCGCCCTCGACCAATACATCAACCTCCGCCCCGTGAAACTTTACCCGGGCGTCGAAACTCCCATCAGGGACAAAGGCCCCGATGACATCGACTACGTGGTCGTC
>Ga0123357_10010345_pt1 | contig 11857 bp, 6 predicted proteins | sample TergutEmb28metaG_FD_89873 | JGI IMG/M metagenome (GOLD analysis project Ga0123357, IMG submission 89873) | Embiratermes neotenicus P4 segment gut microbial communities from Petit-Saut dam, French Guiana - Emb289 P4 | ecosystem: Host-associated > Arthropoda: Insects > Digestive system > Gut ...
CATGTCAGCGGTGATGGTTTCAGTGGCGGTTCTGATTCGTACCTTCAGTTCCGGGATACTTGCGGGAAGAGGAGGAACATAAGCCTGATCCTTGATGTAACCCCATAGAAAGAAATCACATGGGGTTGCATCTGGAGAACGAGGTGGCAGTTGTTAAAACCCCGACAATCATTTTGAATAACTCTGTATTTTGAACCAGTAACAGATTGTAGGATGAAATGAGCGACAGTCTCAGCAACCGCAGTCGGCTTTCTTGCCTCGTGCTCATCGTAAATTTACTACTATTGCTGTTACTGTTACTACTACTGCTGCTGCTCCTGCTATTGCCTCGTTTTCTCAGCCACCAGTAATGATAGTCTATCTCGGGTAAGTGGGATAAGTTTCTTTTGTCTTTTTGTGACGTCAGTATAAATTTCGATCGAAATACAGTATACGTGTTCACTCAAACACATTTAAGTTATGTTTCAATAATTTTATTACCTTTTTTTATCTAGTGACTGTACGAACTAATATAGACTTTTTAAGGAATGTTTTAGTACGTAGACTTCAAAGGGCCCTGAAGTATCACTTTAAAGATTTAAATTAACGAACTGCTCTTTTTACCCACAAACTCGGTGTAAAACTGTAATAAATAGATAAGAACTATCAAGATAAGTACTAATGTGAGTATCGTTACTCATTCGTATTATGGGCAGGCGAGGGCGATTTTCTTTTTTATGGAATGGCTGATTTCATTTCTGGGCGTTTTTCTTTTGAATTAATGAACATATTTAATTACACAGCCAGTTGTAACATTTTTTTTTGTGTTGTTCGAAATCAGTTACCTTCAGACATTCCAGCAACATCAGAATATCAACATTTTATTTTTCTTATCACTTCTGACAAATCAGATACAAACTACAACTATCTTGCTTGGTCGGATGCATTGGCACCAGAGGATTCTGAAAAACTTTCATTACAGACTACATTTCTGTTCCTAAAAATATACTTATTTGCGCCGTATCATTTCATGGCTATATGTTTTGAGGACATCTTGATTTAAATTGATAAACTGCTTAATTACATGCTAATTTAAACAAAAGAATTCTCGAAATATGAATCGTATGAATTTTTGTAATTCCCATGTGATATCTGAAGTAGGAGTATGTAGACTCCAGTTGAAATGTGATGGCACACGGTGACACACGGGAGGGGAATTGAAGGAGAAACTGGCGAATGGAGTGTGTAGCCAGTACCCTTCACACTACCTCGGAACATGGTGTATCCCGCATTACTACCGCTGATGCGCACACCTCGATTGCCAGTAGTCGACTGAACTGACACCCCCGCCGATTTAAATGAACTCGTCCGTTTCACCGAAAGACGAAATCTGGTTTCTGCGCGTGTGCCATCACATTTCAACTGGCATCTACTATCTGAGTGAAGTCTCTATATTGTGTACCAAAGGATTCGCGATTGTGTTAAGGCGCATTTTCTACATTTGTTGAAGATTTAGAATTTGGTGAGTGTGAAATTGAACATTCTAGCCTCGTAAACGAGGGCGATATACTTCTTAAACAGTTTTGCAAGTTGAGAATTGTAACACTATTTGTAAAAACGCTTAACTAATATTGAGTTCTAATTTAATTAGTGGTAAGGGAAGTGAAAACATTTCTCTATGAAGATTGTAATGATACGCGAGTACTTCCGATTCTTGCGATTTTGAAGTTAAGTGTGTAGAATAATACCGGCATTAATGTAACTGAAAATAAGCATTAATAAGGCGGAGTTCCTGACATTGGTAACTGATTAACTGCGCCAAGCAGAAACCTTCTTTAGAAGTTAAAGTTTTCCTCGGCTAGTCAAATTCCCTTCATTTTATGGAAGCCGACGTTTCATTACCGTGTTAGCCGGCCTTTGTTTTTTTAAATCTTGATTTAAATTTATCCAGTCCGCGCCCTCCTATCCCATTTCTTTAAGACAGAAGTGCACAGCTTTTCCAAAAATCTATGGTCACCACAAAATTCTAGGTGCCAGATCGGTGATACGAAACACATGTCATACTGGGAATCCACAAATATAACCACCATACAAAATCTATTCGCCACGGCAACCTGGCGTCCAGGATTTTTTCATCCCTGTTGTAAAACGAGTGTATTATTATCCTCACATCTATGCCTAGGTCTTCCGGGTGGACTCGTTCGTGCAGGTTTCCCCAACAACCCCCTCTATGCATTTCGCTTCTGTCCCTGCGTGTCAGACGATTTCTTACCGTACCTCCGCAAAAAGACATGGGCATACAGGGGTGCTGTAAAGTCCTTAGCTCGACCAGGAAGGAAACAACCTAAAATTTCTGTCAGAATGGCGTGAATTTCTTTCAGCGCCTTACCTTGCAGGAAAAACAATTTGATGACAGCTCGCGTCTCGATGTTGTTGAAATCGCGTGCGTCCCTGACATGCTTCCGAGCTTGTTTCTTACCTGGTCGGGTTAAGGACCTATCAGCACCCCGGTAGTTAATCTGACGTGTTTGTTTCACCGACTTGGAGTTGTGATTGTCTACGTACTTAATGACAGTTTAATGTTGCTGGCGTGTTGTTGGACTTGCAGATGAACCCTATATTACCAAAGCTAAAGTAAGTTAAATTTGGATCTAAATTAACTTACTTTGTGGGGAGTGATTACCTCTCGTTTGTAATTTGTTTGTCGTTCATGTTTTCACAAAACTTTTTTGTCCTGAAGATGAATGACTTTTGCATGATCTTGGGTAATGGTTCTTCATTCTCTGGTTAGGATCAATGCTTGCACTGAAGACAAACACCTTGCCCTACACAGTTATGGTTTTGTTTACTGTAGAACCTCGTCGACTGGTAGTTTAATACCCGGATATGATGAAGTTTCCCTCACTTATTCATGACTTGAGCTCCTTCTAACGATCTGAATAATTGCATGCTGTAACAGCCTACCATTTCCACCCTTCTTTCTTCTTGTTCCTTGGGATCAAAATTACACGTTATTGTAATTCTGTTAAGAAAACTTTATGTCAGTATTCCATGTACGTTATGATAGGGCTGCTGTTAGGAGCAAAATTAATGATTTAGTTGATTTAGGGACCTATGAAACTGTCACACGTGCCTCAGTTGTCGCCCATGACAGTCAATTATTGTCAATCTACCCACTTTTGACAGCCATTAGATAGGCCTATTAAATTGCACGCTTTTCGAACAGTTGAACCTCGAGTTCTGCAAATGGAAATTATGAGTAAGTGGTTTCCCTACCGAAGCAAGAGTAGAACAGCTGAGGTATTGGCCGGCAATATATTTTAAACGCATTCCATTTGGTTTCAAATTACGTACATTCATGCCTGAAGATGGTCGTATTGGCGGTAACATGTAGTATAAATTGTTGAATACGATAACATTGTTGTGTTTGACGGTAACATGTAAATTACTTTTTATGTATTACAACACGACGGGATGAATTCCATAAAAATATTTATTTCATGTCGTCTTCAGTGCAAGGATCACTGCTGTACTGTTTATTCTTGGACGTGCCGCACAAGCAACACGGGAGGATGAGTTCAGATGTGTCAAACGAGGAGGCCATATTCCCCTGCTTATTGTCACCAAAACACTCTCACAACACTGTCTTGATGAAAAATCGGTCAGTGTTCGAAAATAGTGTCAAAAAATGTATATCACAACGGTGTGGATTTATGGTCTCAGACAAAACAATGGACCCAATAATCCTAGCTGAGACGTACTCAATACCAAAATTAACGTCATGTAACGGAACTTCATAGATCAATATAGGATTTGTTGCTGACCAGTATCTACATTTTTGCGAGTTCTTTTTATTCACTGAATTCGAACCAGTGTTCAATGCTGAATCTAACGAGTGTGGGGACTGTTTCTCGATCATACACACCAAGCAGGTACCGGTTCACAAAATTATCCTTGCTTCCTGACTTGTGTTTAGAATGTAACCATAGTTTCCTTAAACGAAGGGGGTACGTACTTCTCTTTGTTTCCTTACTGTATAAAATGGAATTTGCTGCTCGAAAACGTTTTACTTATTTGTAAATTATCTGAATTTACACGACACTTCTTGTAGCCGCTGTGTTGTGCTTGTCACATGAAATGTGCTTCAATCTAACACATGACTCGCAGACCCTACGATAAGCAATGGGAGCTTAACCGGTATGTGCCCGATTCAGTACAGTGGCACGCGGCGACTGGCTATGCTTTGCTAGGTAATGTCTGTATAACAATACATTAAGTCTGCAGTGTGGCCTGCTTTGTGTGAGGCTGAAAAGTGTGGATTAAAAGAACAATAAAAAAGTTAACCCACGAAGCAGTACGGCTTGTTTCTATATTAGTAAAACGTGTAACGAGATTCATTCGGCAGTTGGCGGGGGTCTTTGGCCGTAGATAAGTACGTTCACATTCCATAAGGACTGTTACAAATTTCGAGGGAGCAATTAATTTGGACTGTGTTGCAGCGTAATCTGGATTAACCAGTGCTTCAGTGGTTTGTTTCAAGTTAAGCTTTTTAACAGGCCTGCCGTGCTTAATTAAACGCTTACGGGTATAGGTTATTCAATATGTAGTTCTAACGACCTGCTTTGTTGAAATCGGGAAACATCTATATCTGTTTAGCAGGTTATTGGTAATTAAGACACCATCAGTAACGTGACGTGGAAAGCTTTAATTCCTAGTGCTTTACAAGAAGTAATCAATGAACATGTGCGTTTTGTTTATCAGGCAGAAATGCCTTGGCGAACTAGTGATTTCTCAAGCCCTTTGACTGTTGGTGTCATATCGTTGAACTACATGCCTCAGAAATTGAAGAGGCATTGAAAGTACGCCTACTTGTTTGCATGGTGCGTTGTATGGTTCCAAATGATTATAAGCATTCCTGGTAAGGTTTAATGCGGTTTGAATTAATATAAGATGTGTGTGTAACATCAGCATACAAATTTAGTAGGTCAAACCGCATTGGGTCTAATTTATCAGGTAACGGCACACATCATTATTGCCCCCAGTCATTATTTTGGTAGGAGTTACAGGGTTTTCAAACATCTAGACAGTGGCATAGATAAGGCCCCCGCAGACCCGCGGCTTGGGAGGGGGGATGGGTGGGGGTGGGGTGGGGGCAAACCTACAGAATACATAATGTTTGTTGTGGGTTCTTCCGGATCGGATTTCGTTCTTCTGACATAAGGCGGTGTTCTGGATTCCTTTAATGAGATGCGAGAATAATGTCGCTAATAATTATAGAGGGGCTTCCGATCTCTTCTCTTCATTACTGCATACCCTACGAAACTTCATGATTCTGTTAATTTTACGTGTTCGTATCTCTATTCCTTAATGAGATCCCTTTGTAAGTCATTTGTGTCTGTGTGGTGTTTGGAAAGGGTTCCTGATTCCTGCTGCCACGCAATAACCTTCTTGTTCGTTTTGTATGATAGATATCTGAGATGAAGAACCATTTGGCATCCAATCCAGCATTTGTATTGCTTGCGTGTGGTCTTGCAGCGCGTCACGATTTCTTAAATACACGATACACTACGGGATAGATTTCTCTTCTTCCTCGAAACAATGCAGCACGTTATGAAACAGGTGGCTGTATACAGTTTGTTTCTTAAATGCATGGCTGCACTGTAGGGGCGCATTCTGTGCACACAAACAACGAAAGTTGTTGAAACAGGCGTCCGTGGACTTTTCGTCCATGATTATGATTCGTTCTATTTTGGGAGTATGAAAAATTTATTGTTACCAATTAACAGGAACATAGTAAAACCCGCTGATTTCCAGCGGTACACAGCATTTTCACAACACCAAAGTGCAGAATATGCTTGACTTGTTATGCCTGTGCTTCCTCACAACACGCTGTACGTCTCGTTAAGGATTGTATATGCTCCGAAATTTAAGTCTTGCCCCGATTAACTCACCCCCGTCTTCTACCCCTTATTGTGCATGTAACAATGCGAGGAATTTTAAAATCAAGAAAAACTAGACGTGATGGACAATAATTATTTATTGCAAACAACTGTCTTTTTGGTATTATGCATAGTGTCTACGCATGCTAGCGTGAGCGTAATGGAGAGCGTTGTGCACCGAAATCCTGTGATCAAATATTGTATGCCCACACTTAAATTGAATTTATTTCGATATTCATTCCGTAATCGGTGTGCGGGAGACGAAGGCGCCCTCTTACAACTTTATGCTAAATAGCTGTAAGTCGATTTGCCGTAGCGTTACCCGAAGAAACGATTCAATGTTCATACGATGTTCTTATCGCGCTTGTGATTAGTACTGTACTATTCCTGTCTGCAGAACCTTGATGTTAGATTCGCACACAGCAACAGCCGTCCGTGACTGCCAATGGGAATAATTCCTGTCGTGCAGATGAAGCTGATAATGACAAGAATTTGCTGCGTTGATTAAGTTAAAATGCGTGTGGTGTGTATCACGCATGGGAAAGAAGTAATAGTATAGCATTTTTATAGGTTATCCTAAGGCAGAGAGAGAGAGAGAGAGAGAGAGAGAGAGAGAGAGAGAGAGTGAGTGCAGACCACGTAAATGTAAATTGGAGGAAATATGAAAATAGGAGATCTTAGTGTTGAGATGAGAGATGGGTTGATGTAGCTCAAAATAGGGTGTTAAGTTGAGAGATGGGTTGATGTAGCTCAAAATAGGGTTTTAAGGTGAGGGATGGAGTGACTTAGCGCACAGTAGGTTGTTAAGATGATATTTTGCGCTCAAGATAGGTTGTTAATATGAGAGATGGATCTATGTAGCTGAACACAGGGTCTAATCGCCGGCTTTTTTTTTTTTTTAAACAGGATGATGAAATTTGAGCCATACAAATTATTGTTTTGGAGATTCAGTAACTGTCGTATGTTCGTTGAGTATTTTGTACCATGGAGTTTTAATACACAACTACATTTTAAGTTCTGTTATAAGCGGGATAAAAGTATAAATGCGACGAATGGAACAGGCATGAGATAAATGTAGTTACTACAGACCGGGTTCATCAGGTGCCGTTTATTTAAAAACGACAGTTGTCCGTCATGACAGGCTTCAGTTTCGTATGTGACAAACAGACATTAGGGTCGATCGGCAAGTGTAGTTACTGGGGCCTTACGTTATACTGTTTTTACACCTCATGTACACCATGAAACCAGCACTGATACACTACTGTCTCTTAACATGTATTTCTTGATCGTGCAGTCACACACAACACTGCAGTACAGTCAATCAGGCGACAATTTTCGGTTAATTGGTTCGGAATTAGCCGAAACACGTCTCCTGATTGTATTGTGGTGCTGTGTATGAGTACTATCACGAAACAATTCGAGCTCTTGGTGCACAGGTGATGCTAGAGGAAGAATTTGATGATCACCAGGTGCATTCTGCAGTGTAGAAGTCTAGGAACTCTCTGAGACCTGGTTTCACGCACCTTCCAATTTAGTAGCCATATCGTGTACTTTGCAGTAAAGATGATGGCTGCTGTGATGTACATGTATTTTGTGATGCATTGAGATTTTAAATAGGTTTGTGTGCGTTATTTCCTGGAGGTACTAAAGAAATGCTGTATCTGTGGCTTTTATACAGCTTTCTTAAGATTTCTGAACATATTCACCAGAAGAATTTAAGCGTTTTTCGCTTCGTTTAATTAGCTTTATGGCTCATTACCAGAAGTGCGGTCCCAGGATACTCAGCTACACAGTAACGGCCCTCGTCACGTGATGTGTTGTTGCAATCGTTGGTGGGTAGCTTCGGAATTATAGGCCGAGTCGTAGCTTATACTGGTACTTGCGGAATATGTAGTATGTTGTATGTAGTGTGATAGTTACGTGATCATCGTGGACTGCCAACCACAAAAAAATTAATACTGCTGCCTTAAGTTAGAAGATATTGCAGTAAATACGTGTTGGAAAAGGTGTTCACCCTATAGCTTGCCATGAAGGTACAGAGGATGCTAGGTGGGGTAGGTGGTTAACGCCACACCCCAACCGCTTTACCCTGGTGAATGACCCGGTACCCATTGTATGACAGGCTGAATGCTAGAAAACGTATCTTTTATCGCTGAACTGTTCAACGCAGCTGTCACCTGATGTCGCGGCGGATGCGGGCATTGTGTGCGATAACGCTGCCGTGCTGTGACGAGTGATAAAAGAAACACACTATATTACAAAGTTGGCAGATGGTCGTTTGACCAACATATATTATATTCGTAGTAGCATGCGGACGAAGTGTACTATTTATCCGAAACCGAGAGCTTAAATATAATGCTGTCGTAAACGAAATCACAATTTACAGCACAGGATGTCAAAGGCTTACAGAGAGGCCGTACAAATGTACAATAGCTTTTAATACTAGGATGGCAAAGGGCAGTCCACTTTTTTTCATGTTTGTGACCCGCAGCACGTTTAACGTTCTTGTAGTCTTATTTTGGAAGACGTTGACCTTTGGCATGATCCTGGAGGCTGCTAAGGGCAAGAGTTGAAATATCGTTAACTGTGTGATAAGTCGTCACGACAGTTTGGTGAACCGACGCCCTCGTAGCTGATGTATCAGTAATGGGAAGAGGTGAAAGTTGGGGGCGAGGTCTAATAGCACGTTGCACCCAGACTGCGCCGGCGGCTCCCAGGTGCGGTGTTTGTGTATTCTGGAAAAGAAAGACGCTTTGTCTACGAAGACAGGATATTTTTTTAATCCCCTCGCGTGTTTCTGTTCCATAACATAACATGTTTCGGAGTTAATCTTATGTTCATGGCCCAGGAAGTCCACTAGACGGACTAGAATGCGCTCAGCGGAAAGGTTGCACATTAAACTTGGGAAATTTGATGTTTTCAAAGAGGTGTTGCTGACAATTCAAGCCGTTCGGGATGTGACGCCTCGTCGACTGGTAAATAATTACCGACTTTTCAAGGGTTCATACTGCCCTAACCTTCAGTGTTATATATTTCAAGAATAGTTCATTCTTCTTGGACTCCTTGACTTCTTCTTGGACTCTTTGACCCTGCCTCTTTATCTGTAGACGGCGTAACTTCCTGGAAAACATGTATCTTGACATGAAATTTCATATTTGCGGACGATGACCGGGTTTTCTACTCGATGAACGAGTGCTTGCTCGTGGGCATATGATGATGGAACCAAGTTTCGTCCCCGGTAACAATACACTGAAGAAACTTCTACACTCTTTTGCATACCGAAGAACATGTATGTTGCTTTATTGTTTTGCGTTAACATTCTGGAACCCACCGCACTCATATCTTACGTAGCCTCATCGGGAGCGGTGTGCTGTACGGTGTGTCCCAAGTTCCGGTATAGTCTGCCATCAAAAACCTGTGGCCCGCAAGAGTAAGTTTTTCACTGCGGGGATGTTCACTGTAACTGTCCACGCACTGCCATCGTGGACATTTACATTATCCCCACCTGTAGTGTTACACACCGTTTGACTGATAGATATCACAAATATTCCTGTACATTTCGATGAATTGTGGATGAGTTCTGTGCTTCAGAGACTTATTCATATAGAAAACCGTGAATTATTGCTTGGATTTCCTCGGGAGGAGATGTTTATAACGAAGATTTCACTCTGCAATGCCACAGTCCAACTCCTGTGTGAGTATGCTTATGCTTATGTGTGATGTCAAACATACGAGCAGATGCATGGTGTCACAGCTACGCCCGATGTCCTGAAATTAGTGGCTTTAGAGCCACGTTGCGAGTGCAACTCCATTCGTTCCAAACGGCTGCGTTTGCATTGCTCTGTTGTCCGCTTCACATAAGCACATGCTCAGAGTTGGTACTTTGTATGTGTTGCTATTTGACGATACAAGCAGTTGCCTTCTGTATTGCGTCGAATAATTCGATGATACTGAATAAATTAGCAACAGTGTGTAAGACAGTGATTTTGACTTAATTAATGGCACTATCCCGGCTTTTGCACGGTGAGACTGAGACGAATCATGAACAAGATAGGCAATGTACGTATACCATAACGCAACTTGGTGACCTAATTTTTTCTTGTAAGGTATGGCAATACAACGAAAGTAACACGCCAATAGTAACAAGAAACTACAAGTAATCAGGAAAGAAAACGGGGAAATCGTGTTTCTACTAACAAACATCTAAAAGTTGCCAGATGCTGTTAGCAGCGGTGGCGTACCTATTTGAAAGAATGTCTTGAAACGTCACTCGGAATTGAAGTCAGGGAATGCTTGCAGTCTTTCGGTGCAGAATCTCCTGTCTTCCAGTGTGCTGGCCAAAAATATACAGAAGTATAATTTTTCTTGTTGTTTTATGTGCGTGTGAAACTTGGTCACTCACATTGAGGGAGGAACGTAGGCTGCGGGTGTTCGAGAATAGGGTGCTGAGGAGGATGTGTGGGCCTAACAGGGACGGAGTACCAGAGGAGTGGAGATAATTACGTAACGAGGAGCTTTACGATCTGTACTCCTCACCAAGTATTATTCGGCTGATCAAATCAAGAAGAATTTGATGGGTGGGGAATATAGTACGTATGGGGGAGAGCAGAAGGGCGTGCAGGATTTTGGTGGAGAGACCTGAGGGAAGAAAGCTACTTGGAAGACCCAGGCTTACATGGGAGGATAATATTAAAATTGATCACCAAGAGGTGGGATGGGGTGGCATGGACTGGATTGATCTGGCTGAGGTTAGGGACAGGCGGCGGACTGTTGTGAATGCGGTTATGAACCTACGGGTTCCGTAAAATATGGGGAATTTCTTGACTGGCTGAGGACGTGTTAGCTTCTCAAGAAGGGCTCTGCTGTCTGGAGTTAGTTACTTAGCCAGCTAGTTAGCGTCACTCGGGAAAGTGCGTACTTGATGTATTAGGATTGCGGGGACCAACAGTATCAATAATAGAAGGAGAGTTATTATTGTTCTTTTTTAATGTTTTTTCATCCCGAAGTATTCGATACATATATAAACAACAATGTTCAAACACAACAATCATATATTATGTTATTTATGGACCTTGGGCGACATGTTTAGATTCCCTTGGAATCGTCATTAGGCCCTCTCTGAAAAACTACAAGTACATTACATAGAAGTATTAAAACACGTTATGGGATCCCAAACGTTCACAACAAACTTATGTTAACAATACGTATCTTAACGATATGTATTGTGAACATAAGTTTGTTTTGAACGTTTGGGATCCCATAACGTGTTTTAATAGTTCTATATAATGGATGTGTATTTTTTCAGAGAGGGCCTGATGATTATTCCAAGGGAATCGAAACATGTCGCCCAAGGTCAATAAATAACACACTATATGACTTGTGTTTGACTGACCATTGTTGTTTATTGTATAGTTATTATTGTTCTTGAACACATTGACAAGAAATAAACCCATCGAGATACCATTGTCAGAAATAGAGTGCACTAAGGTTTAAACGACTCAGAACTTGAATAATTGTGACGAGGAATCATAACAATTTATTGGAAGGAATCGACTATAACTGAATATTTTTGTACATTATGCACCTGATTTAAGTTTCTCAAAGTACGCAACTGTTGTTTCGGTGAACGTCGTCGAGTTCTTAACACAGCTCTTTTACACGGCGTAAGGAGCCAGAGGATCAATTTTTGAGCAATGCCAGCCGTGAAAACCTGAAGAATTATACCAGCATCTAAAAAAAAAAGAAAAAAGTAAAGCAGTCCCGTTACAGGCCCGGAGTGGCCCAGAGGGTTCCAGGAAGTTGCGGTTCCCAGATTACATGACAACGGCACAGGATGGTGGTAAGGTTGTCAGCCTTATGCACTGGCCGCCTTTACCCCCAGGAAATGCTCCTGGTACTCATTTCTGTTAGAGGCTGAGTCGACCCCAGGGCCATAGTGC
>Ga0123357_10010346_pt1 | contig 11857 bp, 8 predicted proteins | sample TergutEmb28metaG_FD_89873 | JGI IMG/M metagenome (GOLD analysis project Ga0123357, IMG submission 89873) | Embiratermes neotenicus P4 segment gut microbial communities from Petit-Saut dam, French Guiana - Emb289 P4 | ecosystem: Host-associated > Arthropoda: Insects > Digestive system > Gut ...
AGGTGTCGTGCCCGATTTTGTTCAGCAAGTCGCGACGCACTTCTTCGGCGAAATATTGGAAATCGTCCGCCATTTGGGCCGTAAATCCGCTGTTGATATTCAGCGGTTCCGCCATCGCGGCGTCGGCCTGGGCCGTCGTAATATATCCTTCGGCCACCATCCGTTTCAAGACATAGTTCCGGCGGTCGACCGCCCGTGTTGTATCATTCGGCGCCTTGGGCAACGATGCCAAGAACGCGGATTCGGAGAGCGTCAGTTCATTCACCGGTTTATTGAAATACATCAATGCCGCGGACCCGACGCCATACGCGTGCGCGCCCAAGAAAATCTGATTCAAATATAATGTAATGATATGTTCCTTGGAATATGCGCGTTCCAGTTTAAGGGCCAGGATGACTTCCTTTATCTTGCGCGACATCGTGCGGTCATTGTTCAAAAAGAAATTCTTCGCGACTTGCTGCGTAATCGTGGATGCGCCGGAAAACCGCGTCGGTCCGCCAAATAAATGGATAAGATTGTTTGCGGTCGCGCGCACGATGCCACGGACATCGATGCCCGGATGGTGCCAGAAATTCTGGTCTTCCGCGGCGACGAACGCATTGACCAGTTGGGGGGGTAATGAATCGTAATCCATGAACACCCGCCGTTCGTTCGCGTATTCGATTAATAACGACCCGTCGGCGGCATACAGGCGCGTTGCAACCGGCGGCGCATACGTCGCAAGATTCTTATAATCGGGCAGATTTTGGCCATAAATCACGACCATCACGGCCAAGCCGACCATCGCCGCGGCAATAACCCAAAACGCGGCCAGCGCGCCGTATTTCAAAACGCGCAAGCTTTTCGACCAAAGGGTATTTTCGTTTGCCATGGACGGGATTATACCCGCTGAAAATGCAAATAGCAAGAAAAGAGGTTTGAAGTTTGAGGGTTGAGGTTTGAGGAGTAGGTAAGAATAGTGAGAGCTTATCCCCCCTGATAAAGGGGGAAAGAGTTGGCTTGCGAGCATAGCGAGCTAGCAACTCTTGGGGGATTGTTGTGTTCTTTAAACGGAAATCCCCCAAGTTTTTCTAAGCTCATTATATTCGCTAAGAAAAACTTTCCCCCTTTATCAAGGGGGAAAAGTGCTCACTTCAAACATCAAACTTTTGTTACGGGCAGGCGCTGTTCACCAGAACGCCCACGTTATTGCAAAGGCAGTTGGCGGAAACGCACGCCTGGGTGGTGGTGCTGCCCGGGGTTTGGGCGGTGCATGCCGCGGCGGCGGTCGAGCCGGTGGGACATGGCGTCACCGCCACGCAGACGCCGTTGCTGGGCTTATACCCCGACAAGCACGAATATCCGACGATGGCGCAGCCGCCGCTGGTTGTCGTGCTGCTGTTCAGGTTTCCGACCGCTGTCGGGGTGCAGTCGAGTTTCCATTCGGAATTGTCCGGTTTCTGGACGCAGGCGCCCGCCGCATATCCGTATCCGGGCAAGCAGACGCATTTGTCGTTGACCATCACGCTGTATGCCGCGCCCGCGGTCGGGGCCGTATTTCCCGGCGTATTCAGCAACCAAGTGCTGCTTCCTTGGGGTTGGAACGCGAAGATACCCGGTCCGGCCGATGCGCCGTTCGTATTGCTGATGGTGATATACGTGGAATTCAGCGGGCACAGCATGGTTTGATAGAACATGTTCGACAAGCTTTCGATACATTTGTCCGTATCCGTCAGGGATTGCGCCGCTGTGCAGGCATCCCCGCCATCCGAGCAATACCGGCACGATGCCGCCGTCGCGCCGCCTTTTTCTGGCGCGGCCCAAATCGCATACGCACAAGTCAGCGCCACATTGCGGCACGCGCCGCGCATGACGTTAATTACACTGGATGCCGACATGGCGGACGTGTATTGGTTCAGCTGGCTGACCTGGCCATTATAGCACGTCGACACGTCTTGCAAACAATTCTGGGCATAATTCGAAATGGTCTTCATCTGATTCGCGTTGATTTGGACCATCGCGTTTTGGATATAATTCACGATGACGTCGTTCGGGAACATGAATTTCCCGTTGGCGTCATAGGTATAGCGCCGGCACTTGCTTAACACCGGGCGGCACAGGCCGGATGTGACATCTTCTTTCGTCCCGATTTTATACAACAGATACGCCGCGATGCATTTGCCGGAACCGTCCGCATTCTGGCATTGGGTTGAAGGACTCAGTCCCCCAATCATGGCGGAATCAAAACTTGCCGCATTGAAACTGGACGCTTTGTCGACGCCGGTCATCAAGTTTGTAATCTGGGCGATATCCTGGCCCAGAATCACGTTCCCCGACGCATCGATGTATCGTTTCGTGGGGTCCATGCAGCGTTCGTAATTCGCGCCGCACACCATGTCGTCCGTCATGCACGTATTCAGCGCGCCGACGCATGCCTTTTCGTCATACTGATTATTGTTCTGCAAATTCTGCAACCGCGCTTGCTGCAACATCAAGGTCGCCGACCGCACGTTGGTTTTCAACGTCTGGTTCATCTTGTCCAGCCCGGCGACATAGGTGTTGCAGTCCTTGTCAATCATCATGTCGTATTGGCCGGTGATAAGGGACGAACTGGCCCCCGCTTTCACGCACGTGTTCAGCACGTTCGCGCATTTCCCCTTGGCTGCGGAATACAGCCCCGCCCCGCGCAGGTTGGAAAAGGTTGAATCGCCGCCCAGAAGTGCGTCCAAATTGAACATGTCGGTCGCGTCGGGATTATTCAAAAAGTCGATGTTGATGCCGGTCAGGTCGATGGCGGTGGTGCCGCCGGTGTCGGTTCCGGATGTCGACGGGATGGTCACCATATTCGCAATCTGGTCCAGCAATTGGCGGTTTGCGGTCGTATCCACCTGGCCCTGCATGGCTTGTTCCGCTTCGGTTGAATTCATGATGGCGTGGATTTCGTCCGCGCTTAATCCGACATAGCGAATATTCTGGGCGACCGTGTTCAATTGGGTGTTGGCGTCTTTGACCGCCTGTTCTGTTTTGGAATACGTGCTGATGCGGTCGCTGCACGAACAACGCGCCTGATTCTTGTCCAAGACGTTGCAGAATTGGTCCATGCAATCCGCATATTGCTGGACACAGCTGGCCGACAAATCATTGATGGCGCTCAGCTTGTTCGTGACGTCTTCGACCGATACGCCGGCGTTGATGCTGGTCGCGTCCGCGGTCATGCCGGTCGTGGATGGCCGGTTCGCCACCGGAATCGACGCGGATGTCTGGCCGGATGCCAATGTTGTGGATGCCCGCGCCACGACCGCGGCGCGGCCGGATGTTTCATTTCCAATATTCGAACCCGTCATGACATTGGTGCCGGGAATCGTCGCGCGGCCGCCCACTTCGGCGACGGACGGGCGCAGGGATACGCCGGCGCGGCGGACGGCGGAACTTTCGTTCGCGATGCCTTTTTCGTTCGCGTGGAATTCCGCGCGTTCGGTCGTTTGATTGTTATTTTGGGCGGCCTGTGAGGCGGCGGCGCGGGACACGCCCGGGGCCGACGTGATGATGCGGGGCGCGGTGGCGGAAGCATCGGACGCGCTGCGCTGCACCGTTCCGGAATTGTCGCCGGCGGCGCGCGGAATCGCGACGCGGGACGCCACGGTCGATTGCGCCGCTTGCAAGACGGCTTGCTGCGCGGCTTCGTCGCCGGTCGCCGCACGGGCGTTTGTGATGGTTTGAATTGCCACGCGCGACGGCACCGCGGCGCGGGCCATGGTTGTTCCAGAAGTATCGGTGGTGGATGGGGTCGTGACATCGGTCGGTTGCACGACCGGGGCCGGATTAACACCTACGGGCACCGGCGCCATCGGGCGCAGAACACCGGCCCGGGCAATGGTCGTCGACGGCGTTGCAGCTGTCGGGGTCGGGGTCGATGGCGCGGCATTTACATTTGTTTGCGCAGGTACGGCAGGCGACGTCGAAGCACTTTCGGCCGCGGCGATTTCGGCGCTCAGGTCAATAGAAGCATCGTCCGCATAAGCGGGGTGAACGCAAATGCAGACGGCGGCAATCAATGAATAAAGAAAAGTGCTTTTTTTCATTCAATGTCTGTTTTGGAGTGACAGGTGATAAGTGACAGGAAGTTCGGATAACCAGACAAAGTTTATTTCTCGTTCCAAACCACCTGTCACTTATCACCTGTCACTTTAATGTGCGCTTTTCCAGCCACGAATGCCAAATCCGTCGCCGGTGGTGGCGGTAATGCCCATCGCCTGTTGGATGCAGGCTTCGCGCAGCTGGGCGGAATTTCCGGACGATGGCGTTCCCCCGTTGGCCATGGTGGTTTGGTTTTTCAGGATTTCAGCCAAGCTCACGATATTGCGGCATGTGTTCGTGGTCGGGTCCTGGGTGTTCGCGCATCCGGATGTCACATCGGGCTTGTCGATGACCGCATTGACGCCGTTGGTCGGATTGCATATCATCGGCTGATAGCAATGCGGCGAATTCGAAATCTGGGCGCAATACGTCTGGATGCGCGACGTGGTCCAAACGGGAACCGCGCCGTTGTTATCCTGGGATTCATAGCAATCCAGCAATTCGGACATGCACGTGCTGAAATTCGTCTTCGCATTCGTGGCGTCGGTTGCGGTCTGGGCCGTGGCGTCTTGCTGGAACTGCAAGCGTTTCTGCTGCAACGCTTGGGTCGCCGCAATTTTCTGATACTGGACATTCTGGACCTGGGCCTTCAAATTATCGCCATAGGCATCGCAATCGGCATTGGCGTCCAACGCATATTTCTGCATCACCGAACGGCGCGCGTCCGCAACCGGCTGGCGCAGGTTCGTATACGGGTCGGACCCGGCGGTGTATCCGTAACACGCGGCCGACGCGCTGTTGGCCGAACCGCCGGCGGTGCTTGGGGTCGTAAAGCTGATGTCGTTGTTGGTGATGGTAATGAACGTGTTGTAATTGAACGGGCCGTTGCCCGCCGCCGTGGTGCCGTCCGGGCTGGTCTTGTGGGACCCGCATGCTTCGTAAATCCCGTTAAAGCAAGAATCCAGAACGCGGTTGCACACATTGTTGTGCGCATACGCGAACAAGTCGTATCCCCACGTGTTGGCCAGCGTGTCGACCGTCGTTTGCGTCAGGTTGACGGTGGTTCCGGACAAGCCGGTGATTTGGGACAAGACCTGGTTGACGGTCTGCATCGAATTCAGCAACGCGTTGTTGTTCGTGGTCGTGATGGTATTGATGCTGTTGATGGTGGCGGCATATTGCTGCAACGACGCGATGATGTCGGAACCCGACCCGTTCAGCGTGGCAATCCAGTCCATACCCGTCAGCCCGCCCGAACTGAAATTCGTGCAATAGTCCGGCGGGGTCGTCGCGTTGCATGTGGTGTTCAGCCCGGTCGACGACGCCACATTCGAAAGGCCGTGATTGGTGCACCAATCGGCGGCGCCGGACGGATTATTGGTCGCCATATCGTGCCAAGACGCGCAATTCATGACTTTTTCGGCATCGGTCAGGGTGAACGCGGCCGACACATCCTGGCCCTTGCCGGCGATAAACAGCGCCAGTTCGCCGGAAATCTTAATCAAATCTTCCTTGGCGGCTTCCAATTGCGTTTCCGTATCCGCAAAGGTCTTGACGCGGCCGGCGCAGGCGCAGCGTTTCTGGTCCGGTTTGCGCGCGGTGCAGATTTCATCCATGCATGTGTAATACGAATTCAAACAATTGCTGTATGCGTCGGCGGAAATCAGTCCGGTGTTCGGGTCGATGATGTTCGACGTGGCCCCGGGATAAAGCGAGCTGTAAAGCGACGAAGCCGACATGCCGCTGCTGATGCGCGGAACGACCATGCCGCTGGCAATCATGCCGACGCGGTTGGCGCTTTGCGCGGATGTTCCGGTGGCGCCCGGCGCGGCGACCACGCCGACGCGGGCCGTCACGGCGCGCGACGTGTTCGCCGCGATGCCGCGCATTGAAACGCTGCGCCCCGTGGCCGTGGCGGGATTCGCGGTCGGCGCGACTTGGGCCGATGTGCCGCGTGCGGCGATGGTGCGGCCGGTCGGCTGCGTGGGGCCGGCACCCCGGCCGCCCGACTGCATGGCGGCGCCCGCGCGCGGATTAGCGGCGGGTGCGGCGGCGTATGGATACGCCCCGGACGGATAGATTGTATTCGCAGGTGTCTGCGCAATCGGGTCGGCCATGGCCGACGCCACGCCGAACACCGCGCCCAAAGTCAAAAGCATAAATTTATAAAATTTCATAAAAAACCCCCATCCATTTTGTTAAATTATATCATATAAAGGGAAAATTTTAAAAGGGAAAAATCAATGTCAAGTATACAAATTTTAGAACTACCCCGGATTTCCATCGGCAACAAGTTGCCGGGAAATCCGACCCTTCTTAGAAGGGTAATTAGACCGAGTATGTTTGATTGTCATTCCCGCGAAGGCGGGAATGCCCTTCTTAGAAGGGCCGGAAAGCTTGCCGACTTCCGAGGCCCCGTGAAATCGTTAGATTTCATGGGGTGGTTTGTCGGCTTAGCTTTCCGGGGTAGTCCTCTTTCATTGACACTTGCTTGTTTTTATTTATAATCGTCGTATGTCAAAAGAATCGTTTGAAAAATTTATGGAAAATTTGACCGCGCATTACAAAGCGGAAGACGCCTTGTCCGCGTATGAAAAATTCGGGAACAAGCCGAAAGCCACGCGGCGAAAAATCGCACGCGAACACGCGGAAAACCTGAAACGCGCGCCGGCGACATTGGATTTGCACGGCCACACGATTGCGATGGCCGAAGCCGCCGTTACCGATTTTATCGCGCGGCATCCGGGCGAAACCATTGTGCTCATCACGGGCCGGTCGGGCAAGCTGCGCGCGCTATTCCCCGAATGGGCCACGGGATTCCTGCGCCCCGCCATCGCCGAATATCATTTAATGCCCACCGGCGGCTCGTTTTCGGTCCGACTGAGAAAATAAACCCCAACCCAACAAAAAATCCCCTGCGGGGTAATCACTGGAATTTAATCTATTTTGCCAATTCCAAAATTCGCTCCCAATCCATAAACATGTCTATTCCGCTTTGTCCGCCGATTTCGGCCCCGTAATGCTTGTAAGCGTTCACTAATTTGACATTCGAATCATTCACCCACCACTCGATTCGGTGATATCCCTTTTTAACGCACACGCGGGCCAGGTACTTTATAAAATCCGAAAAGAAATGTCCCCGAAATTCCGGCTTGATATACCAATCTTCGACCGCCATCGATACTTTGCCCAACACGGCGCAAAAATTCCGTGTAGAAAACAGGGCATAGCCCGCCAGCTTGGAATCTTTCAGTCCAATAATAATTGAAACTTTGGGGACCGCTTTTTCAAGATTGTTTTCAATTTGCTCAATGCTTAAATCGAACGTTTCGCACGACCCACCACATCTAAGATGTTCTTCCATAAAGAAGTCGCGAATCATCCGCATGACGTCTTTGTAATACGGGGATTTCTGGCTGATTTTTATAATTTTCATTTTATTCTCCTTTTTAATTCTGTCGGAACAGCCGATGATTCCATCGCCTCTATCCTATGAATTTTTCATAATGGCTATCTGGTTATAAAACTCTTGTTTCAAGCTGTCGTTTTTCCGGAATGCGCCACGAATTTCGGTTGTTAAAAATTCCATATTGTCGTCTTCCACACCGCGCGCGGCGCAACAAAAATGCTTTGCCTTTATTACGACCGCCACCCCGCGCGGGCGTATGGTTTCTTCGAGCCATTTAGTGATTTGTGCGGTCAGTTCTTCTTGAATTTGCGGCCGTCGGGCGAACCAATCGACGATTCGCGCATATTTTGATAGCCCGATGAGCTTATCGTCCGGTAAAATCCCAATCCAGCACTGACCCACAAAATCCACAAAATGATGCGAACATGTCGATTTCAGGCGGATGGGGCCGATGGTCATTAATTGGTCGATGTTCTGCACATTCGGAAAGACGGTGATGGCGGGCGCGGCCGCATACCGGCCGCGGAATTTTTCGCGCACCCACATCTTTGCAATCCGTTTTGCGGTATCCTTCGTATTATGGTCGTTTGCGGTATCGATTTGCAAGCTGGACAGCGCATCGTGCAATGAATCCGCAACCCGGTCTTCCATGACGGCCAATTCGTCATCCGTCAAAATCATATTTTCATTCGAAAGATTCATTTGTTTATCCTTTTTGTTCATCGTCGAATACTTGATACAGCGGGGCATAGATATCCTCTTCCGGTGCGACATTCAGGGCATCCATCGACGCATCCGCATCGAATTCGATGCCGCGCCATCGGCGAAGAATGACAATCGGCATTTGTTCGGCGCCTTCACCCATCAATAAAACCGCCATTCCGGTCAACGGGTCGATTTGATTGATTTGGGTGATTTTCAACATCCGTCCGAAAATATCGGGCGCCCCGCGCAAATCGCGCAAAGGCCGGATTCCGGCAATTCCCGTCGTGATTCCCGTCACGCCCAGGCGCAGCATCATTGAATGGCTGTCGGTCGAAACGATGCCCAGATTTTTGATTCCATGCTTTTCAATCAAATGCGCGCGAATTTCCCGGCACAACGCATCCACATTTTTGGGCCATAAAATATAGTGCCCGTCGGCATTGCTGGCGTCGATGCCCGCCGCAGGAATCAGGATATTGTCTGTAATGGTCAGGTTGAAATCGAATCCGTTACGCGCGTTCGTGTATTTCAAATACTTCGTCGCCTCGCCCGCAATCAGAGCTTCTTTTTTAAGGCCCGCATCGGGCACACATCGGCCTTGATGAATGGCCAGAATTTTGGACGTGATAAAAACGATATCGCCGTCGATGACGGGCAATGCGTCGATGATATCCCAAATTTCATCGTGCGGCGGATGCACAATTCGGGTTTTGATGGGAATGAATTGAAAGTCGGGCGGATTCGAAACAGAAAGGGTGTTCATGATTTTTTCTTTTTTTTTTATACAATTGTTCTCGGCGAAACGCCGATGGGTGATTGATAAAAAAGGAAAAATTAAATCATGAATGAATCCTATGACATAAAAGTTGTTTTTGTTTTCTACCTACAAATGATACAATACAGGTTTCGGTTGTCAAATGGTATTTGCGCGGCCGCGGGCGGCGATGGTATTTTCCAGCAAACTAATCACCGTCATCGGGCCGACGCCGCCGGGCACAGGGGTATACGCCGCGGCCAGTTCATAGCATGCGTGTTCCACATCACCGATATCCCCCGCATCGACAATCACGACGCCGGGCTTGATGTGCGCGGGCGTAATCAAACCGACTACGCCGGTGGCCGACACCAAGATATCCGCCATCCTTGTAAATTCCGCCAAATTCTGCGTGTGCGAATGACACACGATAATTGTCGCATGATGGTCCAACAACATCTTGGCCGCCGGACGTCCCACAATCTCGCTGGCGCCCACCACCACCGCGGTTTTCCCGGATAAATCGAAATCGTGCCGGTCGTCGAACAAATAATGTTCCATCAATTTTTCAATGCCGCGGACGGTTGCGGGAATAAAATGCCCGGCCGGATTCAGCCCATCGACATCTTTCGCCGGTGCAACCCGCCGCGTGATTGTATCCGCGTCCGCATGCCCGGGCAAAGGCAATTGCACCATGATGCCGTCGACCGCATCGTCATGGTTCAAGCCATCAATCAGCTTCAAAATTTCCGATTCGGCGGCGGTTTCCGACAAATGGTGCACATCGCATAAAATGCCGATATCCGCCGCGCGTTTTTGTTTCATCGCGACGTATTTGACAGACCCCGGGTCGTTGCCCACCAGAAGAATAGCCAGCCGAATGCTGCGCCCCGCCGCCCACCCGCGCAGCTGTTCTGCCATCAAATCCGATAAAGCTTTACCATCCAGAATCATAAAGAGCTTTCCATTGATATTATATTTATTGCCGCCGTATCCTAATTCCCGCTGCGGCGAATGTCAATCTTTTATAAAAAAATCCCGCACGCGGCGGGATTTTTTATCTTAACTTTGAACATCATCGGCCATAAACACGCTTTATATATTCTAATTCTTTGGGCGAAGCATTTTCCAGCATGGATATCCAGCTTTCTGACTCGGCTTCTTTTGTCTCCTTAGCAGAGCCAGCCCCGTCATTCCATCCAAAATAGTCTTGCACAATTGAACACTCGCATTGTTCACCACATTCTAAACAAATTTCTTCTGCTTCCGAGGCTAACATTTCGCCACTTGTGATTTCACTTACGATTTGCCCCATATGTTGCGGATTCGGACACGATCCAAAACAATACATGCATGCGGCACACTCGTCCCTGCCGCTTCCATAGGTAGCGTTTATAAGGGCTTGGTCCTGATCTGCATGATAATATCCTGCCATGCTTGAATTATTAAATAAATTTTACCAAATGCAACAAAAAATCCCGGCAAATGCCGGGATTCATTTTCGGTTTTTATGTTTCCGACGGGGCGCTGGTACCAACCTTTCGTTGATTACCACCCTTTTTTGGCGGCGGGTTTCTTGGCCGCACCGGTTTTTTTTGACGCCATTTTCATCGGCATTTTCTTAGCCGTCGGTTTCGCGATATCACGCATTTTTCCCTCCTTGTTTGGGCTGACTCAGCCAGCCTTATTTTATCAGAAACCCCGATCATGAAACATAGGACAAGATGCTAGATGCCGCGGGAAAATAAAAATAAAAGGATTCTATGTCAGAATACCGGACACAAAAAATCCCGCACGCGGCGGGATTAACTGATTAGGCTTTTTATATATTTTCAACTATCCTTTCTATTGCCTCCTTACAATTTTGTAAATAAGCATCTTTAACATTAACCCTCCTTCCTTGTACACTAAACGACCCAGCATTCATGCGAAAAAATGGACATCCTCTTGCGAATGCAACAACCCCTGTTGTTTGAAAATCTCTCACATCAATTATATGATTTTCCTTATCGCTAAACAAAACTTTTCCATCAGGAACTACTTGTTGATCAGCTATTATCTCATCTATTGTTTTCAAAACTGATAAATATGCAGACGCAGCTCCCATATATTGAGTCAAACGATTTTTCAATATCAGGTGAACTTTTGGCAAATTTCTTCCTGATTCTATCATTTTTGTATTAAAAGCATATTGCTTATAAATATCTGACGGGAGTTTCACTCCGTAAATTAGCGAAAAAGCATTCTGCACCGCCCTTTTTGAAGAATCATCCGCCATAACTGGCAAAATTAATTTTTCAGTCGCGGCCAACGCCATTTGGGTATAAATCGAAAAACTTGGATTAGTATCAAAAAATATGACATCGTATTTTCCATCCAAAGCAGTCAAAAAATCTTGAACCCAATCTATAACTTTTATCCAAGTGTTTACACTCGGAATAGAAGTATTAGCCAAAGTAGATACTGCGTTTGATTGCAATTCTAGTAAAGGATCTCCACACACCAAATCTATATTTTCTGGAATCTCCCTATTATATAAATTCGGCTTAGTTATAAACTCTGATGGCTGGGCATTAAAAGAATATGGCGATGGAAGTCTATCTTGAAAATATCCGCCTATTGTTGCGCGCTTTAATTCGCCCTGCCTTTTCAATAAATTAGAACTCCCAGAACCTTCTAATCCACCGAGAAATAATTCAGATAAATTTGCCTGCGGGCATAAATCAATCGCTAGAATTTTTTTATCTTTGTTTTTTTCTGCATAAAGACAAATCGTTTGAAAAGCCAAACTTGTTTTTCCGGTGCCGCCTTTATTATTCCAAAAAGCATATTTTTGCATAAAACACTCCTTGTTTTGTAATACTTTTACATAATATAGTAATATTAATACAAAGTCAAGTATAAAATTCACAAAAAATCCCGCGCAGGCGGGA
>Ga0123357_10010347_pt1 | contig 11857 bp, 3 predicted proteins | sample TergutEmb28metaG_FD_89873 | JGI IMG/M metagenome (GOLD analysis project Ga0123357, IMG submission 89873) | Embiratermes neotenicus P4 segment gut microbial communities from Petit-Saut dam, French Guiana - Emb289 P4 | ecosystem: Host-associated > Arthropoda: Insects > Digestive system > Gut ...
GATTTTGGGTGATGCTGTCCATGAATGATTAGTAGTTTCCTTGTTTTCCGGTCTAGTTTTGCAGTTCTTCTTGGTGCCAGTTAAAAAATTCCAAAACTGTATCTAAGTACTGGTACTGCCAATGATCCAATTGCTTAAATTTTATTCTTTGTACTTAATTCTGTACTCAAAACTAGTCTCAATCTCCTCAAGTATTACTTCTTCAGTTTTTCTTTCTCATTCTTATGCTGTATGTCAAAACTCTCTTCTATGCCTAAATTATTATTATTATTATTATTATTATTATTATTATTATTGCATAGTGAGCTACATCTTAAGGTTTTGGATTATTACCTTCATGACGATATTCGTCTTACTGGGCTTGTTAGAGAACATTGTAATACTAAGTTGAGTCATCCCCGTTGTGTTTAAAAAACTAATGGTGAGTTAAATTCAGTCAGAAAACACAACTATAATAGTACGCTGAATGATGATATTTATTAGCGAAGTAAATAACTACATGTTTCGGCCTATAGCGGCCATCTTCAGGTTATTGCAATTTTGCTAAAAGAGTGTCATATATATGTCTATATATGTGACACTCTTTTAGCAAAATTGTAATAACCTGAAGATGGCCGCTATAGGCCGAAACATGTAGTTATTTACTTCGCTAATAAATACCATCATTTAGCATACTATTATAGTTGTGTTTTCTGACTGAATTTAACTCACCAGTAACATTGTAACACTCTTCATTAATCTCAAGACGTATCTTACAGAATTTTCATGTAAGAAGCACAAGACGGACTCTGTTAAAAAAAATCTCTGAAGGCACCTGGATTCTAAAGCCGGATTCTTTTCACGCAGACTCTATTTCCATATCAATTCTGACGCTTATGGCACACTAATCCCAGTTATTGATTTCATGGCCGTAGAAATACACGGAAGAATCTCGCGCATTATCGTGTACATAGAGGAGGGATTGAAACATGAAACCTGCTTCAAGCATGGGTTAAAATGACTAAGGTTTAGGGTACTTGGTGGAAAAAAGGAGCGAGGTTTCGCTATTGTCGAGATGAGCTGTGAATGCTCTGCTCTGCTCATGTCACTTCAACAGCACCATCTCATTTCTCGCTTCCAGGAGCGACAATGTAGCAAAGTGCAGAAGCGTGTTAGCTTACTTTGTTCTTTCACCGTGTTTCTATTCATAGTAAACAATGGCGTATCTATATCGGAACATTATTATCTTTTTCTCCTTCCACATCGCCTTAACCCTTCCAAAACCAGGGGTAATTACAATTACCAACACCTCTTTAACATTTAAAGCACTTAGGTTTCCCTACACAGCTTTCTTAAACGTTGGTGTTTTCGGCAAGGAAAAGAATGATTATTTACCCCTCCAATAGCATTACCGCTAACCCTGTGTTGTCATTGCGCCAGAAACTTAACCTTTATCGTACGGCATTTAATTTAGTTTTCGTGCCCACGGTACGGTGTTTATATTAGACAGCTCTTTAATATTCGAATTGTGAATTGAGATGAACTTCGCGATCAAAAAACGAAGAGTTTGATACGGCGTATAACCAGACACGTTATATAAACAATCCAGAGTCACTTAAAACCAGTCCAAGAATTCTCGAAAATCAACCTTTATATTAACCTTACAATTATGCATGTTTCACAGACATGAAATATGTTCTTTGTTTACATAACGATGGCGTCAATATCTCAAGGAAAATAGTATCTAGAAAGGGGTAAATAGTAATGGACTGAATGCAATGCGGAAGAAGAGGTGCTGTATTAACCCTTCAGTGCTGAATTCGGTGTACTGCTAACTACCTACCTAACTCAATGCAGCAGAGCTTTTCTTGAGAACCTAAAAAGATCCTTGCTAGTCAAGAAATTAGGCGCATTTTATGAAAACCGACAGTTCTTTACCACATTGGCAATTCAATCCAATCCATACCCCCATTCAACTTCTTGAAGATCCATTTTAGTATTGTCCTCCCACCTACGCCTGGTTCTTTAACCCCTTAAACGCCGAGTTAAATCTCATCTGCCATCTGCTGGCATTATTAGGAGCTCACCATATACTCCACGTTAGCGGGATAAGGGTTAAAATTCTCTCTTCCCTCAACTTTCCCCAGGAAAACCATACATGTACCTCTCCCCATCCCTTCTACATCCCCCTCCCATCTTATACTTCTTGACTTCACAACGATAATAATACGTGGCGAGGACTACAGATCATTACGCTCCTCGTTATGTAGTCTTCTCCAATCCCCTGCTACCTCCTGCCTGTTAGGATCAAATAATCTCCTCAGCACCCTATTCTCATCTGCCTACGTTCCTCCCTCATTGTAAAAACCAAGTTTTACACCCACGCAGAACAACAGGCAAAATTAAAGTTCTGTATATCTTAGTCTTCATATTTTTGGATAACAAACTGGAAGACAAAAGATTCTGCACCGAATGATAGCAAGCATTCTCTGACTTAAATTTATTTTTAATTTCTTTATGAATGTAATTTTGTAACGTTAAGGCTGTTCCCATATACTTGAACTGCTGCTCCACCCCTTCAAAACATTTATTAGCAATATTTATACGGTGCTTTTGACCTGCATTCCTATATCGAATCACCCATATTCCTATATTTCTCAGTTTTTGTTTCTAGACCGATCAATTTCCTTACTGGCGACTACTAAAACTTGTGCCTTTCTCTGTAGTATGTACACTTTCGCCAAGCATACCAACATCCTCAACATAAACTATAAGCCCTCCTGATTTACTTGATCCCTCGTAATGGCATATTCCTAAGAAAATCTGAAAAGTAATGGCGAAAAAGCGTCTCCTTGTTTTAAACCAATCTTAATAACAAACATATATGACAAATGTTTGCCTACCCGAACTGCGTTACAGATTTCATTTAGACACATTTTTATCAGCCGTGCTAGATACATCGGGTTACTAAAGTCCATGAGAATATTATACAGACCTCCCTCCAAACTGAATTATAGGCTTTCTTGAAGTCTATATATAGCTGATGCACTGCCTAAATGTATTCATATTTTTTCTCCACTATTTGACGAATGCAGAATGTGTGATAAGAATATATGAATAAGCAGTCGCGGACAGCCGACAAGGAGTGTTCCTCCTAATTGGGGGTTGGGCGATTTGCTAACAAATCCCTACCATATTACGAACCATTCACAATTGCCTCGGTGCACTGCCCGGACATTTAATTGACCAAATGCTGCCGACCTCGGTGCACGTACGGTCCTGAATGGATTTAAGGGTACTACCAATTTACGACCAATCTATCCTCGGCCGTTGTTGGAAATGGACGCAAGCGTCACTAAAAGTTTAATCTGAGTACTGCACAGACCTTGTTTTACGGTCTAGTTGCGTTCCCGAAAAAGTTGGCCTAAATCAAAAAGGTTTCAATAGAAAATGACCTTCACGTCAGAAACAATGAGTTAGTCTAATAGATAGCAGCAAAAGAACATTAAACCAAGAATTACAGAGCGCAAATTAAGAAGTGGTGTAAATTGGCGAGATGTGTTGAAGTAAAGAAGGGCATAAAATAAACGCACTTGAAAATGACCTTGGTGTACTCAATACTGCGTGAAGAAATTGACAAGAATACTGAAACCACAATCAGCATGCCCGGTATCCGAGTGAGATATGAAACTGAGATCCATCAGAAGACGAAACAGAAGTGCAAACAACGACAGCAAACAAATACAGAATAAATGCAAGCTAGAATAGGAAGCGAAAAAAAGAAACAAATACAATAGGAAGAGAAATAAATCAAATCATAAAGAAAGATCAGGAAGAATTGGAGGAAGTCCAAACCAGTTCCGGAAGTTCCAACACATCTCACGATTTCTACGCTTCCCGTCCATACGTATCTACTTCAACATGTTTATTCCTGAGTGCCATCCGAATTGTTCACAGTGGTGCTTATGAAAAGTCGAGTCTTGTAGGACACATTCCTATCCCGGGAGAAGTGAATGTTCCTGTATGACACAGTCATATCGCGGGAGAATTGAATGTTCCTGTAGATCTACCACGGCATTTTATATATGTATACTACTTTATTTTCGTGAAGAATTTGTCATACAAGTACAGTCGAACTCGGTTATAACGTCATTAAAGGGACTGAATGTTTTTTACCTTAATAGACGAGTGTTGTTGTTACGTTCTAACAGTGAGGAATTAACTGGCGACCACAAAATATGTGTATATGACGCTATTGAGGAAGTGTCGCATAAACCGATGCTTTTATATTCGGGTTCGACTGGCCATGTTAAGTGACAAATATAAATCCAAATATCTTCATTGTTGCCGGATTTTTTATTTTTAATAATTTCCAAATAATTATGAGCAATAATAATAAATCATATTACAAAACTTTAAAATATATCTTCCTATCATATTTCAGATTACTAATTAATTTGTCGTTTCCAACTGACTAAAATGTAAAAACACTTTCACGTGAGAACGATTTGTTATAATACATTACAGAAATCATATATTTCGAGAACGCTTCATATTTTTGTAAGCTCTATTGCCATACATAATTTCAGGATTACATACTAAGTGGTAGAAATGTCTCTCCACCTCAAAAGTTCTCTGGAAAACGACGTCAATACGGATTGCAGAGAATTGAAACGTAGGTTCTGTGGCGGATTCCAATGACAAAACGTTCATATCGTGTTTCTTGAAAAACTGTCAACTGTTCCTTGAGAAGCCGAAACGGAAAAGCGCGCGCATATGCCATTGCAATTAAATTAAAATACACGTATTCCTCGGAAGAAAAACAAATGTACCAAATAAAAAAGACAATAACTAGAAAGCGCGACATAAAATAATCAAGAAAAAATGAAGTATAGTTCAGTTCTGTACATATGCACTATTGTCACCACGGCTATCTATAGGAAACATATCAGGGAAACAGAGGCTGAATGGGTCCCGATTTGTACATACGGGACGTATGTTTTACCACAGCAGACAAAATCAGTGCCGGCTCAATGATGATCACGCTTAATAACCAGGTTACTAATTACTATTTCATGAACAACTGGAAATGGGCGAAGTTTTGCCCCATTAACGAAGTACAGGAGCACAATTGAGTCATATCAGTAAGTGGAGTCATAGGCTTCCTCCTTCAAAACAATCTGTAATGTCAGTAATAACTTGAAACTCTTCTAAGTTTAGCTGAACAAATAACAAAGTTTCTGAAACACATACTCCTGCCAATTCAGCTACCCTGAATAGGAAGCATTAGGTTTCTCTATACACTGGTGCCTTAGTAACAAAGTGCGCGGTTTCACATTTCGTTAAGTTTAATATTTTCCATCCCGATGTGTTATAACAGTCTAAGACCGTCATGCAGATTAGAACATATACAAACTTAAGTATTTTACAATCATATAACACAAACTGTAAGCATTTGGGATACCATAATGCATTGAAATATAAATAGCTCTTGGACCTGTTTTCTCAGAGGACCTGAAGATGACATAATAAAGGTCGAAACATATCGCCCTGACAATACACTATTTTTATTGTATATAAAATAAAGGGTTGTGTTACTGACTGACAAGTTGTATTTATACATTTCGTTAAGATCATAATGTTGGCACTCACCGATGCATAATTTCGTATCTCATTCAGAAAACAATTATTTCTACTACGAAGTAAATTTCGGTAAATAACCTACTCTAATCCAAAGAAATCCTATTCTTCCTTACTGGAATTAACCCTAGACATTTCAAGCGACAGTGGGATAGTATCAGAACAGGATAAATGTGCAAATTAGATGAATACGTTTGAAGGGAAAAGATAAAGTCCAGAAATCCAAAACTTTACCTTTAATACCAACCGAAGCATTATCAGGGGCCGGGATAAATACTATTTCAATGCAGAACAATAAAAATACTAACTGGTCCAAAAAACGCCGAATTTAGGGGAACTGGTAACACTGAAGTTTGCCTTGGTTGTCTTTTTATGTATCCCTTATATAACATCCATTAATCTGCCCGTTTGCACTATCAGGTGGTTTTGCTAGTTGACATTGGGGGTTCTTGATTAATGTTTTGAAGGTAAATTTATTTGATTGTATCGGCGTGTTCACTGCTTACGAAACGTCTGATGACCTGACGGTCGGCAGACGTTTCTTAAAATTTGTGTAAAATTAGAATTATGAAATTGTATAATATTATTTTCACTTTCTTTTACATAATGTACGAGAGCCCGATGGTGGTCAATTGTGACTGAAATAAGTAGCTACTTCTTTGAATAAACATATATTGAATAAAATATTTAAAGGTTTGTTAAGAATTTTCCAGATCACAAGAGGATGAATTTCATCGAGTTACTGTGTGTACGTTTTGTATATAATTACTTAATACACATTAATGTTTAATTTCAAAATTTTACTCCAAATTAATTTTCCAGTCATGGAATGTGACGACTCGGCCTCGTTAGTGTGGGTATGTAGATCCGCGTAAAAGAAGCAAATACGCAGATTATTCCACTTGGAAGTTAGTTTTTATTGTCTGAATTTAGTAAGCGCAGTTACACAGGTATATCCCTAAGTTAGATGAGTTCGTTAATACAAATTGATATATGTATTAGAGCTCGACCTATTCTATGCCATAGCCTCCTCCCGCTCGGGAGTCACTCCCACTGAAATCAGTTTCGGATTTATGGTGGAGAAAGTAGCACTGGAAGTTTCCTCCCAGCACTGTTGCTAACCCCGTCAATAGTATTCCACCGATCAACTATATTAATCAATCCATCCTGCACAAGATTAGCCCGTCCATTTGTTTCCACAATTCCAAGACTAACAGCGTCACACGATCTTAAAAGGAGAATGATGACATTTAAAACTTAAGGACGGTACATACTAAAGAGAACGATTTTAACCTTGACAGCATGGATATGGGCCCTTATCTGCGGGATAAGTTTGCAGATAAGACACAAGGGACCTGTAAAATTACAGGTCTCCTTCAATGAATCTATGACTTCTCACTGGACGCCATTTGTTAGGTTCTGAGTTCATAACAACCCTAAAACCAATATTACGCATAGCTCTCACAATTTAGAGCACGGCATAAAATAATAAAATGTTCATTCGCACCCACAATACACGATCGCAAGTCAGCCATATGTACTTTGAACTGGACTACATTGGTTACATTCTTACACGTCACAAGTGTGAATTACCCTTGTGCCACGACAGTCAAGGTCACAGTTCTTTTCTTGTTTAGTAGGCTGAGGTCAGTAAACCGTTGTAGTTGTCTTGTCTTTGATGCTCCCAAGTTGATTTCAGTCGTATTTATTTTTTATTCGAAAGCAGTTTTTCAGGAGAGAGATCTCATAATGAATAATTAATTACTTTGTTGTGAGATTTTTATTCAATTTAGAAAAACAAACTCGATATCTGGTTTTGTGTGTCTTTCGTAACTTAAACTACCACTTATGAAAAATCATACACTACTGGCTGAAATTATGAGGAAGTGGTCCACTTATTAGAGCATTGTTAAAATTAGACAACAAGTAATCCAGGTCTTAACGTTGGAAATGTGTGTAGGAAGGTATCCGGTGAAAGAAGATGCAAGTTATACGTGTAAGTTAAGCATGACGGTGCGGTACACAATCGAAGAGTACAGACGCGGAACGGTGTGGTATTGTGAGGCGTTGTCATGGTAACCACGCTTCTGCACATTTCCCAGCACACTGTTTCTCAACAAAAACCAATTGTCGACACGTTCTCATTTTGAAAAAAAGTACAGTTTCCACAGCATAGGGAATATGAGCTTAAAGTAGCATCGCGGCGTTTTTGGAACTTTCCATCCAGGAGAGATTAAAATTAGGAACCTTTCAACATTTTAACCAGTTATTTTACAGGACAGTTGGTTATTCCAGAAGACAACGAGCCAGCATCAGGCAGTAAAACCTACCCTGAAGCATCATTTAAAACAAACTACTTATCCCACATAATGAGTAGTGAAAGCATGTCATAAAATGTTATTTTATGAAAACATCGAATTAACGAGGCTTAAACAATTAATGTTGAACCAAATGTTACGCTATTCACTCTGAATATCAATAGGCATGAGAGAAATATATACCAATTATGCTACCAAGTTTTAAATGCAATAATCTTATTTTCAGAAATCACGTACACACATTAATAATATTTCTTTCAACCTAAATGGTAGTAAATTCTTTCACAAAAGTCGATAACTATAGGGGAAGCTGACATCACTATACCCAAGTCTACCTCACAATTGCTGCATCACATCATAACAAATTTCAAGCTGCAGTATAATTATGTGATTATAAGAAAGTATAGCTGCAGTAGAGATTTCGGTCATCGACGGCAGCTCTTCCCAAACAGGGTTCCGCGAGAAACTGTGGAATAAATAAATATTTTGAAATATATCGAAAAATTCCACGTCCCTCGGAAGACAAGAAAAATGTTTCAATTTTATCACTATTGAGTTGTGTAGACGGCATTTTTCTTCATCTTTATCATCACAACGGTACAAAACAATTTAATCTTAAAGTCCCTTATAGCGAAAAATGATATACAAGAGGTCTTTATAAGTGAATTTTCGTGAACAAAATTTAGCACTGATTGAATTGCCTTCCCCGCTTTGAACTTTTCTGGCCTGTAAAGGTTTTCATAGCTAGGGGTTCTGTGGGATATGAAAAATTAATGTGCAGGATCCTGTATTGAAGGGAGGTTAGGAAAGAGTAATATGCGGTCTACCTGCGATTGCTGCATTTTTTGTAATTTTCTAGAAAAGGAGCTATTTCCATAACAAAAAATTTACTCAACACGAAGAAAGTGCATTGACTTTCTCGACAGCATTTACCCGAAAATTTCTGCATCCAGGAAGATTTCAGCGAAATGTTAGCATAAACGTGTTTATTTCTTCTTGTAGAGTGTCCGGAATATTTGTCTTATTTCAAACACACTTGAATTTTCTCAATAGATTTTAATAAGAGTCGTCGATATCAAATTTCACCAAAGATCCGTCCAGTAGAAGGCGAGTTATACCATGCGGACCGACGGACGGAGGGACGGGCAGGCAGATATGAAAGAGGTAATAGTCACTCCTCGTAACTTTGCGAACGCGCCTAACCTGACGTTTTCATCAATACGCTACTGCGCACACTCTCTCAGTTTACACTTTAGCTGTCAGGTCTGTAAATATGGATCGCCGACTGCAGACCGATACGTGGTCAAATAGGAAAGTGTATTTCCGTACACATAGCAAAAACTGTTCCGTAAAGCTGTTATAAGGGTTTAACAGAACATCGCATCTGTTTCAGTGGATAGTAGCACAGTCACTCAAACTGAAGTTCACTATAGAATCCTATTTTTGATTTTTGACGAAGTGCATAATATAGACTTTCTGTTGTGTCTATTTGTATAGAAATTAACTGAAATGTGCTGTGTTTTGATTAAAATAGAATCTCCAAAGAAAAGACTTAATTCCAGCTGCGCCCACATATGGCGGTGGAAGGCTTTATAAATGGAATATGATCCTGCATAGCGGCCATGATTTTGACACAACAGCTTCAGGAGCATTAAAGGGCAAACGAGTTTCATAAAGCTCGTCTGACGAGGAGAGGTTATGTGCAAATTATTTTGCAGCTTTCCCAATTACAATGCCCTTATTTCCAGCAACCTTTTATCCATTTCGCAAACAAAACCGTCCTTGAAACTGACGTTTCCACTACATGTCCAAATTCGTGTACGATATACAAAAGCCAAAATAAATATGAACCAACCGGAAGCCACTAATTTACTGTTCGGTTTGTGAATCACTTATATTAGATGAGCGTGTCTGAGAACAGACGTTGTTGATGAGAATATCGGGGCGTAAGTGGGGACGAATTAATGTGGGGGGAGGGTGTATGTAAAAATGACTGGATAATGAAGAGATTTTAGATTTTTTTCTCCTCTCCAAATTATCAGGGTGATGAAATAAACGGGGATGAGGTAAGCATGGGGCGCTCTCACGTAGGGTTTCGGCAGAAAAACATAAAAGAATGGGGCGGTTTCGAAAATGTATGCGTAAATGTTATAATATTACAAAGTATCTTAAATAAACAGGATGGAAGGTTGTAGGCCTAATTACCTTCAGAAAGGATAAAAGTTGTGGGCTCTTGTGAACACGGTAATGAACTTTCAAGTTCCACGATCGGTGGTGAATTTCTTATGTAGTCGAAGATTATGAATTAGCTTAAAAAAAGGCACTTCTGCATGGAATTAGTTGGTCGTTCGGCCAATCAATCAGTCGGTCAGTCAATTACACTATCCCGTAGTTCAGCGCAACCGAAAAAGAAATCATTTTAACTTACCGTTACGTTCCACACAAAAACAAAGAGACCCCACTTCATAGCTCTAACAAAATCAAAGTGATAAAAAATCGAATAATACTTATTAAGGGCCGAAATTTTGAAAATTTAACTTAAGTCTTTTATATTATAGCGTCGTGTAGACTCGTATATATTCACCGACGTTTCGGAGGAGCTTCCTCCCTCTATACTCAGAGTTCAAGTAATATAAACATTTTGTTTGTATGTTTACAACTTGAAGATGGAGGCAGAAATCTCCTCCGAAACTTAAGGGTCTATATACAAATCGACACGACAGCGTATTTCAGGTAGTCCTGGATATTCAAATAGCCGCCACGTTAACCTCAAATAGTACCTAAGACATCTTGCACTGACGTGCGTCCCTGTTAGGATGGGTCTCTGTTCGCTACTGCACCGTCCGCACATGTGAAGGACACACAGTGGCTATTATTTTCATTTCTCATTCTGGAAATTCCATACATAATCACCTATAAATATTGACAATCCAATAACCGCAGTTAAATTGGAGAGCTAAACCATGAATATGACCACGTTATTCAGTCCAGTAAAGCGTAAAGCACTTGGCCCTTATATTTATTCCTGCTATCTTTTTAAATGTCAATAAATATATTGGATAGATAATTAAAACATGATTTTTCGATATTTTGATCAAAGCAAAAAAAAATATCGCTGGTACTTATTACTAACTGACACGTAAATATGACGCGCGTTGAACGAGATTTGAACGTCAGAGTCGGTATATCACTTGATTTTCAGCGGAATTACTACTGTTCGTGTTGCATATGATGTTCAAAACAGATTAACACGGTACAATATGGCTGAATGACGTAGCAGTCGACAGTTTCATTTCACTCCCATTTTAACATATTACTGAATATTGTCAAAAAAGTGTGCCGTTCACACCGATATTTCACATCAACTTGTTGTATCTACATAATCAATGTTCGGGAGAAGAGCTATTTAACGACGCTGTCGAATGCTAAGATCTGAAAATACAAGGGAGAGATGGTTGAGATATGAGTAAGGGCCATTGATGAAAAGTTCTTGACATAGTAAAACCAAAATACTCTCAAACGTTGTTCATCGTTGCACCGTGCATTCTGAATTCTCCGTAGTTCACACACCAACAAATGCACCATTTATTAAGTTGGTTAAAAGTTTTAATGTACGTTAAAATACACAATAATATCGCTCCTACGTGGTTCGGTCTCCAATGGCCGTCATCAGGGAGCTTTATCTATACCTGACTAAAGTTATATTTGTGTTTAAACACTCGGTAAATGTACGTCGATATATATATATATATATATATTAGGTGATGTCTGCAGACATGCTGCCACGTCACCTAACATATATACTTCAGCCCGCATCCGGATACCACACCACCCCAGCCAAACCACAACGTAACACCAACACACATCGAACCAGAGCAATACAAACCATGAAATAACTCAACAAATAAGTCGCAAGCTCC
>Ga0123357_10010348_pt1 | contig 11856 bp, 3 predicted proteins | sample TergutEmb28metaG_FD_89873 | JGI IMG/M metagenome (GOLD analysis project Ga0123357, IMG submission 89873) | Embiratermes neotenicus P4 segment gut microbial communities from Petit-Saut dam, French Guiana - Emb289 P4 | ecosystem: Host-associated > Arthropoda: Insects > Digestive system > Gut ...
AAGATACAGAGTAGCAACTTCATCATAGGAACTTTCACACTCCCTGAAGATGGTCAAGCTATGACCGAAACATGTAGGAGGTATAGCAAATTTTAAACGAAGTCTTATGTTTTAAATTATTTTGTGTAAATAAATATTTTAATAACATAAAACAGTGCAAGTAGTTGGACCATATTTACAATCATAAACTATTGCACGGAACAAAAATGAAAATAATTAGCTCAAAATGTTTCGGGCAATTCTTTGCCCGAAACATTTTGAGCTAATTTGAATATCAATAAATTGTTATTGTTGCATCTAGTTTGTCATCTACTTTATTTATAAGATCAGCTTGAAGAAGCGGAATGTAGAACAGACGGTCGGCGAAAGGCTCAAGCAGGAAGTATTTAAACGTGGCAGTCACATAACCTGCGGAACACCACAGAGTACTGTGATGCTGTCTATGTTTCTGAACCGTGTATTGCCATAACACTTCCGCATGCTACTGTGAGCATGTAAGATAGAATTTTGAAGGTATGACGTCAAACATCCGCTGCGGTAAAACCCTTTGAAGAACGACGTTCATGTAGTATGTTTCAAACATTACCTACCTCACAGAAAAATATGTCTCCATATCAGTAAGAACTTGTTCATGCTTTGCAGTTTAGGAGTCAGATGAGGCACATGCAGATAAAATAACAGAATGCATTATTTTTTAAATATTAACCATTTAAAGCCCAGTGGTAGCGTTATGTTCTACTTCCTGTAATATTAAACAAGACAGGCAGTGTACGTGTATTGTAATACTGAGGCGCGTTCGTGCCACCATTGTTGAAGTGTAAAAGCTATAAGTATTACTATTCCGAGTGTGTGTTTGTAGCATTAGGTACCCAGCATGCAATGAGCATGCGCTGTATTGTCATCTGGGGCCTGTCTGGCGCTGCTGTGTTTTTCCACATTATCTCATAAACGGAAAAAAAATAGGTCATAAAATGTACGTTTTGATTTTCTCTACAACTTCTGTCTGAAACACTTTTCATTCTAAGAAGAACTGAGCGAGATATGATCATAAATGTATAATGGTCTTCTCGTAAAGTTAGTGTTATTCTTGTCAGATTTTAATGAAAATATAATTTTCTCGACAAAATTTTCGAAAAATACGTATCAACTTTCATGAAAATCCGTCCAGTAGGAGCCGAGTAGTACCATGCGGAGGAACGGACGGACTAACAGACATGACGAAGCTACTAGCGGCTTTTCGCAATTTTGCGAACGCGTCTAAAGACTACATTTATTTTTACACATATATGCTCAGGAAGATTATCAAAGTATACACCGATTTAATCGCCTAAAGAGCACTTATCGGTTGCTCTTTATAATTGTCCCTGGATGTGTTCTATGTGAGACAGGGCCTCTCATTTGTGCACAATGCCCATGAACGTCATTCTTCAGAGGGTTGATACAACAGGCGGCGCAGAGAGAAATTCGGTTTCACGGTTTAAAGCATGGGTTTCCACCGGCTGTCTGCGGTCTAATGTGCTGCCGTCGGCCACACTAGTGAATTGTGTGTTAATTAATTAATTAATTCATTCATTCATTCTGTAGTGTGTCTTACAACAGGTCCATAGCCTCTTCCAAATCGAATTCTCCACAGAGGGCGATCTAGTGTTTCCCGCTTCAATTTAGAGTATCCTCTGTTTTCCTGCAGTCACCCAATAGCTGCTTGAATTGTGTACATAGTATAAAAGTGCTGTTGGGTACATCATTTACTGTTATTTTACCACGTGCGGTACGCAAACCAGGCCAGAATAACGGTTGTGGCCCTTTGCCATAAAAACTTTGGACGACTGTGTTTTAATGTCATTATTTCCTAAGTGTATTTGTTAAGACTTCAGATTTTACAACATGCAGTCAGATACATTCGGAGATATAAGTATAAAATTAAACCTTAAAACTCGGTGGTTACTATTTGTACCACCTGCTGTAACATTACGAAATGCTGCCTTTTCATGCACCATGTATTCCTCCTTTTCTTATGATGCTCATAATGAAATGCAGCCACTTCATTTAATAACATTAGTCTGTGGGTCTCCATAATGGAGACGCGGAATTGTGAACGATCCTGAAGAAGGAGGCAGGATATTCTCCCGAAACTTTACTACCTATATAGCCGTATATACGGTGTAATATTCATACCACTGTAGTGCTGTTCCTCTTTACGTCCCCCACCCAAGACCTGCTATTAACGAAAGTAATTTCGTACGCAGAACAGTTAACGACCACAACCTGCCCGCGAACGGCGCTTCCGTTGAGGAGGGTGTGATTAGAGAGCGCTTGCAGGTTTCGGGATACTGCACATAATGTTCGCAGAAGGACAATGGTGAGTTGTAATGGAATTTTGGGGAATGTCCAGCCCGTCTGTCGGTACACACAGAGTACAGCGAATCAGTACAACTAACAAGAAGTTATGTTTTTAAGTTCTGACGTCGGTGAGCGTCGTGCAGTTTGGTACTTGAGTACCATCTTTGAGGGAAAATATGTTGCCCACATCTTCAGCGTAAGGGTAACGTTCTCCCTACAATAGGCCATGAAGGCCCAGAGGGGGAATAAATATGAAACTATACTCTAACTTTAACCTCGGCGCTAGGTAGTGGTGAGTGGTCAACACCACGCTCCGGCCAGTTTACCCCCGGGAAAAGACGCGGTACCTATTGTACAGGAGGCTGGGTGGGCCCCAGGGCCGGTCTGGACGAGTGCGGAAAATTTCGCCCCAAGTGGGATTCGATCCCCGGGCCGACCAGCCCGTAGCGAGTCTCTATGCCGACTGCGCTACCCACGTCTTCAGGGTAGGAGAATTTATTTTCTGTACAACCTAACGGGTTGGTATAGTGGTATCGCTTGGATTTTTATTTGGAAGTCCCCGGTTGAAACCTCGTTCGGATCACCGACAGCCACCACTGAGGCTTTTAGTGAGACGTGTCATTCCGTCAAGGAGACAACGGAAGATAAGGGTTAGGTCACGAATGCTTTCTTCGAAAATCTCTTTCATTTATACATTCACCAATTATCCTGCCCTTCGGAGCGAACTATTTATAGTTACTAACAGCTTTGTAATATAGACAGTTAAATAAATTGTGTTCACCACAGGTCTTGTGTGCTGACAAATGAAATGCTTAAATCGTGAATAATTTTTTTTAATACATAATTACTTAAGGTGATAGAGGAAGTAGATTGTTTAGTATAAGTGTGTGGTGAATCGTGGATGTCACCTCGTCACTGAAAAGAGAGAGAAAACTGAAATGAAGCTGCAGTGTAGATCGAATGAAGGTCAACGGTTGTATAAAGTTATACAACACCAAAAACCACAAAGGAAAAGAATAATAATAAGAGATCTAGACGGTACTTTGACATAATGGTTTCCAAACAGTGTTCTGCGAATATTTTGCTGTGTTGGCGCGAATAACATCTCTAATGAAACTTTTAAATCTCGCATAATTCTTGAATAAATAATATTATCAAGACAGTGAGATATTTGTTGGCTTGTGACATACATTGGACTGGGATTCTGCTTAGTCGAACGTATTTACGAATATTTCAGAGAATAAAGCCCCAACATTTGTTGAAATTAATTCAAATTATGTTTCCGAAACTAAACATATAAACAAAAAGTAACTTTAGACCAGACATTTCAATTTGTCGGTGTATTCGTGTAGAATTTTTGTCCTTTTGGATCAATGTAAAATAATACCATCGCATTTAAAACAGGAACTTATTTTATCTGGCAATTATCTAGTGTCACTTCCCTCCGTTAATGAGCCGCGCGTGTGGGAGTTCGACTCTGTAGGCGATGTTAAACGATAAACGAACCGATAGGAAACGGCAATTGACTGTTGTCAGATAAACTGATTATCCTACATTCGATATAGCCTATTTGTCCTACTTATCTGCCGATGTTCCAAGTTTCATCAAAACCAGGTTTTCGTAAAAAAAAAAACCCTTTCCGTAAATAAGGGTGTATCACATTAACGGAAATTTTTACTCCTGTCAGTCACCCAGATATTTAAGGCTACTATTTTTCTGTGCGCGGATCGAGGATGAAACGTAAGAATTTATGAAACGTCGACAAATGTTGGTCGTTCCAGACAGTGTAAAAATCGAGATTCGAACCCCAATCCATTTGAGTATAGTTATACCGGGCTGATTGTATTCGATTCCAAGGATTAGCGATCCTAATTTGTGGTGTCTGTCAGCTGTCGTTACGAATAATCTTTTCAATTTTAAACGTGAAGAAGCCCTCTGCTCCTGTTAACTGAGTTTACGAAGCAGAGTTCCTGAAAAATGACTTCTCATATAATTAAAAAAAAACCGTCCTTCATTCACTAGGCTGTTTCCGTGTACATTAAGGCCCGTCACTGATATTCCAAGCCATATTACTCCAGTCCACATCATGTTGTCCTTTTCATTTGAGGAAAAGTTTAATCTTATTTTCCCATCTACATGGCGTTGTATGTAGGGGTCTCGTGCAGTCAGTGTTTACGAAAAAAATTAAGGTGCGACTTTTTCTGGTACCTGCTACATGACGTGAACATTTCATCGTGCTCAATTTAACCGTCGTCCTAGTGTCTGGTGAGGAATAAAATTTATGAATCTCCTCTTTCAGTAACTTTTTTCAGCATCCTGCTACTTTTCCTTTCAGGACAAAATATTAGACTCTGCGCCGTGTTCTCATATATTCATAGTCTATGATTTGCCTTCAATGAGATCAAGTTACACAATCACACAAGCGTAAAAATGTAGTTACATTGCAGTTCTTGTATCGTCATATGTTGAAGACCGAAAGAAAGGGATTTTACGTTTCCGCCTCGATGTGGATGGGATCCACGCTCTTCTGGGGTACACGCAGCGTAGAGTGGTAATTCCTTACCGACGTTTCGGGCTCGATAGGTTATCCCGAAACGTTGGTAATGGAGACAATTATACGCTGCGTTATATCTCAGAAGAGCGCAGATATCAGAAAGAGATTCTGAACCAAACGATGCATAGCGTCCCTCGAACTGGGTGCAGTTTTATGACGTCAGTTCTGGCTGACACCTTACGGACAGGATTGTTAGAGCTTTGACGTTCTTTTGGCCTTTAACCTTTTGGCGCCGGAATTATTTTTTTAAATTTTGGCACATTCTGTATATTAAATGTGAATAAGACAGGAACCAACTACGTTAGAATTATGAAACAAACTGCATTTTTATGAGAAAAAACGGAGAGTATATACCATGTTTAAAATATTCATTATCTATATTTGTTGAATAAGTATATAAAATGCAACGTTTAGAGGTTAGCGGTGCGTTATGTCCCTTATAGTGGTCGTTAGGCGTCAAAGGGTTAATATTACCACTGTTGTTTTCTGAGCTGTGACACCGTGACGGTGTAACAACCTCAAATATAACTATCTTAGATATTATTAGTTTCACTTCAGACGTGGCAGTCTTATGAATCAGTCGCCAAACAAATAATTTTAAAAAATGAATAAATGAATTCTGGACCACAGTGTAAGTGAGAAATGGCAAATACTGTTGCAGAGTGTCGGAAATGTTGGCACAGGCTCTCTACTTGGCTGTGTCCAATGACTGCTTTTGTCACGTTTATGTTGGCAGCGCATAGAACTGGGAAGATATAATTGCTCTGGGCGAATATAAATGACGTCAGGAGAGAAGGAATGCAAATTCTGCTCTCCGTGACAAATATAATTGCGAGTTCCTCATTTGACAGGCAATATCTGGATCCTTGTCTCGCACCCCTCAAACAAATTTCGCGTTATGTGCATTCAGTGTGCATATAGTGTCCTTTTTATTTGGTTGTGTTACATAGTTTTCTGTCAGATGTCATGTGGAGGCTTTCAACACGTTTGCTGAGCGTACCACAGTGTGGAATGTCGAGAAGATAAAAAACTTAAACACACATTTCAAAAAATACATATGACACATATTCTACATATAAAATTTTGGTCGGAAAACAAGAAAATAAGACACTACTTGGAAGAAATATGACAATATTTAAATGGATCTTAAGAAAACAGGATAAGAAATGTGGGTATGATCCGTGTGATCAGTGGCTGGATTCTGCGAACACGGTAAGGAATATTACGATCCTATATATGGTGGCAGCTGAGACACTAACAGTTTTAGCGTAAGTGAAATTTGCCTGAAATGCGTGGACATCGTGGAGGGATTTACTATGTTGTGACAAAATCTTAGGCTGCCAGTTTCCCAACTTAGAGATTATTCTCATTAAGAACTTCCGTTTCACTGTTTCAAGTTGTGAGATATCATAAGGATAATAACAAACATGGCTGAAATGATTTAGGGAAAGGAGGGACTGAGTTCCTTCTTGTGCCGTCTGTAGCACTGCATCCGTCTCCTCTCACTTTCCGCTCACGTATTGTAAAGTGATGAGTATCCTAGAACTGCCACGCGTTGTATTGTCCTTTGATCTTTTCGCCAAATGATAACTCGGCACGAAGGCATTGCCTGTGGGTCTTTATAAATCAAGTGTTACGTAGTGACTAGAGTTACATTCAATAATGGCTAGATTACAACGTGTAATGAGCCTGGTCTATGGATCTCTCAGGCCAGTGGTTTTGGCGTATACATATCATTTACACCTCTGGCTGTCTTGTGTAATGAAACCCCAAGAATAACCAGTTACAACAAACCCCCTCAAAAGAACAAATGGCAGTTAATTGTATCCTGGTAACATGCCTTAAAACGTCAGTCATGGTAGCTTCTTCCATATAGCCGTTAGGAATCGAGCTGGACGAATTCATTTCGATTCTAGGTAGGAATGAGAAATCGTCGTGTTCCTCGCACTGTCTGGACAGGCCGACGATCTCATACCGGCTTCTATCCAATAAGTGCGTTGGTTATTTATCCGGGCATAAAAGGCTCAGTGTGCGAAACTGATAAGTGAAGTCCGTCTATAACTGATGTTAAGAATGTGGGAAGTTATACCTCCACTTCTCCATACATCTTCAAGTTGTGGTGATTAGTTAAGCGTAGGCATAATTTTGCCCCGTCATCCTCAACCAGCACCAAATATAATAATTCTTATAATCTCATCTCCAAAAAACTCTTTATTTTAGGGTTCACCGCTAAAAGACACTGTTTGTATTATTTTGGTACAACTAGCATAACGTCCGTTGAAATTTCCATTAAAACGATTCTTAATTCTTGTGTCTAGCTAAGCACAACTTCCGGTGGTCCACCCTTACACGGTATAATGTTGGGGATACCATGATATCAGAATTTTAATACGACCTCCAGACACTGGAAAAGTTCTTGAAGAGGAGGTTGATAGAACAAGCGATACTCCTGCTTAGAACTAACTCTCTGTCGACGAAGGTGGAGACTGAAGTACCGACGGAAACCTAGGTACATACTGAATACGTACAATAAGAAGGAGTTATTAACTTCTAAGAATTACTTTTAATTGTGACGTCCCGTTGTCATACAAATATACAAAGGTAAGGAGAGTATCTTCAGTCGCAACAACTTTCTTATGCTAATTGAGTTGTAATTTATTAAGCTACATGTTTCGGCTCACCTATAGAAGGGCCAGCAGGCAGTATAATGCAAAGGGAAAATTATATATGTGTTACGCCTTATCTAGCTTTTGTATTATCGGCATTCAGATCTCAGCTTTTATATTATAATATATATAATACACGAAGTGTACTATGTATATATATATATATATACTATTACGCTTTACGGTGTTTTTTTCTAATCCTCTAAGTGTATGAGGTCTGAAGTTCCCACTATCGTGAGTGTCGAGATTACTATATTATGAAATGTGACACTATATTGGTGGTGTCTTTTCTTGGCGAATTTCTATCTCAAATCAAACCTCGAGACAGAAGTGTAAGAATCGGATAAGATCAAATAGGATTACCTTTAGATAAAAGGAAAGCATCCCTGTGATTTTAGAGCACCCACAATGTTTGCTACGAAAACAGCCCTGTCCAATTTACACCAATACAGTTTCCAAGCCTTTTTCGTGTTCATTTTCTATTTTTATAGGCTTTGACCGAACTGTTAACATGTTTTGAATAAGCCAGCATTTTCCCTGTCAAGCGGCTGCAACACTGCCGTAGAGTGAAGCGGAAAGATCAGCATTATCTTTTCTTTCCCTTTCGCAATATGCAGTAATTCTGAAGTGCTCAATGCGAAGTATTTCCGTCTAAAATGAAGTTCGGTCCAGGAGCTGCACGCATAGTGATAGAAAACAACACTGGGTGGGCCCAAATTTCCGCGTCAAATCTCCACATATTCGTCTCCTATCTAGTACCGCGGTTGAGATCCCCTCATACGTCGAAACGACTGCAGACCAACATCACCCATTCTAACGCTTCACAGCTTCACACACATTCCCCAAGGCCTATCTTTTTCCAGCTGAAGCAACAAGTTTTCGCACGTTCATTCATGGAATAACTTCACAGGGCTGAATAAATGTGCATTAGTCTACAGTATGATACAAACATTACGGAAATATCGCTCGTTCAGATCCCTGTAGAAATATTTTTAGCATGGAGTGGTCTCTCTCCCTGTTTTAATTCTACGATATCTACGCCTTGTTTAGGGAGAGATGCTCCATTTTCCCCACGGCTTACAGACATTTAATAAGGCTATTAGCGACACAAAGTTGGCCGGGATAGCCTAGTCTGTATGCCAACTAGTTACGGGCTGAACGGTCCGGGCATCGAACCCCGGTGGGGACGAGATTTTCCGCAACCGTCCAGGCCGGCCTGCCCCCCCCCCCCAGCCCCGTATACAATGGGTACTGGGTTTCCTTCCTGGGGGTAAAGCGGTCGGGGCGTGGCTTTGACCACCCACCCCATTTAGTGCCGAGGTTAAAGAAAAAGTAGAGCTATACCTCTACTACCCCTCTGGGCCTTCGTGGGCTATTCTAGGGTGAACTTTACTTTTACCTTTACCTGTTAGCGACACAAATGTAAAGCGAAACCTCTTAAATAATCCTCCAAAATGCAGAGCTGTTAAAAACTTTTAACTGGAACAACGACGCGCCACATACGAATTTTCTACGAATTAGCGAACAAAACGACTGACTGTCAGAACGTGTCTTTTCCAAGAAGTTACGCGAGACCAAACGCACCATCACTTTTTCTCAGATGACTAATGAAAGAGAAGCATGCGTGATCAACTTCCTACTGTCGTCAGGAGTTCGAAGTACACAGGTGTTGCGCTTCTCCCAGTTGTACAACTGTTCCCGGAAATGCTATACGTATATATTGAAGTCAAGTACATATTTTATGAAAAGGGTGCCGTTTACTGGGTAGTTGCGAATCGGATATGTCGTAGATCGTCGGAAAGAATGTGGTGCAAAAAAGTTCGGTTGAAAGCCGGGTACTGAAGACAAAAAAAAAAGCCATACGGTGACAATGTTTCATGCTTTTTGTCTTTCTATAGCGTGAAAATTTGAGTTTAAGATGCGTTGTGCGTGAAGGAAAGTGAAGGTACAAACACAATAAGAAATGTCAGAACATGTCGTTAGGCTGAAATTTAGGTTATGAATGATCGATAAATTGATCAAGAGCGAAACGAAAATAGATATACAGTATATTTTGAGAAGAAATACGAATAACGACATACCGTAATAACGGTAATGTTTTATCGGAAGTGTATACTCTGCGAGGACCGCCTCTGTGGTCTAGTGGTCAGAGTTTCTGGCTACAGATACAGAGGTCCCGGGTTCGAAGTTGCCTGCTGGTGCCAAGGTTGGCACCAGCAGGCAACTTCTTCGGCGCATTATACCACAAGCTGTAAACACAGTCGGGTGTTCCGGAGGATGGGCGAAATTATCGCCCGAAACAGGTTGAGCTGATTGAAATTACTAATAAACTGTTACTGTTGCATCTGGTTGGTTGTTTATACTATTGTATCAGAGATGCACGGTCACACAAACATAAAATTTGTTGTCTTGTGTTCCTCAGTTCTACGGTTGAAACGCAGCCGATCAATTTACAGATTTTCAGTTCCACTGACTCTGTCAAGATTTTGGTATATGTTGTCTAAAACTGTTTTCTTTTCGGTTGTAGTGTAGATTCTTGTTCACATAAACCTCTATATAAGATTCTTGTGTGCGACTGAGGGTGAGATGTACTGAGGTTGCTGTCTTGTTGTATCTAACACCGCGCAGTTCGGTAAATACATACCATTGTTTACAAAATAATAACTCCGAACATGGAAGTTGCGTGTTTCTCTGAAACGGTGTCAAAATAGGCAACATCTTTAAATCACTAATGTTAAAAAGGGAAAATTTGAATCACTAGGTACCAATTGTACACCCCTGACTACAGAAAACCGTATATAACAGTATGTTCTTGGAACGTGGCCCGTAACAGAGCTCTGACTTGCAAAGAATTCGATTTTTTCTACTTTCCTTGGGTTAAAGAAAAGTCTAGACCTTTGCTTCAATTTAAAAACTGTATATAGACAGAAAATCGTGAGCAGAGAGACGTGACGAATGCGATATTTGCTTGAATCTTTCACGAATCTTACATAAGCACTTTTGACTCTCAAGTCAAGCACGTATTTTTGTTACTGAACATCACGTCGCATTTTGACGATACACGAATTTATAAATCTTTCTTTCATTTCTAATATTTCTCTTGGAAAACTAGTAATTTTTAAATAAACTATTTAGGATACTTCAGAAGAGATCAGCACTGATCTGGCGGAAAACCACGGTCAGGAGTTTGCGGGTTCAAATCTCGACTTTGAACTCAAGGTTGCATTGTTTGGTACATTTTCTCAGTCTCTCTTCTGCTAACGTAGACGCAATAAATCCATGCTCTCCACGACCGGTTCCTTCCATGTCCTTTACAGTTCATTACATTACGTGACAAAACTTCGTGAAGTTTTGCTTCGACTTTTTATGTTTATTTTTCATATCGGCCATCGTGATGAGAAATAATATGTTTATCAACTGATTTTGGATTGAATCAAATCATAGTACAAATATAATGACACTAATATTTATTCAGAACTTTGCTAACAATACTGAATATTTCTTAATACAAAGACATGTGATTACCGACAATAAGAAGGGTCTTATTAAAATAAAATAAAAAAAAAGATATGCTGGACCATTGTTAGTACGAGAACTAAGCTGCAAGATCTTTGCCAACATTGACTAGACACTTCTTGCCGAACTAACCCCCAGAAATAATCCTCCATCATTGCTGCGTCCAGTCATCCTTGGTATCTCTTTACGTGGCTTCGGTATCGTGATGGAAGTGTTTCACATGTTCATCACTCACTTCTTACATACTTGGTGTGAAGAGCTGAAAGTATGGCCGCGAAACTTGCAGAATTTCCGCAACTCTGTATAACGTACAACTCAATAAAATTTTCCACAAACTGAAAGCATCTTGCAGTTTTCATACTTTTTTTAATGTCCTAGTTATGTGCCTGAAGATGATGGCTTTTCTAGCCGACACACATATCGCATGTTTTACCTTGTACTGTGAAATGTGAATTGTGTCAGTCTTTATTGTTGCTTCAGACATCAACCGTGTGCACTGCAGTGCATCTGATGTACGGTTCAAAGCTTTGACTAACCGCTCCACCAGCCGATACTTAATGCACTGTGGTGGCAGCAAGGTCTTTGGTAAGCCACATTTCTTCGACATTTAGCTTTTTGTAGCGTGCGATGTCCACCACTCAAAAGAAGTAACCACCATACTTACTTACTTACTCCATGGTGCAGAGTCCTTCTTGAGAAGCTAACTCGTCTGCAGCTAGTCAAGAAATTCCCCGCATTTCACGGAACCCGAAGGTTCATTACCGCACTCACAAGCGTCCG
>Ga0123357_10010349_pt1 | contig 11855 bp, 8 predicted proteins | sample TergutEmb28metaG_FD_89873 | JGI IMG/M metagenome (GOLD analysis project Ga0123357, IMG submission 89873) | Embiratermes neotenicus P4 segment gut microbial communities from Petit-Saut dam, French Guiana - Emb289 P4 | ecosystem: Host-associated > Arthropoda: Insects > Digestive system > Gut ...
ACCAGAAAGGAAGGAAGCTAATGTTTCTGCCAGACGGGCGTGAATTTCCTCCAGTGCCTTGCCTTGCAATACAAAAAAAAAAAAAAAAAACGATGACAGCTCGCGTCTCGATGTTGTTGAAATTGCGCCCGTCCCTAACATGCTTCCCAGTTTGCTTCCTTCCTGGTCGGGCTAAGGACTTATCAGCACCACCGGTATGGTTAATTCACAGCACCTTCCTGACATTTTACATCCATAATGCATTCAGTGTTAGCCACCATCAGTTTTCTACAGATTATAAATATACAATCCCAAGAACCTCCCTTTCCATTATCCTCCTCCCACCCCCATATGTCACACACCCATTATCCAATCATGACGGAATTCATTTAACTCAATTATGAAGTACAGCACATGCCAGGATATTATAAATTATAATTTTCATCATTTAAAGGTTAAACGATTAAAGTCACGAGACAACACTTGGCTCAATATAGCTACTGCAACTGAAATTCACCATTAATATGCCTACTGTTAATAATGAAAACCTGTTCTCCCTGAGCATGATTTCAGCAGGACACGACCCCTTCCTCACACAACCTAACTCACATTTCATGTACTATTTCCCAAGCTCACATCCTTCGGCAAATTATAAATTACTGAACACGTGTTTAAGAAACTAACATTTCTGTTTTCACCTCTCCAGAATTTCCTAGTTCAGTAATATATTCCATTTGTACTCTGAAAAAATCTAGTCTTGGTGTAATGCAACCACTACCAAAACATCAATTTGTGGGAATATTTTCCAGTGCGATTTATTCTAAAACAACGTCCATCCTCAACGTAATGACACCTAGCCTTCTGCGTCCACCAACTTCCACGAGCCGACCTCCCACGACAAAAGGTCGCAGTACCACCAACGGGCTTAATTTCTCCTCGTTTGTTAACTTCATCCAATTCTACTCCATGCCTCCAACACAGCGGATGTGCCGATTTTGAATTCATAAATGATCCGTGGATACCATGGATGTCGACACTCACCTGTGGAGTGAGATAATCCGTGCTGTCCGTAACTGCGAAACGGAGTTTGCTACTCACGTGTAATCTGGACACTTTGATGGAAGGCATTCCGATTTATTTTTCTAGGAACTATTACTAAGAAAAGTTTCCGTCAAACACAGTTAGTTTATTATAATTAGAGTGGCAACATGTTTCGACCTTATTGGGTCATCGTCAGGCCTTCATTATGAACCAGTTAATTGTAAAGGTAATTACAGTTAGATAATCAGAATGCGTAAAATCTCAATAGTTGCAAAACAATAAAATATGCTAGTAAAACATGTAGCATGCATAAGTGTCCTAGAAGTGATGTAAGCTATATCCAACTTGGAGCGGGCCGTAATGTGAGGTATGTCTGACTTACGCAAGTGTCATGGGGAGGACGTAAAATGATATACTCGGCCTGGAGTGATGTTACGTCGTCTGTCGTTCAGGCACAACACTATAGTATTATAAAACCTGGATCTAGTACAAGTAAACTATATGAAACAGCAAAAGAAGAGGTTAGTCACCTATCCCTCGATGATCTAATAGTAATCTGTAGTGGCTCCATTGACTATGAATTGAACGAATTTTCCTCTACCGTCCAAAATGTTACAAATTTTATGAAGACTAATAACCATACCAATATCATTCTGATTAATGTCCCATTTAGATATGACTTAATGAACTCAACAACTGTGAGCAGTAGCGTATCTATTCTGCATAGAAATTAAAGTAACTAGTTAAAGTTTTCCCCCCATCAGTTTCCTTGAAACTGAGAACAACAGAAGTTTATTTACTGCTCATGGATTACACCTAAATAAATCAGGTAAACAATTTGTTACTTATCAAATAGCTGCTCCTTTTCACTTAACTTTTAAACAAAAATGTTGGATCCTATAATTCTTGGTTGGCATAATGAGATTCAATATAATGTTAACCTAATAGGTGTAGAAAATCAAGTAAAATTACCCAACAGGAATTCAAGTCATAACAAATAAACTTCTATAACTATAGCAAATGATTTTTTATGGCAAATTTAAGTGCTAATCAAACAGCTGCAAAAAACTCTAAAAATGTTGATGCATTTATTTTTCATAATACTCCCAAGTGTATCAAACTAAAATATAATGCTGTTAATAAAAACCATGCTCACTCTTTTAATAATTCTTCAAATGATCACTGTAATACTAATAAATTCTCAATATTCCATCAAAACATATGTGGAATATCCAAAAAAATTGATGAATTCTTAAATTCATTACCACCTAATGCATCCCAAGTCATCTCTTTAAGAGAACACCATTTGAGAGCTGAAGAAATAAGAAATATAAATTTAAGTCAATTTACTTTAGGAGCTACCTTTTGCACATAGTCATGGATGTGTATGTATTTTTGTTTCTAAAAATATTCACTGCTCTACTATTAACCTTTATCAATATAACAAGGAGAAAGACTTTGAAATTTGTGCTCTGAAGTTACACATATTATAAAATAGCTTTACTATAATTTGTATATATATATATATATCTCCAACTGGAAATTTCCCTTACTTTGTAAATCATTTGGAATGAATTCTGAACATAATTTATAAAACATCGACTTAAATAATTATATGTAGTGATCTTAACATAAACTATTTTAATGATAATTCTAAGAAACATCTTTTAGACTCTCTGTTAGCCTTTTTAGTACTGTAAACTTTCCTAGTAGAATTTCCAGTAACTCTTGTACTCTAATAGATAATATCTACATCAATACTTATAGGCGTGCATTCTCTGTACATATCGTCTTTAATGGTCTATTGGACCACGATGCGCACATTATTACCTTTTCAAAAATTCTCATTTCTGTTACCAGGGCGTGACGCCGACCCCTCACCTCCTTCTAGTGTCATGGTCAAGAAAGAGTAGAGCTATACATCTACTCCCCCTTTGGGCCATACGGCCTGTACAGGGCTTCAGTGCCTGTACAAGGGTGCACTTTACCTTTTTTACATTAGAGTTCTATATAAGCCGTGAAAGTGTTTGCCAGTGTGGACATTTATCTTGACATATTCTAAAGCTTTGCACTAGATGGGGTCAAATTGTCTGCTTCAAGCTTTAGCCAGTTTACATCCAGTGCAGATCTGCCCTCATATCTATTGAACAAGAAGCTGGGTGGGCAGAAGAACCAGTCCAGTTGCTTTGGAGAAAAGAAAGGAAAAATTTGTTTCCTCCCCCCACCAGAAATGGAATGATTCCTTTGTTGTATGGCCAGTAGACTGGATGCTATACTGATTACATGGTCACAGCTGTCCATGATCTGTTCATGTTCCTACTATAATTCATTAATCTGATGATGATATTCTTGTAGCTGATGCTGTAGGCGATCCATTCTCAGGTGTAAATGCATCTACAGGGAAGTTAGTTTGTGGTGTTTACCTGTGCCAGGGAAAATTATGGAATATTGTCTGAAACTGCAGCATGGCTGCTTCTGTTCATGTATTGCTAATACTGTATTTACCCTACTGGAAGATGACGCTAATCTAAGATGACCCCTCAGAAATAAACATATGCTAAGAGAAAATATTTTACTATTAATTTCATACACTTAATACACAAAGCATGTTGCATTCTACCTACCTTTACCAGTTTGTGTCACTGTCTCCACCTTCACAATCAGTGCCTTCATCTTCCTCACACTCCTAACATTCCTGTTAAGATACAACTTTCATGTTGGTAGGCATGTTAATTAAGTGGGAGGGGGGGTGGTTGAGGAGGCAAGATGGCTTGTGAGTGAATGAATTTACATGTGTGTTGTATTGAAGACAATAAAACAAGATAAGGTTTTGTGATTAGACCTATAATTACAGTCCATTAAAGCCAAAACCTAATGCAGGTGATATGAGAAGTAAAACATTGGTCCTCTGGGCTGGATTGAACCAACGACCTTGCAGAGTTCTATTGGACGGAGGCTCACAATAAAGTTATCTTACTGAAGCCTTTGCACAGCTATTGCAATTGAAGCGTAGGCGCAATGAAATGCCCATTACTGGCTTCAACAACACATGTTCAGCAGCTACTCATAGCATGGACATTAAGTTCAGTTCTAAAGACAATAAGTATTCTAATATTGTGACATGTTTTATTTACCTAATTTAACAGGTAACATGCCTTCATCTGTTATAGACATTACAACTTTGAAGTTACCCAAGGGCATTACCCTAGCAGATAAAGAATTTAACATTCCTGAAAGGATTAATACGCTAATAGGATCTGATTTATATCCCTACTTAATAAAGGATGGATGCTACACATTTGGCAAGAATTACCCAGTTGTTCAAGATACTCATCTTGGTTGGATCCTACTTGGTCATATACCAAAGGAAGGAGCTGATAGATCTACAGCATTGTTTATATGCAACGAGCCACCTGTGGACTTTAACCTTTTGGTGCCAGAACTATTTTTTTAAATTTTAGCACACCTTGTATATAAAATGTGAATAAAACAGGAACCAAATATGTTAGAATTATGAAACAAACTGCATTTTGAAGAGAAAAGAAACGAAGAGTATATACCGTGTTTAAAATATTCAGTACCTATATTTGTTGAATAAATATATAAAATGCAACGTTTACAGGTTAGCGGTGCGGTATGGCCACTATAGTGGTTGTTAGGCATCAAAGGGTTAAGCTACAAAGATTTTGGGAACAAGAAATTATTGCACCAGTACATACTAAGGAAGAAGAGGCGATAGAAAGACACTTTGTGGAAACGACCACCAGGGATGAAACAGGGTGTTTCATAGTGGGACTACCACATCATTCACAAGATCTTCAACTTGGAAACTCTTACACTATGGCACAGTACAGGTTCCAACAGTTGGAAAGAAAGCTGACTAGAAATCAGTAACTTCGAAAGGAGTGTACAAAGTTCATGGATGAATATCTAAGCTTAGGCCATATGCAACTAGTGCATGGAGAAGATGATAATTCATATGACAATACATCAAACAAATTGATATGTTTCCTACCACATCATGCTGTTTTTAAGGAGAGCAGCACGACAACAAAAACTTGAGTCATTTTTGACGCATCTGTTTCACTGAATAACGTACTCATGGTCGGTCCGATTCAACAAGATCTTCTGTCCATTATACTGAGATTCTGAATGCACAGGTATGTAATGACTGCTGATATATCCAAAATGTATCGACAAATTAGAGTGCATCCTGAAGACTACTATCTACAGCGTATACTGTGGAGAAGATCCAGTGATGAACCACTGAGGCAGTACCAGTTAGTGACTCTCACCTAGGGCACAGCACCTGCATCATTCTTATCTACAAGATGTTTAAATGAAATTGCAATTGAAGAAGCATCATCCTATCCATTGGCGGCAGAAGTTATAAGTTGTGACATGTATGTTGATGATCTTGTTACAGGATCTAATAATCTCTCAGAGGCTCGAAGTCTTCAAGAAGAAATAATTCACATTCTGGGAAAGGGAGGTTTTGCACTACACAAATGGTGTGCCAATCACCCAGATCTCCTGAAGATGGAGGTAGTATGTTTATTCAGAACAGTATCCATACCAGATGATTTGATGTATGTGTAGAAGTAAACAGTTTTATTTCTTTTCGGATTTAAATGATATCGTGAAATGGAAAGGGGATGGGGTTTGGTATTGAACAGCAGTTTTGGAAGTATGATATCCCACACCCCATTCTGTAGAAATAAAGCTATTTTTAGTCTTTAACACAACTCCAGTTCTGTATATACTGCCCTTCCTGACAACATGGGTGGCCATCTATGGGCCATTAAGTTATTAGTAACATGTAGAGTAATAAAAGTTATACAATTATACATCTGCTTTCGTGTTAGGTATGTGTCCGAGATTTTCCATTTACAACTATGTTCTATACATATTAAGTTTGTATGTATGGCATGCGAATTTTTGTTATGGGATGTTGCATTGTTTATGTAGTGGCCTTGTGAAATTAATTGTAACTGTACAACCCCAGCACATAATAGGAAGTATAGTAACTCCTATACAATAAATTATGAATGTAGACAGACAATTGTCTGTATAAATTTTCCAATGTAAAGGAAATGAGATCTCAATTCCTTATCAGTTGATACGCAAATTTTTTTAAAAATTGCATATTTTAAATTTCTCTAAGTGTTTTAAAGTGTGCAGTATTCACGGAATGGAGGTTGTGTTAACGCCTAGAATTTTTTTCCCCCCCTTGGAATTAGAGGAATGATAAGCAATTGTACTATCGAGTTTAATACGTATAGTACTCGGAGGTACCGGTAGAGGCGCTGTTTACCAATCTCCCAACTGACTCGAGGTAATGGATGGCAGCACAAGTAGTTGCACGCATAATCATTGACTTTGATCCATGTTATATAACCATAACACAGATCAAGTAACTATGATCTATATATATGACTGCTCTCATCCATGTAGTCATGAACTGTCGTATGTGTAATGCGTTTTGTGTTGTGGATGATTGTATGGTATTGATTAGTATTTAATGTCAGAGTATTAGTAATCGTGTGCGTAATGGGAAGAGACGTGGAATCCTCCCACAATTCAAGTAGTGCCAGTAGACACAAAGAAAAACCTCGCAGTAGCAGGTATGATAAAGGGGCACAAAGTAGAGGACTAGGAACGAAAGACAAACAAAATGTCAATGGACAGTTGGACCGATGGCCACACGACAAATTCTCAGATGTTGAGCACCCAAATTCTGGTGGACAAGGTTATCACAGTTACAGGGATAGACATCGATATCGACAAGAAGATGATTTCATGGATCAACGCAGGCAAGAGCGAGAGAGAATTGGGTTAATTGGAGTTATGCAAGTTTGGGGCAAATCCCCCCCAGTTTCCGAAGAGTTAGTATTTGCAGTTGTCTTTATTATTTCCAACGATAAATGTGCATTGTAGCCCATAATACGATAATCACCAATCGTTGTTCTCAAACTTCGTACAAACATTTGTTCCCGAGTATGTTGTAATAATGTTATTGGTTGTGTACAGCATTGTACATCCATGAAATGGTAATGTAATTATGATACATGAGTTTTATGCTGTTGATACCATTAACATCACGGTTGCTACTACTAGACTTGTCATGGGGCCAGGACAAAACCACGAATGTTATGCTGTGCTGCGGTGTTGGGACAGAAGAAGAAACTAGTAATTCAGGGTTTTTTATTTTGTTACACAGACATTAGGCTTTCAGTTTTCATTTTATTTCTGTGATGGTTCTGTTTAATATACCAGTATGGTATAATCTGTGGAGATTGGGTGTTAGTTTTCTTTCATGATGTTTAGGTCTTAATCAGATTTCATTCTATTAAAATACTGAACTTGAACAAAAGTATTCAAAGCATGAATGTTAAGTTTTGAGATTTTGTTTAACTCTTGGGTACTGAGGATAGTTTAGATTAGTATTTTTGTATTAGTAACATTAGGCTTTCAGGACTAGTTTTATTGACATGCAAGATATGTAAAAATGAAAAATAAATTGTAGTCCATGAAGGCTACACTCTGGGTGTTCAGTTTAAAGACAACTTGTGAGTTTTTTAAAATATTTTTTGCACCAAAGTTTTGGCCTTGAGGTTTTATTTATTGGTAGATACTCACCTTTGACAAAAATATCAACACAATACAATGTGACATAACATTAGTTTCCTGGACACTACCGATATTACCCTTTGTAACTGTTAGGCACATTACACTTGATGTGGTCTGGTAACTGTTTGAGATTACTTTCAACACAAGTTTTACACCATAGAATATTGTGTGTATATTATGTTAATATTGGCATGTTCAGCTATAAATGCTGCTCCTGTTATGAACACAGTGGGGTTTCAATGTGTTGGTGCATGTGCAGTATTATGCAGTTCTACAGAACAGTGTTACTGACTGACTCTTGTATTGTGGAAAATTTCCAGATAGAGTTGTAGATGGCCATATCTTTCAGCACATTATCGTTCACCCCTTTCATAATTACCATCATACCAAATATAACTCTGTTTTTGGTTCGTAATCGGTGTGATTGTGCTTTCATTTACATTTGGGATTGTAATAAAATGTTTGTTTTTCAGTTATTTTTAGAAATAAGTTACAGTATTGCTTAACAATTGCTGCTGTTTAGTTCTGATGAGGAGGATCCAGCAACAGCAGAATATGCGAAGAAGAGAGATGGTGACTCAGATATACCTGAAACAAAAAGAAAAAAGAAGAAGAAGAAGTTAAAATCAAATAAAAAGAAGAAAGTAAGTGATCGTCTGTAGTCAGTAAAGTTGTTTTTACAGAAAAGTTGTAAAGTTTTAACTATCAGCATATGAAACTGCTCTATCAGATAAATTGTAATGCAGGTTATGTATTGACTTAAGTTAGGTTATCTAACAATCCAGTTTCAATTCATATATTTTGTGTTTAGTACAAAATTTGGAGGAGTGAGAAAGTAGTTATGGTTTATCCAAAGGTGATATGTTAACAGTTTTTTTTTTTGCAGCACCTAGGGCAACAAGAAATTCATTAGTTGACTAAATAATTTATATCTTATCATGATTAAATTAACATATTTGGTACTTCCAAAACTTCTTGATTTTGGCTGTGCTTATGGCATTTGTTTGTTTCCACTTTCAAAAGGTAAAAATTGAGAGCACACAGTGGAAGGTCTGTGTTTCTCCCATGTTCATTCTATAAGGCAAAGCATAGAAACCTGATAACACATGGAACATGTATGAACAATATTAAAAGTATTCATAATCTTTTTGTCTGTACTGGATATCGCACAAGTTTTATGTGTTGTCAGTCTCTTGGGACTTTAGTATTTGTTTATGAGTGTGTCTAATTGTTGAAGGTGATGACAAATGTCAGCTTTACCTCTCTTGGACAGCGAAGTCAAGTGATATGTGTATGATTGTATTTTGCTTTGGATCTCAGGATCTCTGCACTGTGTAATGTGTTTCTGGTTAACTGTAGAAACATGTGAACAGTCAAGGTTGTATGGATTTCACTGTTTTTGTACTTAGAAGAGAATAGGAACAGGGACAGCCTAGCTGGTGAAGCAGCTAGGCTATGGCCTGGACAAAGTAGGGTTTGAATGCTGCCACAGGCAAGAGGGCTATGGCCTGGATGAAGTAGGGTTTGAATGCTGGCATAGGCAATAGATTTTGTCTTCTCCAGAATGCTAAGAATGGCTCTGGGGTGCACCCAGTTTCTTATTCAATAGGTGCCCTAGTTCTTTCTCAGACGTCAAGCAGCCGGGGTGTGAAGTTGACCACTTAAATCCCTGTAGTGCTGTGGTTAAGAGTGAGTGTAGCTGTATCTCTTCTCTTATATGTCTTCACAGTGTGGACAGGGACAGCTTTTTTCTCCCCCTCCTCCTCCCAAAGAGAATTAATGTAAGGACATATAACCAACCAACTGGATACAGCCTTACATTTACAAGTAACATGAGTGTTGATAGTGGGGTGTTCTGATTTCAAGAGCACTCCTTATCCACATAGACAGTGTCAGGATGAAAGTATTAACGTTCATATATAATTGACATCCCTGAGTACTAATTTAAAAGGGGGGATATAATTTGATCATTGCAAGGGATCATGGATAGAATGGAATAGAGTAAAGGAGGGCAGGCAAGCATCATAATTACCCTTGTACTTCTATAAGGGTTTAATTAATTTGATGCCTAGAATGGCTACTGTTGTTAATCTATTATGCAGCCCTTTAGCTCATGCATTCAGCAGTCCTGCATCCTGTACAAAGTGCAGTATCCTGCTGATGGATGTACCCTCAAAGTCCCTTGGTTTCATAAAATGTTGACACAGGTGCCGAAATCTTATTGTAGCCAATTCCTCGCAGACACAAAGAGCATAACAGGACAGTTGAAATCGCCTGTTTGTATCTACATCTACTGTGGACTAGTCCCAGTTTGAATAGATGTCTGTTTAGATGACAATGTCATGTTAGCAGCCTAGTCAGTATTCTTAGCTGGTTTTGGCCTAGGCTAAATAGTTCTTTAGCTCTTTTAGCAGAGGTTCTTTTGAGAAAGCCCTTAACAGCCTGCCTGTGTCCACAAATGGATTGCCAATACTCCTTATATTTCCTACTTGTTCATCCCCTGATCTCACCTGTGACAATCTATGCAGATACAGAAACAGCAGGCTCAGGTACTCTAATGGATATGAGGAGTGCTGCTTGGCAAATTTGGGGTCATTGATACTGTATTGCCAAGATACATTTACATACTGCCAACCATATGGCCAGACAAGAATGGGAATATCAACATGTATAAAATTGGTGGGAAGGATTGCAGTTATGCTAGTGGACAGGAGGACCAGTTGTTTAACAGAGAGGGGTGACTGATTGTCAGTACCATACTTTTGCCTTGACAGTATTAGTACATATGTCTTAATTTGCTGATGCATAATAGAAAGGTGTACATAATATGCAGTGATGTTCATGCCACTGTGGGATCAGATCTGTGGTATTATGATTATGTCAGTTTGGCATTTATAATTATTTCAGGAAAGTTCACACAGGAAAACTAAAAAGGATAAAAAGACAAAGAAGAGGAAAAAGAAACATGTGTCAAGTAGTTCATCCAGTTCTTCAGAGGATGATGAAGAAATGGAGGTGTGGGTTGAGAAAAACAGTAAGTTGTTTCCCAGGCCATTATTTTTTATGTTTTTCCATGTTATTTAAAGGAAAAAAACACTCCTACTGAATGATATGAACTTGTATAGCAGTGTTTAATTCCATTCCTTATATTAAAATTATGGGTCATGCTCATTCTATATGTATTATTTTTATAACATGAGCAGTATATAGATCCTAAAGAAGTCGTGGTTCACAGGATTTTATGAACTCATAAATGTTCCACCTCTATTAACATGGTACTAGAAATCGGAAGTTATGCTTGTTTCACGCTGGTATTAAATGAACTTTGTAAGATAAATAGTGTGGTTAAATAAGAACGAACAATAAACAGACACTATAATAATTGTTTGCAGCTCGAAGATGAGTGCCATTAAAGAAATATGGAACCATTTTCTTTTAAGAGTCTGTAATTGTTACATATAAATGTGGATTTGTTGTAAATTCTTCTATGGTATTTAAATTTGGATTTTTGGTGCATGTTTATAGATGGATTGTATACAATTTCTCCTTAGTAGACTGCTTGTAAGTAAGGTTTCTTTCGTGCAGTTGTTCGGTTATGTAATAGTTGACCAGAAATCCTCACACATGCAGCCATCATCCTCATACACAACAAACAAGTATTATGTTGTTTAGAATATTTTTCTAAACATAACAACAGATGCTGGCCAGAACATTGTACATTTGGATTTTCTGTATTAAAACAGTGATTTGGTTTCAGAGTAGTTAATTTTCACAGGATTGAAACAGGGGTGACTCCCTATCACCAATATTTTTCAATTTAGCAAAACAAAAAGTGATACAAAGTATAAAAATGGTTCTTAGTGTTATAAAGATTGGTAAAGTACAATTGAATGTATTGGCATATGCAGATGACATTGTATTAATTGGAAAAAATGAAATAGAAATAAGACAACTTTTTGTAGAAATGGAAAACATTGTCAGTAAGTTAAGACTACACATAAATCAAGGGGAAAGCAAAATATATGATAGTGGAATGGAAAAATGGCTCAAAACAAAATAAAACAGGAAATTAACAGTTAAAAATTACATACGTGGTCTGTTAGAAAAGTATCCGACCTTTGGCCGGGAAAAAGAAACTGGCTTACTTGGAGCGTTGGACACCTAATCACCCTCAAAGTAGTTCCCTTGGGACTCCACACACTTCT
>Ga0123357_10010350_pt1 | contig 11855 bp, 8 predicted proteins | sample TergutEmb28metaG_FD_89873 | JGI IMG/M metagenome (GOLD analysis project Ga0123357, IMG submission 89873) | Embiratermes neotenicus P4 segment gut microbial communities from Petit-Saut dam, French Guiana - Emb289 P4 | ecosystem: Host-associated > Arthropoda: Insects > Digestive system > Gut ...
ACCACTTGCTTGCGCCGTTCGTGCAGTTGCTCCAGTGTCGAATATCTTGCGTCGTCTTTTTCCATCTCCACCACATGGGGATCAATCCAAATATTTCAAGTATTATCGTGCCGAGTCAATAGCCTGAGCGGCCTGGAACCGGCCACCTCCTACCGGGCCTGCTTCGTCGCCGCCAATGCCGGCCTCACCAGCGAAGTCGCGCAGGCGAGTTTTACCACCACCGGCAGCGCCGCACCTGTCACCCCCGTGCTCTCGGCCCTCACCGTCAGCGAGATCACGGACACCAGCGCGCGCTTTTCCCTCATCAGCACCAATACCGCAGCCACCGGCTATTGGTTCGTCCTCATGGAACCAGGCTCCTGCCCTGCCGCCGCCGATCTCGTTGCTGCGGCGACCACCGCAGGCTACACGCTGGCCATGGGCAACAACAGCCTCCTTGGATTCACCCTGATCGGTTTTACCCCCACCCTCACCTATCGCTTCTGCTTCGTCGCCGTCAATGCCGGCCTCTATAGCGCTGTAGCGCAGGCGAGGTTTACCACCCCCTATACCGGCAGCAGCGCCTCGCCCGTGCCCCCTGTGCTCTCGGCCCTCAGCCTCAGCGGCATCAGTTCCACGGGCGCGACGTTCAGCGTCACCAGCACCAATACCATGGCAACCGCCTATTGGCAGCTCATCCCGCAGGCAGACTCTTGCACCGCCAGCAACATCCTGAACGCCGGCAACATCGGCGCCATGAATAACAATATCCCCTTCACGGGCAGTTTGAGCGGTCTGTCTCCCAACACCGCCTACCGGCTCTGCTTCATCGCCAGCAGTGGGGACTTGATGAGCGGTGTGGCGCAGGCGACGTTTTCCACCGCGAGCGTTCCTGTGCCGGTGACCCCCACGCTCTCGGCCCTCAGCCTGAGCGGGATCACGGACACAGGCGTGAGCTTTAGCGTCACCAGCACCAATACCATGGCGACCGGCTATTGGCAGCTCATTTCGCAGGCCAACACCTGTTCTGCCAGCAATATCGTCAACAGCGCGATGGCCGCAGGCGACACCGGAGCGATGGGCAACAACGTGGCCTTCAGCCGCAGCCTGGGCAACCTCTCCCCCAGCACGGCCTACCGGCTCTGCTTCATCGCCAGCAATGCCGGCCTCACCAGCGCCGTGGCGGAAGCGGCGTTCAGCACCGCTGCGGCGCTGCCTGTGCCTCCCGTGCTCTCGGCCACCAGGCTCAGCGCGAGCTCCACGGGCGTGAGCTTCAGCGCGATCAGTAACCAGGACGCCACTCCCCACTGGCGCATCGTTGAAGGGCAGGTCAACTGTCCCGCCCTCGACACTTCCTATGCGAGCGCCGGGACCATGAGCGCCGGAGCGGCTTTCGAGAAAACGCTCCCCGGCCTGAACCCTGCAAGCTTCTACACCTTCTGCTTTGTTGCCGAAAACGCAAACGGGGCCAGCAAGCTCTGGAGGCAGGCGTTCAGCACCCCCAGCGGCTATGTGGGCGGGGGAATCAGCGGAAAGGACATTGTCTGGCCCGACGGAGTCGACGCCGACTGCGCGACTTCTCTGGACGACCCCAACCTCTCCAGATGCTCGGCGCTGCAAGATATTGTCGGAGAATCCGGCAGTTTATTATTTCAAAAGGCCCTGGCCCCCTCGAACGGCAGGACGAACATTTGGATCAACCCTCCTTTCAGTCCTCTCCCCGCTCCTTACGGGAAGAGCCTCAATCTTCGCGGCAATACCATCACTGTGGCCGGCGAGATTCATCCCCTGACCGGCGAGTCTCCGTATTCCATTTTTGGCGCCCTCAACCTCAGGGATCACGATGTGGTGGAGGGAAATTCGGTTGTGATGACAGGCGAAACGCGGGATTGGGGAGGCCCCGATGTCACTGGCGGTTACGCCGAAACGGCGGATGTCACCGGCAACAGTATTGTCGTCAACAACGCCAGCAATGGATGGGTTATAGGCGGTTATGCCGAAACAGCGGATGTCACCGGCAATAGCGTTGTCGTCAAAGACTCCGGCGTGCAATGGGTTGCAGGCGGCTACTCCGTATACGGAGACGCCACGAACAACAGCATCAGCATCATCAACAGTTTTGCGGACTGGATCAGCGGCGGCGGGGTTGCCGGGGCCAATGCGACGGGAAATACCGTCAGGATTGTCGATAGCATGGTGATCAGAATGCTGATCGGCGGCGATGGCGACAAGGCGACGGACAATACCGTGATCCTTGCCGGCAGCATGAGGTTTTATTACGACACCGATATTCGAGGCGGTACTTTTAACGGCAATACCTTCCGGCTGGAGAATTTCACCGAGGCAGAAAGTTGCGAGCCTCCGTACCGGGTGATCGGTTTCCAGTTTTACGAATTCCTGATTTCCGATCATTCAGAACCCCTGAGGGTCTGGGGGAACGTGGATTTTACCGACTCGGACTCTGGTTCTCTCCGCTCCAGCGTCACCGTCATAGACCTTGCACCCGGGGTCACTTCATTGCGACGGCAAAGGATTCCCTTGATCTGTGCGGAGAATGGCTTTGTCGGCACGATCCGCAATGCAGGCGAGACCCTGGCCGGAAGCAATGGCTATCGTTTCCGGATATCGCAGGAGGCCGATCAGGAAAACCCGGGCAGTGGGAACGAATGCCTTTATGCCACGGTCGTCTCCGGGCCGCCCGCTTCGGACGCCCCCAGGCTTTCCGCCCAAAGCCTCTACGGCGCAACTGCCGACGGCGCGAGCTTTAGCGTCACCAGCGACCAGGATGCCACGCCTTGGTGGAAAGTCATTGCGGGAAGCGTTTCCTGTCCTGCCCTCGACGCTTCCTACCTGAGCGACGGAAGCATGAGCGCCGGGTCGGCGTTCGGGCACACGCTCTCCGGCTTGAATCCTGCAAGCGCCTACACTTTCTGCTTTGCCGCCGAAAACGGAAATGGGCTCAGCGACATCTGGAGGCAGAGCTTCAGCACCACCGGCGGAAATGGAAACGGGAACAACGGGAATGGCAATAACGGCAACGGCAACGGCAACGGGAACGGAAACCCCTGCCAATCGGGAACAAGCTTTAGCGACGGCGCCATTCTGACGCCCGGAAGTTCCTATACCGCGCCTGCCGGGAATTCCTCCTTCTGCCTGGGAAGTCCGGACAGCGCTCCGGTTCAGGTACGGATCGACAACACCTCCTACACGATTCAGCCGCGTGCCGGAAATAGCTGTCTCGAAATCTTCTCCACGGGCAACGGACGTGCCCTGATGCTCGACCGCGGAAGCGCCGACATCAGCGCCACCGCCTCCGGATGCTCTCTGCTCGAAACGAGGAAGGACGCGCTTTCGGTGAACAACAATAATGCCGCCGCCTCCGGAACGCCCCTGCTCGAAACGAGGAACGGTGCGCTGGTGCTCAACGACAACAACGCCACGATCCGCGCCACGGTCGATCCCACCTGTACCAGCACCCACGTCACGGTCTTGCAGGGCAAGGTCACGGCCCCTTCGTGGATCACGGCTCCGCTGCCCGCGACGGGTTGTCCTGCCGATGCGATGACGCCGCCAAAGAGCCGCTACACCTTTGCCGATGGGCAACTCGCCTGCAATCCCTCCAGCCTTTCGCTCAAGGGGACTTACAGCAGCCTGAGTGTGAAATACACCCAAGCGCTTGCAGCAGGCCAGCAGTGTTACGTCCTCGCCGGTTCTCCTGCGATCGGCTGGTTCCAGGAAACCCCCCAGGGCTGGGTTCCGCTCGAAGACGCCTTCCTGCCGCTCTCGACCGCAACGCAAGGCGGTCCGCAAACGACTACGGTGGTCAATCGCCTGGACGTTAGCAGCATCCCCGGCACCGAGGTCTATTTCGGCTGCGGCACGAGCGCGGAGGAGATGTTGATGAACAAGCGTTATTGCGGGTTGTTCAAAGTCGCTCCGTAATTCCACCACCCCGGCGCTAAAGCGCCACCCCTCCACGGAGGGGAATTTCCGAAAAAAAACCCCGCGCCTTGGAAGGCGCGGGGTTTTTGTGGCTTGGTTTTTCTAAATTTGTTTAAATAATTATTGATTGCAATCCACCATAGTAGCGAAATATTATTTAATTGAATTTAGAAAATTCTCCGCATCAATAAGTCTTTACTTTCTTTTGGCATGGCCTGTCGATGCAGGCGCTTGGGTGGCGTCCGTATAATGAAGAATCAAGTGTTGATGATTCGTTTTGAACTGCTCCGATAAGGAATTTATCCCATGTGCGGTATTGTCGCTGCGGCTGCTGGCCGCAATATTGTTTCCATTCTTCTCGAAGGATTGCGCAAGCTCGAATACCGGGGGTATGACTCGGCGGGGCTGGCCTTGATCGGCGCTGATGGCGCGTTGCGGCGGCTGCGCACGGTGGGGCGTGTCGCTGCGCTTGCCGAGGCGGCGGAAAGGGAAGGGGTGGATGGGGATTGCGGGATTGCGCATACCCGTTGGGCGACGCACGGAGCGCCTTCCGAGCGGAACGCGCATCCGCATATTTCCGCCGCGTCTTCGGCGGCGCGGGAAGACATCGTTTCGGTCGTCCATAACGGCATCATCGAAAATCATGAGGCGCTACGCGCCGAACTCATCGCCGAGGGTTTTGAATTCAGTTCGGATACCGATACCGAAGTCATTGCGCATCTGGTGCGGCGGGCGTTGCGCGACGATCCGAAGGAGCATCCGGACAAATTCCTGTCCGCCGTGCGCGCCGCGCTCGGACGGGTGGAAGGCGCTTATGCCATTGCCGTTCTCTGGGAAGGAGCGCCCGGACAGATCGTCCTCGCCCGCGAGGGTTCCCCGCTCCTGATCGGTCTGGGCGAGGGGAACGAGGGCCACTACGCCGCTTCCGACGCCTCGGCCTTGTTGCAGGTGACGCGGCGCATGGTGTATCTGGAAAATGGGGATTGCGCCGAAATCCGCCGCGAGGGCTACCGCGTCTGCCGCTGCGGGGATGGCAGTCCGGTGGAGCGCCCGGTGATCGAGTCGCAGCTTTCGGCGGATGCCGTCGAGCTTGGGCGCTACCGGCATTACATGCAGAAGGAAATTTTCGAGCAGCCCGACGCGCTGGCGAATACGCTCGAACAACTCAACGCCGCGAAGAGCCTGCAATCGGGCCTGTTTGGCGTCGCGGCGGCGGAGGAGTTTTCCCGCGTCCGGCAGGTGCTGATTCTGGCCTGCGGCACGAGTTGGCACGCCGGCATGGTCGCGCGCTACTGGCTCGAAGACATTGCCGCGCTGCCGTGCACGGTCGAAATCGCCAGCGAATACCGCTATCGCGCTTCGGTTCCCGATCCGGAGACGCTGGTCGTCGCCGTTTCCCAATCCGGCGAGACCGCCGATACGCTGGCGGCGCTGCGCCATGCGCGGAGTCTGGGAATGAGCCGTTGCCTGGCGATTTGCAATGTTCCGGAATCCTCGCTGGTGCGCGAGGCCAGCCTGCGTTTCATTACCCGCGCCGGTCCGGAAATCGGCGTCGCCTCGACCAAGGCGTTCACCACGCAACTCGCGGCGCTCTATCTGCTGACGCTGACGCTGGCCCGGCAGCGTGGGCGTCTTTCGCCCGAACGCGAGGCGGAGGAACTGCGGGCGCTGAACCACCTTCCGGCGGCGGTCGGAAAACTGCTCGAACTCGAAGCGGAAATCCGCGTCTGGGCCGAACGCTTTGCCGAAAAGCAGCACGCGCTTTTTCTCGGTCGCGGGCGGCATTACCCGATTGCGCTCGAAGGCGCGCTGAAGCTCAAGGAAATCTCGTATATCCACGCCGAGGCGTACCCGGCAGGGGAACTCAAGCACGGGCCGCTGGCGCTGGTGGACAAGGATATGCCGGTGATCGCCGTCGCGCCGAACGACCAACTGCTGGAAAAACTCAAATCCAACCTCCAGGAAGTCCGCGCCCGTGGCGGCGAACTCTATGTCTTTGCCGATGCCCGGAGCCACATCGAATCCTCCAGCGGCGTGCATATCCTGCGCCTGCCCGAAGCCTACCAGGCGCTCTCGCCGCTGCTGCACGTCGTCCCGCTGCAACTGCTCGCCTACCACGTCGCGCTGGTGCGCGGCACCGACGTCGACAAGCCGCGCAACCTCGCCAAATCGGTGACGGTCGAATAATCCCGTGAGAATCGCGCTCGGACTCGAATACGATGGCAGCGCCTTCTACGGCTGGCAGACGCAGCCGGGTGGACAGACCGTGCAGGACACGCTCGAAGCGGCCATCTCCTCGATTGCCGCAGAGCCGCTGCGCGTCGTTTGCGCCGGACGCACCGACACCGGCGTACATGCGACGGCCCAGGTCGTGCATTTCGACACCGGCGCGGCGCGGCCTCCGGAAGCCTGGGTGCGCGGCGTCAACGCCCTGCTGCCGCCCACGGTCGCGGTGCGCTGGATGCGCGAAGTTCCGCAGGAATTCCACGCCCGTTTCTCGGCCCGCGCCCGGCATTACCGTTACCTCCTGCTCAACCGCCCGCAACGCCCCGGCCTCTGGCATGGACGCGCCGGCTGGTTTCACCGCCCGCTCGACCTCGCCGCGATGCAGGAAGCCGCAGCGCTGCTCGAAGGCGAACACGATTTTTCCGCGTTCCGCGCCGCCCAATGCCAGGCGCGCTCGCCCTGCAAACACCTCTACCGCGCCGAAGTACGGCGAGAAGCCGACTTCCTCATTTTCGACTTCGCGGCCAATGCCTTCCTGCACCACATGGTGCGCAACATGGTCGGCAGCCTCGTCTATGTCGGCAAGGGCAAATACCCGCCGGCCTGGATCGCCGAACTCCTCAGCGCAGCCAACCGCAACCTCGCCGCCCCCACCTTCGCCCCGGATGGGCTTTATCTCTCCGGTGTTGAATACGAGCCGCACTGGGGCTTTCCGGGGATGGAAGAGCGCGCGCTGTTTCAACATCACTTTGCCGACGCCGGCAAACCGATCATCGGGTGAAAAATGATGAGCACTACGCAAAACCCCGGTATTTCCGAAACCGCATCCCTGACCTCGCTGATCGCTCAAATTGCCGAGGTCGTCCAGCAAGCCCGCAGCCATGTGCGCCAGAGCGTCAATCAAGCGATGGTGGCGAGCTATTGGGAAATTGGCCGCCTGATCGTGGAACACGAGCAGCAAGGGCAGGCGCGCGCCGCCTATGGTCGACAGCAACTGGCCGAAGTTTCGGTTCGGCTGACCGCCATGTTTGGAAAAGGCTTTGATGCCACCAACTTGCGCCACATGCGCAATTTTTATCAGGCATTTCCAATTCGCGACGCAGTGCGTCGCGAATTGGGCTGGAATGTGCGGCTTTACGACGAGCAAATCAGGGGAGCGGACGACAATCCCACCATCGGCCTGGTGTTGTGCAGCGAAAAGAGCGAGGCCGTGGTGCGCTATTCCGTACTGGCCGAACAGCAGCAACTGTTCGCCGCCAAATACCTTCCCTGGCTGCCGAGTGAGGAAGAACTCAAACACGAACTGGAACGCGAACGTGAACTGGCCTTGCAACGGCTGGCGCAGCGGCAGGAGGCGCAGGAATGACAAGCAGACAAAAGTGAGAAAATGTCCAGAGCAGCCTTAAATATTTTCTAAATTACTTAAATAATTCTTTGTTGAAACACACTACTGTAGCGGAATATTATTTAAGTAAATTTAGAAAATAAGTTATCTGTCACTGCTTATCCCATCGAACGGAAATTGAAACAATGAGCAAGGAACCCAGCATCGCGGGGCAATCTTTCGAGAGCCTGAAAAAAGCCAACGAGCACGGCGCGGAATACTGGAGCGCCCGCGACTTGCAGCCCTTGCTGGGATACAGCCAATGGCGGCGCTTCGAGCAGGCCATCGAGCGGGCAATAAGCTCTTGTGAACAATCAGGAAATCCACCGGAGAACCATTTTGCCGGCGCCGGCAAAATGATCGACATCGGATCGGGAAGCACCGAAACCATAACAAGCTGCCACGGTTTGAAAATGCTTGCGGATACGAACGGCTAAGATCGCGCCATGACCAAACAAAAACTCGAACTCACCTGGATCGGTAAGGAGAAGCGCCCCAAGCTGGAGCCTCGGATTTTGTTGGAGGATTCGGGGAAGTCGTATCACGCGGCATTTCGGCGTTATCCCTCTCCCGCCCCTTCGGGGCACCCTCTCCCACAAGTGGGAGAGGGGAGTAATAGCCCCTCCCCCGCTGGCGGGGGAGGGGGTGGGGAGAGGGTGGACATCTTCGACAACCGGCTGATTTTCGGGGATAACCTGTTGGCGTTGAAGGCGTTGGAGCAGGAGTTTTCGGGGAAAGTGAAGTGCGTGTTCATTGATCCGCCGTACAACACCGGCAGCGCGTTTACGCATTACGACGACGGGTTGGAGCATTCGATCTGGCTGGGGTTGATGCGGGATCGGCTGGAGATCATTCGGCGGCTATTGTCTGAAGATGGTTCGTTGTGGATCACGATTGATGACAATGAGGCGCATTATTTGAAAGTGCTGTGTGATGAAGTTTTTGGGCGGGTGAATTTCGTCAGTAGCGCGATTTGGGAAAAGAAATACTCACCTCAAGGTAACGCTCAATGGCTGTCTGATAGCCACGATTTTGTTTTGGTATATGCAAAACAGAAGCTAACGTGGACGCCGAATTTACTGCCAAGAACAGATGAGATGGATGGTCGCTATAAAAATCCTGATAACGACCAACGAGGCCCATGGAAACCAGTTGACGCAACTATCAGTCTATCTGGAGGCCAAAGAGGCGCCCAGTTTGCAAGAACGGGGATCTCACCGAATCTTTACGAACTGACCACACCATCAGGGCGGAAGCTCTGGCCTGCAAAGGGGAGATGCTGGTACTACACGGCAGACAAAATGCAAGAAGCAATTGCTGATAACCGCATTTGGTTTGGCGAGTCCGGGAATAACGTGCCAGCCGTTAAGCGGTTTCTTTCAGAGGTAAAACAAGGCGTAACCGCAAAGACAATCTGGTTCCGCAGCGAGGTTGGTGATAATCAAGAAGCCAAGCAAGAAGCACTTGCCTTTAACAACGTATCGGTTTTTTCAACGCCGAAACCAGAGCGGCTTATTGAACGAGTTCTTACCCTTGCCACCAACCCCAACGACCTCATCCTCGATTCCTTCGCCGGTTCCGGCACCACCGGCGCGGTCGCGCACAAGATGGGCCGCCGCTGGATCATGGTCGAACTGGGCGAGCACTGCCATACGCACATCATCCCGCGCCTGAAAAAAGTGATCGACGGCGAAGACCAGGGCGGCATCAGCAAGACGCTGGACTGGCAGGGCGGCGGCGGATTCCGTTATTACCGGCTTGCGCCGACGCTGATTGTCAATGACCGTTGGGGCAATCCGGTGATCAATCCGGAATACAACGCGGCGCAACTGGCCGAGGCGCTGGCGAAGCTGGAAGGCTTTGTTTACGCGCCTTCCGAAACGGTCTGGTGGCAACACGGCCATTCGAGCGAGCGCGATTTCATTTATGTGACCACGCAGAATCTGTCCGCCGAGCGCTTGCAGGCCTTGTCGGATGAAGTGGGCGCCGGACAAAGCCTTTTGATTTGCTGTTCGGCCTTTCACGGCGTAACGGCTGCCCAGGCTGCCGAGCGCTGGCCGAACCTGACGCTGAAGAAGATTCCCAAGATGGTGCTGGCGCGTTGCGAGTGGGGGCACGACGATTACAGCCTGAATGTGGCGAACCTGCCGCTGGTTGCGCCCTCTCCCCCGGCCCCTCTCCCGCTTGCGGGAGAGAGGAGGAAGGCTGTGCCGACGCCGGATCTGTTTGGCGATGCGGGGGAGGATATGTGATGAAGCTATCGAATTTTGGTATTCCCCAAAATGAGGCAGTTGCGGATAGCCCCTCTCCCGCTTGCGGGAGAGGGGTTGGGGAGAGGGTATTACTGAGCCGCGCCAAAAACCTGCGAAGCTATCAGACAGAGGCTGAACAGCGTCTGTGGTTCCATCTCCGGGCACAACGTTTTATGGGTTTGAAATTCAAACGCCAAAAACCTGTCGGCCCTTTTATCGTGGATTTCATTTGTCTGGAACTTGGTTTGATCGTCGAAGCAGATGGCGGACAACATGGAGATGGACGTGATCAGAAACGCGATGACTGGCTAAGGCTACAAGGTTTTACGGTTTTACATTTCTGGAATCACGACATTTTGCAGCGCACGGAGAGTGTGTTGGAGCGGATTCGGGATGAGATTCTTACCCTCTCCCCTACCCCTCTCCCACAAGTGGGAGAGGGGAGAAAAACCGCGCTGCCACCTGATTTGTTTGGCGATGCGGGGGAGGAGGGGTGATGGCGACGAACAAACCTGCCTTGCCGAAACAGTCCGATGCGCTGCTCACAGAACTGCGCGGGCTGATCGAGTCCGCGCGCCAGCATGTGGCGCAGACGGCGAACGCCACGTTGACGATGCTGTACTGGCATGTGGGGCATCGCATTCGGCGCGAGGTGTTGAAGGATCAGCGCGCTGAGTACGGCGAACAGATTGTGTCGACGCTGTCGACACAATTGGTGAACGACTACGGGCAAGGCTTCGGCGCAAAAAATCTGGCCCGCATGATCCAGTTCGCCGAGGTCTTTCCAGATGAGGAAATTGTCGTATCGCTGTCACGACAATTGAGCTGGACGCACTTCATTGCGCTGATACCGCTCAAGCAACCCTTGGAGCGCGAGTTCTACGCCGAAATGTGCCGGGTGGAACGCTGGAGCGTGCGCATCCTGCGCGAGCGCATCGGCAGCCAGTTGTATCTGCGCACAGCCATCGCCAAGCAGCCGGAAGCGGTGGTACAGGCGGAAATCAGTCACCTGCGGGCGGGCGGGCAGATAACGCCCGACCTCGTGTTCCGCGACCCGTACATGCTGGACTTTCTTGGGTTGCCGCAGGATTACAGCGAACGTGACCTGGAAGACGCCATCCTGCGCGAGATGGAGCGGTTCCTGCTGGAACTGGGCGTGGGCTTCACCTTCGTGGCGCGACAAAAGCGCATCTCGGTGGACAACAAGGATTTTTATCTCGATCTCCTGTTCTACCACCGCCTCCTGAAACGGTTGGTGGCAGTTGAACTGAAGCTGGAAGAATTTCAGCCCGCGCACAAGGGGCAGATGGAGTTGTACCTGCGCTGGCTGGACAAGCACGACCGCCCGGCAGGCGAGGAGCCGCCCATTGGTTTGATCTTGTGCGCCAGTGCCGGGGTCGAGCAGGTGGAATTGCTGGACTTGGGCGCATCCAATATCCGCGTGGCCGAATATCTGGCGCACATCCCCGACATGAAGGTCTTGCAGGCGCAGTTGCATCGCGCCATGGCGTTGGCGCGCGAACGTGCGGCGCGGGGTGCTCTCCCGCAAACGGGCGAGGAGAGGAAGGCGGGCAAGGCGGCGTTGACGCCGGATTTGTTTGGCGATGCGGGGGAGGATGCGTGATGGTGACGAGCAAACCTGCCCTGCCGGAACAAGCCGCTGCGCTGCTCGCCGAACTGCGCGGCCTGATCGAGTCCGCGCGCCAGCATGTGGCGCAGACGGCGAACGCCACGTTGACGATGTTGTACTGGCGCATTGGGCATCGCATTGGCGTGGAACTGCTCAAAAAGGAGCGAGCACCTTACGGAGAGGAGATTGTGAACGCGGTGAGTTCACAATTGACGCTGACTTACGGCAAGGGGAGCGAATGATGGCGGCGAATGACAAGAAAAAGCAGATCGTGCTCACCCGCTCTTCGGCGGCGGAATACCTCACTTTCGTGGCGGCCAGCGGCGCGGGTGGCGTTGAAGCGGTGTATGCCGACGAGAATGTCTGGCTGACCCAGAAGATGATGGCGCAGCTCTATGACGTGGAAGTCCACACCATCAACTACCACCTGAAAAAAGTGTTC
>Ga0123357_10010351_pt1 | contig 11854 bp, 11 predicted proteins | sample TergutEmb28metaG_FD_89873 | JGI IMG/M metagenome (GOLD analysis project Ga0123357, IMG submission 89873) | Embiratermes neotenicus P4 segment gut microbial communities from Petit-Saut dam, French Guiana - Emb289 P4 | ecosystem: Host-associated > Arthropoda: Insects > Digestive system > Gut ...
GCGTAGCCCCCGCTGTTGGCAAAGCCCTGGTTTATGAGTTCCAGTTTTCCGTCCCGATCCCGTATGAGAAAACTGTCCGTTATTTCCGTGTCATCGCCGTATTCGTCCTCATTGTCTTTTTTACCAAAGGCCGCGATTGTCTCAATAAACCCGTCGTTATCTATATCTTTCTGAATAAAGCAAATCAAGTCAGTTCCGTTATTGTCCGGCGCTATACCGTAAATGAACCGCATATAATCCTCGCTGCCAGTTGAAGCCGTCTCTTCCTTGTCAGGTACAGGTGCAGCCGCCGTGTCATCCGCCCCGGTGAAAGGGGCTTCGGCAGCCGTTGACGCGGTTTCTGGCAATGCCGTGCTTGCTGGGCTGGGTGATGCGGTATCATGCGGGGCGAATACGCCCTGTTTCGTGTTCCTGCAGTACGTAAAAGCAGTGATAAGCACGATTGCCGTAATAACGTAAGTAGAAGCCTTTGCCATGCGGATCGCCTCTTGTAAATACAATTATTTCCAAATAAGTATAGCATGATATACGGTGTAAGCCAACACAAATCCCATGTTCGGCTGCGTTGGCCGCGCCCTATGAAAAAAATATGCCGCCCCGGTTAAGAGTGCGGCATATTAGCAGTTTCGCGGCGTAAAGCCGCTCTCCGTGTTCGTCATAAAAAAAAGTCCTTAAGCGTATCGTCCTTAACATCGTCATTGATCCCAATGTATCTCAAAGTCACCCGTGGCGCCGAGTGGTTAAAAATGTCCTGGAGGATGGCGACATCTTTATACTGCCGGTAATGCCAGTAACCGAAAGTTTTGCGCATGGTATGCGTTCCGATCTCGTCAAGCTGTAATTTCCTTGCGGCGTCGTTTAGAACCCGGTAAGCCTGTACCCGTGTTATAGGCCGGTTATCGCCTTTCCTGCTGAAAATTATGTACTCGTCGTCGGCCAGCCCCGCGGCGTCGATATATCGTTCAATCTCTTTTTTCAGCTGGTCGTTGATCAAAAACCGCTTGGTTTTGCCCGTCTTTATTTCCGTCACCGTTACGTGGCTTTTCCCTTTTATGTCGGCGGCCTTCAGATTAAGGATATCGCTGATCCGCAGGCCGGTATTTAATCCGATGGTGAACATTATGTAATATTTGCTGTTCATTTCCTGCAGGAGCTTTTTGATTTCACTTATGGTTTTGGCGTCCCTTATGGGCTGTACCCTATTCATAGGCGCGGCCCCCTCCATTACCGGTATTGCCGCCGCCTTTTATCAATTTTAGTTTAACACATTTTTTTTCTTGTTTAACCGGTTTATATTCCTGAAAAATCGTCGCCACCCGTTCTTCGTAGTAACCGTTTATTATTCCCAGATCGTCGCAGTAATTTAAAAACCGCCTGAATAACCTTAAGCCAGCATTGATTTCATCCTTTGTCGGCCTATACTGCGAATGGTCTACGGTATCGAAAAATTTGTTCATCGCCGTTTCCGCGTCCCGAAAAATTGTGTCGTTTTCGGCGCCCGTTTGCATTTTGGCTCCCCTTTCGTATCAAACTTATGTCTCCCATTATATCTGCTTGAATGTAACATTGCAAACCGTTATGTTACATTGGAAGGCTATTTTTAGCCGTTTTCCGGCTCTTTTTTTATGGATCGCTTTAACAAGGCATTTTTTGGGATCGGCGAATGTAACACAATATCTCTTTTGTTACATTCAGTCCGGAATTGCGCGGTCACACGCGTGTGTAGTCGGCATAATCTCCACACAAAATAAGCCGTCCTATTCTCAGGTTACGGCTTGATTGAATATTTTTTATTCACTTTTTTCGTGGTTTTATATGTGCGTAGCCGTCCAGCCTATCACCCGTTGGCTTATTTTTTTGTCTATCATAAATATAGTTCTTTCCTGATTTCTTCACCAGCCGCATTGATTCCACCGTCAATTTTTATGTATATCACACCCGAAAGATCCGAGGGAATATCCAGGACGCCTTTGTATAATAGAATTATCCTCCCGCTCTTTCTTCCTAATGCGCCCAAAAAGAACCCCAACTCCAATATAACATTCTGCCTGGCTCGCTCAGATCCATCATATGTATCATCGGGCGTCAGCAAAATAAAAACATACCGGACATTCTGGGAATATTCCTCGAATTTTTCGATAATAGTCATCCCTTTTGAAGGTTGCTCAGCCAGAATAACTGGTTCACCGAGTTTCAAGTTATTTTGAATGTAATTTTTCAATTCAAGTTTTGTTTTATCATCGTGACCATGGACAATAAAAATCTTGTCTTTTTCCAAAAGTCGATCAACTCCTCGCGTTATTTTATTTCTATTTTCTAAATCACTATAGCAACTAATTATTTCCTCACGTTCACTGTTGTTGATAAAAAGGTCAATATCGCCAAGCGTCTTGATCAACTGCCGATTATTTACCCCATACCACCACTGCTTATTGAACACCTTAAGACTTTTTTCCAGATAGTCTTGCAGTAAAACCTGATTTATGTCTTCGTTTCCTAGAAATTTCAATACCCGTTTAAAGCACTCTCTGTCTTCGTGGATCTTTAGTAAATAAATCCGTAGATTCCGTAATTTATCCTTTCGGTAACCAGACTTCTTTAATATAATCCATACTTTAGCCTGCGGTGAGTTTAGTATCGCGTTTTGTAGATGAAAAAGCGATAATCCCCAGTCTTTTAACTCTGGTACCGTAATTTCTTCACAGTCCTCCGATTTATGCGTACTGAATTCTCTCCATTTTTGAAGGGCATCCTTGGGTAACTCCTGTTCATGGCACTCAATGATGGTCATGAGGTTACCGGGCTTAACCAGTTGTCGCAGTTTGGTTGAAACATTAACCTTGGGCTTTTTCGTAGTGGCATATAAATAGAGCGAAGGTAGGAATTTCCCAAATTCACGTAATCTTGGACTTGATTTGTAGCTGTGAATTTTAAGTATTTCCTCATACAGAAGCCTTTGATTAACATCCAGTAATGTATCAAGTGAATCCTCCCATAATGAGTCAAGATTTGACATCGTTAATTGAACCCCAATATCGAATCTGCAGTTGACGTTATTATAAAGTAATCGTTTAAAACAACATCTTGGTTTACGTGTCTCTTTTTCAGGAACAAATAAATTGTCAAAGCTATTAAAACTAAAAGCTTTATCCGCTTTTACATAACCGGCCTCGTTGTATGGCAAGGCGGAATTTGCTCTACTATTGAAACGGTAGGCGCCAAACGATCGTAAAAACAAACCTTCGTCTATGTCCAGCATCCTGATTCGTAAATCCTCAAGCATGTGAGTTTCACTTTGCATCAGGGGGCGAATATCGGTTAACGGAAAAGAAAAGGTATATAGCAACCCCTATACACTCCCATAGAACATGAATAAAACCACCCTTATTATCCCGAAGCTAATAAGGGTGGGAAACTCCTCTTAGTTAAAGCACACGCTTAACCTGAAAAGAGTTAATTATGGCCTCGCCATTTGCGAAATGGAATCGCTGGCAGCTATGCCTTCCGATTAAAGTCAGGCAACTGCTAACTCACTTTTTCCAAGTAAACTAATCAACGGAGTTTTTCATTTATGCTTAAGGCTATTGCTTTTAAAATAGCCTACGGCATCACTTCACTTACATTATATGGAAAAATAAATCAAGTTTCAAGATGTGAAAAATAGCTTTTTTTGTCTATTATTACCTGCTGGATTCCCAAGCGTATTAATTGGCAAGTGAGCCGCCATCGCTATACGCGCCGGCAGCCTGTTTTTTTTATTCCCAATAAAACCTCCCGTGAAATCGGCTGAAATCCGGGGGGCTTTGTTTTCCAGCCAGCTACTGTCTATGTGAACGGCTGGGTACTTATATACGGCTCATTTTATCAGTCGTTTTAAAAAAGTAAAGGCATCCGCGTGTCATACGCGGGCGTCAGTACACCCGAAGCGCCGCGGGCGCCGGAAACGGCCGCGTGGTTTCGCCGTCGATCGGTGACCAAAACGTTCGGGTTATCATGTTTTGCATCGTCTCACATCTTATGTTTTCGCGCCTTACGAATAAACAAAAAACAAAATAAGTGCAGTACCAGCATGTCAAATATGGTATTGTAAAATTTTTCAAAATCTGATATAATAGTGGATGAATATATCATGCAAGGATGTAAGGCCAGACCTTCCGTGTTAACTGAAGGGGGGACGGGCCTATGACCGTATATCAGGTATTGGATATTGCAATCTCGCTAGGGTCTTTGGTTGTGGGTATAGGATCTCTGATCATAGCGTTGATTACTTTTACACATTACAAAAAAAAATAGTCATCTGCAAATGACTATTTTTCCGAATCCAACAACCCATTGTTTTCGTTTATGGTCTGGTCATATCACTGTAATGATATACTCAATAGGAGAGTGTTACCAGCACTCTCCTATTTTAGTCATATTAATTATCTTACAGTAATATATTTAGATTTTTTATATTTGATAAAAAGATAAAAAATCCCGACTTACCTATTATACAATATTTAGAAATAATTGTCAATACAATTGTGAACAATCTTAAATACATTTATTTGTGCTATTATTATAAATATATGTAAAACCCTATTTATAATTTGAAAATTGGAGTAAATATTGCACAGGAACGCCGCATTATGCATACATATATTTAAGAATATAGTGAAGCAGAATAGGCGTTCGATTTTTTTGTGGGTTGACATCCGTGGTAAAATGATATGCTGCATAGCAACCCACGAAGTAATACTCCCCATCCCTGTTCGCACGCGTATACGGTTCGCTTGGGCAATACAGGCGTCTTGTTTCTATCAATATCCGTCATTTTGGTTTTCAATGCCCCATCACGAAAAGCATTGCCGATCATACGGCGGGTTTATCCGCCTTTCAGTTATAGCCTGGCTAATCCTGCTTCTTAATTCATCCGTTCGGCTCACTTTAGTCTCACATTCCCAAATAACCATGACCCTCCATCCCATTTGTTCTAAAGCCGCCGTATTGCTTTTGTCCCTCTCGATGTTGCGGTTTAATTTCCTTTCCCAATACTCCGCGTTAGCCACAGGCCGGATCTTTGCGTGTTTGCAGGTTGGGCAGCCGTGCCAAAAGCAGCCGTGCACGAATATAACGGTTTTATACTTTGGCAGGACAATATCGGGCTTGCCGGGCAAATCTTTTCTCTGCAGCCGGAAACGATAGCCCATGCCGTGAAGCAGCCGCCGCACCCGCAGTTCCGGCGTTGTGCCGGCGCTATGCACTTTCGCCATTATTTCGCTGCGCTTTTTCGGGTCGAACATGTCCGGCATGGCCGGTTACTTCGCCTCAAACTCAATCCGCATACTGGGATCCGTTTCGACAGCCGTGATAATCGCGTTGTATTTTTCAATAATGTCCGCCAGTTTGGCGTTGCGCGCGGCGCCGTCAAATAAGCTGTGTTCGCTGATGTTCGTGGACAGAAATTGTTGAATGTCCCAAACTTCAATCCGCCCGTTTAAACCGGCGTCGGCGGCCAGATCGAGCGCCGTTTTAACCCGGTCAAAGACGGTGATGATCACTGGCGAACAGCCAGCGCGCAGGTTGGCCTGGCATTTCTGTATCAACGGCTCCCCCGGCGCGGTCGTGCAATGCAGTATTGTGTTATTGATCACAAAATCACCGCCGCGATCAGTGGGGGAATCAGCCACATAAGCGCCGTGAATTTGTAATTTATCTGGCGGCAGGATAACCGTGAGCTTCGCCCCAACCAGGTGCTGCAGCATCGCGCCCAAATACTGCGTGCCCGGGTTTTGTTTTTGCCGTTTACGCGCCTGCTCAAACAGGTCGTCAAAACTTGCCCCAATCGTTTTAGTTGGATCCGCCGTTAGGATAAACGGCTGGTTGCGGAAGTATTCCCGTACCTGTTCCGCCCAGTAGTCTTCCACCTCGTCGTAATCAATCGGCGCCTCATTGTTCCAAATATTAAGATACTCGACATATTTAATCATCAAGCCCATGTTTCCCCGGCTGGTTCGCCCGCCTTCAGCCGCCAGGGTTTGCGTAATATCATGCTCACGTAATACCTTTTTTAAATTGCCGCCTCCCAGCCCGGCCACTTGTCCTTTGTTTTCCGTCAAAAAATCTTCAGGATTCAAAGGAAAAGCCTTTACGCGCGCCATGCGGGTCAGTTGGACAAGAAGGGCGAGAGGCCCTTTGGTAACCGCGTTATACTCTTGCTGGAACGCTTTCAGGCGTTTCGTCGTGTTGTTGTCCATAGGACGCCTCCGCTAATTTGGTTAAAAATGATTTCCCTATGAAAGTCGCCACCGGCATCACGACGGCGTCGCCCATCGCCCGGTAACCGTCGTTAAATTTGTCAGGTAAGTTATAGCTGTCAGGGGCACCCATCAGGCGCGCCGCCTCCCTTGGCGTCAAAACCCGCGCGTGTAATTCATTATCCCGTTTTACGATCAGGAATTGTTTGCTGCTGCCCCCCTCCGGCGTCCGCAAACATCCGGCAATGCCGTCGAATCTTAATTCCAGGCATTGTTTTCCGCCGCGCGTCCTTCGATAACCGGTTACGACGGCTTTTTCCATCTCGTCAAGTTTTTGCCGGTGCCGCGGCGGGATTAACCGCAGTATCTCGTCTTTATCGTAGTCAACCGTTAAGTCTATCAAATCCGCTAAATCAACACACCGTTCTTTTGGCTTTTCAGCTTTCCACCATATCCAGCCGGGCAAGTCTTTTCCCAATTCGGCGGCCATGCTGTTATGTAACCAGTTTGGCCGGCTATCCAGCAACTCGGGCGGAATGTCCAGTCCTTTTTTTATGGCGATAACAAACACGCGCGGTCTTGATTGCGGGACGAAATGGACGGCGTCAAGCAGTATGGCGCCGCTTCGGTAACCCAATTCCAGTAATGCGCGGTGCAGCTTCACGTAATGTTTCCCTTGATCGGCCGTAAGCAGCCCGGCGACATTTTCAATCAGTAATATATTCGGGCGATTTGGCATTTCCCGCTGTATTCGCAGCCACTCCCATACCAGTCCGCTGCGGGCGGCGTCAATTCCGCCTATAGAGCCGGCCAATGATAAATCCTGGCATGGAAAGCTGGCCCACGATAAATGCGCATAGGGAAGCGAGGCGCCGCGGATATTTTTTATATCATCCAGCAAAAAGTGCCCGCTTTTGAAATTCGCGCGGTATACAGCCGCCTTCTTATCGCTTATATCGTTCGCCCATATGGGGCTAAACATTCCCTTAAGCCCATAGGCGACCAGACCGCTGCCGGCAAAAAATTCGTGCATTGTCCAAGGCGCATGTGACAGATCCACTAAATGATTGGCTTTTCGCGCTGCCGCCGCCATCCTATCGCCCCGCCTTCTCAATCTCCATTACATCGGCTATATCGCAATCCAATGTCTTGCAGATTTTTAAAATGCTTTCCATTGAAACCGACGCGCCCTTGCCCATTTTCGCCAGGACGTTGAAGCTGATACCCGACGCCTCTTTCAACGCGGTGCGGTTCATTTTTTTGTCTATCAGCAGTTTCCAGAGTTTATCATAATTTATCATCGTTTTGATCGCCTCTTAGAGATATGCCTGTTCTTCCGTATAGATAGTATCGTAGTTCTAAAGATAAATCAAGTATATCTCTTGTACATAAAAGATAATCTCATTTTATAGTGAGCAGCCTTGGCGCCGTCTCTTTTGCGCGGCACCCGTACCACCTATATATCCTCAAAATAAAAACCGCACAGTTTTATGTAGTTAAACTTTATGCAAGATAATGAGAAAGGCCGGGTACATTATACCCAGCCTTTCTTCAAACATTGTCGTTAAGCAAGAACCGCACTGAATCACGGCAAACACTATAAGCATGGAAATACGGCGGGGCGACTATTCCCGCATCTCTCACTCCGGCCCAAAAATGGTTAACCGAATAGCGACGGCTGCCCGTTCCGTCCTCGTATATTTCCATGCGATACATTGTATTATAAACCATTGCCTACAGTCAACAAGTTTATGAAAATACAGCGGTTAAAAAAACTCTTTTAGCCTATTTCTTTTTACCCACAGGGCCACATCCGCGTCGCTGACATGAAATAACGTACGCGCATACCACCAACCGCGTTTTGTACCGCGTACGGCTACCTTAACATACTGATCAATCTCTTTTATGTACTCTAACGAACCATCACTTTTTAAGCCGATAAAATCCGGCTCAGCCAGTATAAGCCCGATATCTTCGCCATACATTCCATAATCAACCGGGTGTTGAAGTTTCATATGGTCAATGTTCTGGTCGCTTATACAGATCGGTGCGCCGGCCACAAAATTCAGAGAGAGTAAATTTATAACCTTTTGCTCAACAACGCCAATCTTCGTCGCCCAATGGACGGAATGATTTGCGTGAGCATTAACTGTTGGTGTAAACATTGCTTTCCTCCTTTTTCTTAAGCATTATTTATTATTTAGTGTCGGGATACTTTTTGACCGCCTCCCGATTTGCCCGGGCGGGCACGCCATTGCCGTGGCGTGCGACGGTTATAAAAAACAAAAAACCCCTCAAAGATACATTTGAGGGGTTCTATTTTTGGACACAATTCCCCCCTAAGTCAAATTCTGTAAGTACCATATTCTTCTCAAGGGGTCTTGCATTATAATATTATATGTTTAAAACTTAATATTTTCTTAATAATCAATTCTGTTACGGGATTCCTCTGCCGAGTGAATTGGAGGTCCCTATTTGTCACGGCAAAAATATTATAAACGTCATACTCTAATAAAGCAATGATAACCGATCGACATTTTTTTCACTTATGGTATTGTCGACGCTACGAAAACCGACCCTAAACTGAATGAGCAGCTGTGTATAAGCCTGAACAGCCGAATAAACTGAAGAAAACAAGCCGTAAAATAGAAATGGCAACTTGTTTTTGGGCGACATTGCCGTTTTTTTTCCTTCTGTTTTCAGTCCCGGCGAGACTGGCGTTATCTGGGAGTCCCGCGTTTTCACGCATTGCGAGGGCGCTTCAGACCAAAACCGTCGTCGCAACGCCGTTACTCGCGGGGTAAGGGCCTTTCGTGATCTTCACTGTACGTCCGCGCGCGGCAAGCGCGGCATTTCAGTCCCCCGGCCGTTGCGCGCCAGGCGTTTGTAAAACCATGTCGGCGTACCAACTAACGCTCTTTATTTGTCAATCAGGAATATCTCCCCCCATGCCGGCATACCCATACAATAGGTGGCAAATTTGCGCCCGCTGGGGGGATAGGCCATGGAGGAATACAAACAGAAAATATTCGATGGCGTTGTCATTAAAATCATTGTGGAAATCTTGTTCAACGCATTGACGCCTGTCCTCATAATCGTGATAGGTGCGTTTAACTTTAAAAACTCAGCCATTCCCACAGACATCTGGATCCTGCTGGCCGTCTGTTTTGCCGCGATCATCGCGCTGAGCGTCGCGTCATGGCTGGCTCAGAGCAAATACCCGGTGTTCAAATGGAATTTTACGCATGAGGCGAATCTGTATAAAATGACATTCCTGAATCGGGAAAACCTTGAATACAACCGCTATCTGAATGTGAAACTACTATGTGCGGATATTTCGGAATTTAACGAAGGCGAGTACATATGGTCGGGGAGCGACAGCCGCGCAGAGCTAATCCATGTGGGCGATTTTTCGCTGGTCTTGTGCGATAAGGGCGACGGCTCCTCTGTGCAAAAGTACACCGTAAAGGCTAACAACGCACTCCAACGGAACCATGTCTATGCTTACGGCTTGAAGATTATGCTGGAGGACGCGTACCATTCCATGAAATGCGAAAACAGTATTTTCATTAAGCGCCCGACGAAAGAAATCAGGCTTGAACTAAACGTGCCGTCTACGGTCAGGGTCAAAAACGTCAGCCAAAAGGCTTGGTCGTTGTATGGGGATCAAAAACCGTTTGATGACAAAAAGATACAGCCCATGGAATTGGGTGGGGTGGAATATAAAAATATCAGCTACAGATATACTGTTAGCCACCCAAAGCTGTTCTGTGTTTACGCGATTACATGGGAATGGGATTAGCTCATGCGCCGTTGGATATACTAAAGAGGTACAGGCAACGCGCCTTGTACATATAATACCAATGAAGGAGGCATTTTTATGGGTGGTTCCGATTAAGACAATATAAAATTTGGTATCAATACGGTTTTAAACCAAAACGCAGCACTCGCTTTGTTGGCGGGCGCCGCGTTTTTTCATACGTATGAGTTTCCTGCTTGTCTAATCTCAATAATTCGATCTCTTGTTCCGTTAAGAGATCCAACTACCATCTTTTAAGTACCTTTAAAAATTCCTGTATGGTTTCATATCTCGCCCGTAGGTCTATGTTTTCTCTGTCTAGCCTGTAATTCTCATTTAGGATGTCATTCTTCTCTTTATTGTCGTGTTCATATAAGAAGAATATTGCAATCCCAAATGCGATAAGTAAAATTATCGACACCATTGATATCCCTCCCTGAACATCTTAAACGTCTACCAATTGGTCTTAACCTCTACGAAGAAATTTGAGAAGAAACAGATAAACGGACATTTTTCCGGCTGGCAACAACTCCGTTTCCTCTTTAATGCGTGCTTCATCCTGGCTCATTGGAATCAGTCCCTTCCCTATCAATTTTTAGAATTTAGCTTCGGCTGCTTTATCGTGCCGCCTACAAACTTATCTTATCTCAAGCATCTATTTACGCAATTGGTTATAGAAATTTCTCATAAGAAATAAACCTCTCTGGATGACTCCAAGAGAGGTTTAATCAGCATATTTGCGGTTATATTTACGTATTAATGTAGTGTATTTATTCAAGTTTCAAGAAATTTTTATTTTATACCTCGTTTATTAATTTCTTTAAGAAATTCTGCTCCAAAACCGTATTCCCGCGATCATATTCAATCAAAGGTATTTCTTTAAGGGTATTTTCCTCATTAATTGCTAATAGCAACCGTTTTGCCTCATTTTCTAAGCCTGTTAGCAATAATATCAATTTTAATAATAAAACAGGCATACGTTTTTCGTCACTATTTGCCAACATAGCATTATATTCGTTAATATAAAATCTATTCACATCTTCCCCTAACGATGCCATCCCAATATGACCATAGAAATCCTGTATATTCAGATTTGCGATCACCCTGAGCGCACCGCAAAGAGGCAGTGAGTTACCGAAATTCTCGCCCCTGTGTCTGCGCAAATCCGAATTATCGTACTTTTTACGTGCTGTATAGTCTATGAGGATTATTTTATTGATGACCGCATAGATCTCTACTTCTATCTCCTTATTCAATTTTATTATATGAGCCAAGGCATAACAAGAGATTAAAGAAACACAGTTCTCATTGAACGCGAGCAAAGTTTCAAAACAGTCTGTGCTCTTTCTTTCAAAGACGTTATCATGGTTATACCCAAGATCTTGTAAATCATTCTCGCCCTCATATTCTTCCATCCAGAAAAAGGTAGCTAGAACTAATACTTTACGTATAAAGCCGACCGTGATATCTTTTTTGTTAACTAATTCATCAAGAATTTCATTTGGCAGTGCTATCCGGTTATTTCTGTCTGCAGTCGTCAAATAACCGTATCGTAAACTTTGTTGCGGTATAGAAAACAAACTGGCGCCATCATTTTTTTCTTTCAGCTCAAAGATTTCAAGCCAGTCTATATACCCAATCGTCCAATAATACGAAGGAAACATAGATCTGTCAGGGTTTTGAAGGCTGTAAGTAAATTTTTTATAGACATAATCCGTGAAATCATATTTGACGGTCGAACGTATAATGTCATTTAGATTGTCCAACTGGCCTTTATAGAGCCAATACTCAAATGCCGCGTCAAACGCCGATTCCAACA
>Ga0123357_10010352_pt1 | contig 11854 bp, 19 predicted proteins | sample TergutEmb28metaG_FD_89873 | JGI IMG/M metagenome (GOLD analysis project Ga0123357, IMG submission 89873) | Embiratermes neotenicus P4 segment gut microbial communities from Petit-Saut dam, French Guiana - Emb289 P4 | ecosystem: Host-associated > Arthropoda: Insects > Digestive system > Gut ...
GATGGGCAAGGGCGGGCTTGGCGCCGTATGTGACGAGCTGATCACAAGCGTTTCAACGAAATGGTTAATCGAAAACAATTATTTGTCGCCATGCAAATGTTATTCGGCGCAGCTGGCCGACCTGTCAAATCTAAAGGTTAAGCGCGGCGAATATGACGCTGTACAGATGGCGGCCATACTTGAGAATAAGGCAATATATGGCGAAACGATAAAGAATTATAAGCGCATAGCGGACGGGAAGAAAACTATCGTCTATACCGTTTCAGTCGAATCGGCGCAACAGACGGCGGCGCTTTTCCGTGACGGCGGCTATACGTCCGCGGCGCTCAGCGGTTCGGCGCCAAAAGATGAACTCGCGCGGATAATGCAGGATTTCCGGAATAACAAAATAACCGTCCTCTGTAATTGCGAACTTTTTAGGGAAGGGCTTGACGTTCCGGATGTAGAGTGTGTTGTGCTTCTCCGGAAGACTAAATCATTAACCCTGTTTATACAGCAGTCTATGCGTTCCATGAGATATAAGCCGGGTAAAACCGCGCTCATAATTGATCACGTAGGCAACATCTTTGAACACGGCTTCCCGCAGGATGATAGGGAATGGAGCCTGGACGGCAAGAAGGAAGAAAAAAAGGATAACCTTGCCGATAAAGCGGGATTCGGAAACAAAGTTAAAAGCTGTCCGGCCTGTGACGTTGTATTGGAAATACATATCCGGACATGCCCCGATTGCGGCCATGAATTTACTAAGGGCAATGAAAGGCCATTGGTTGACGTCGAACTCGAAGAAATCACGGAAGATGACCTGCTACGGTCTAAACCTTACGCCCATTATAAGAACTGCAAGACATGGGACGAGCTTAACGCTTTCCGCAAGGCTAAGAAATACAAGCAGGCCTGGGCGATCCATAAGGCGGTTGAATTGGGGATAGATATCCCTAACAAGCTTAGAAGCCTGGATCGCCATGTCCGGAATTGCCGTGGGCGGCTAACGATTTAAAACCCTCGCTATGGCCCCTAGCGCACGCGTAGAGCGCGTTTAAAGCTTCAAAGGTATCCTAGCACGTCCAATTAAAAATTATGCCTTAAAACGACGATTTTAAAGATTTTTATAATCGTAAAAAGTAGGACGGCATAAACCCGGAAGGGAACACTGACAATGGCTGAGCCGGATCCACGCGTATCAAAGGGCGGCGAGTATTTTTCCGTATACAGCAAAATCTTTGCGTTTCACAAAAAATATATAAACACGCAAACATACGAAGAATGGCTCGAATGCGCAGCCGATTTAAGCCAGTTTGAAACGCCGTTCGAAACCGAACTGGCGATTGCGGTGATAAACGAGCTGGAACGCGATAACGGGAATAAGAACGGGAATAAGAAAGGGGTATTTGAAGGTGGATGTCAAAGCGAAAATAAATAATGGCGTCATTACCGGTATTTCTTAATGACTCTCAATCCAGTGTTGTTTTCATCGGAGCGGGGAGACTGGGAGACGCCAAAAATAATATTCGACGCATTAAACGAAGAATTTCATTTCACTCTGGATGCGGCTGCGGACGCCAACAATGCAAAATGCACCCGTTATTTCAATAAAGCTGCGAACGGTTTAAGACAGGAATGGAGTGGCAATGTATGGTTGAATCCACCTTACGGCAAAGGCATTGAAGATTGGATCACAAAAGCTATACGGGAAACATGGAACGGGGTTACGACTATTATGCTGCTCCCGGCGCGGACATCAAACGATTGGTTCCACCGATACCTGTACAACCGATACGAAATCAGGTTTTTACGCGGCCGGCTGAGATTCGTAGGCGCTGAAAGCTCCGCGCCGTTCGCGTCAATGGTGGTGATATTTAAGGGCATAGAATGAAAAATGGAGGAATGATATGTCACATATTAAATGCGAATGCTGTAAATACGTACGGCCCGACAAATTGGCAAGCAGCCGGGGCTGGACGGCATACGAGTGCGGCAATGAGGACAGCGAATATTACGGGGCGCTGCTGAACATCACGCATAACGGCGATAAGCTCAATTCGGTTACCTGGGTAGGTTGCGCATGCGGTAAGCGCGATAATGCATCAGCGCTGCGGTTTGGGCGCCTAAAGCCTATTGCGGTTTATACCCGGGCGTCAAGCTAAACCTGAAAGAGAGTCGTGAGATTTGACCGTAAAAAGATATTTGAAGCAATTCGGGGATCTGGACAGGGAGATAAAGCTGAAATATGAGCAGCTTCAAAAACTGTACTCCGTAAGGGCGCCTATAGGGCCAACCCGGCCAGAAACACAAACCGGGCGCGGCACAGATACGCTTGAAGGCCTGGATGCAGCTTTCGTAGCTTTGGAGTATCAGTATGCCGCGGCTATTAAACGGCTTTTACAACTGAGGCATGAAATCCAACTCACTATCGACTCGCTCGACGATTCAACCCAGCGTATAGTTTTGACCGAGAAATACATAAACCTGAAGCAGCCAGACGATATTGCGGATGAAATCCCCTGCGACGTCAGAACGGTATACAGGTGGTTAAACGATGCCATTGCCGCATTGCAAGCGCAATATCCAGCCATATTCGAAACGGCCGGTGAATAAAGCGTTCTCCGGCCGCTTTTATTTTCCGATAACATCTTGGATTTTTTTCCATGCCGCGAACCTTTCATCCAAGTCTAATTTTAACGATATCATAAATTTAACGTTATTAAAACTACGCCCCTGTTTTGTAGCTTCGTACGACACATTTAAATCGGATAAATCATTTATTTCGTTCATTGCGACGTCAAGCGCATTAACACGAAAATCCGCATATGCTTTATATTTTGCAGCGTTTAATAATCCTTTTAACTCATCGACGCTGAACATAATCGATTTTTTATACTCGTAGCTTTTAAAATTTCGTATAGCCGTATACTATATTTGCTCTTCATTGCGAGCGTGTAGATTAATTCGAACTGTGTGAAATTATTTTTGAGCTTTGTTAGGAACGGTTTTAGCAAATCATCAAGCTTTACCTGCATCATGCCGGTTAGTTCATCTATTACAGGTTTATCTATCCAGCGCAGCGTTGTTATTTTATTGTTTTCAAGCCTTACCCAGATACTTCTGTCGGCAACCTCTTTAATCGCGCTTATTATGTCCTTTCGGTTCTTACCAGCCTTAATGTCGATTCCGCATACGCAGCAAAATTCAATAATATCAAATTCCGTCGTTATAAAAGTTTCGTCGTCGGGCTTAACCTTACTGATCAGGTACAGTATGATTTTCTGTTCTTGTGCGGAAAGCTCGTATTTAGATTTTTGGATCAATTCGTTCGATTTAATAATTTTATAGCTCCGGATAGCTTGATATGTATGCTTTTTTGAAGCGCTTATTCTGTTTTTGCCGTCACCATCGGGCATAAGGCCGCCTCTTTCGTTTTGTTATTAATAATACGTAAATACTATATAGCCGTTTCATGTTTTTGTCTATCCGTCTGGGATTCCTATTTCCTGATCTTTAAGTGATATTTAAAGATCTTAAGTTCTTTTAAATATTTAGGACATGCCGCGGAGCGCATATTTAAGCCATTTTTTAAAGCGAAATATGAGGTTTGGTTCGCTGAACTATGAGGTTTGGTTCGAAAACGGCGTGTTAACTATGAGGTTTGGTTCGACGAACTATGAGGTTTGGTTCGCCAAAAATGAGGTTTGGTTCGAAAATTAGAGATTTTTAATTTTAACATAAACCACGTAAATATGCCGTTTGATGATTTAACTATGAGGTTTGGTTCGCTAACTATGAGGTTTGGTTCGCTAAAAAGGAGGTTTGGTTCGCTAAAATTAGAATTAGATTAAAAACTAACTATGAGGTTTGGTTCGCAACTATGAGGTTTGGTTCGAACGGCCTAGATATGCGGTTTTAAGGATATCAAGATGCAGTTGATGTAATAAAATAAAAAAAAGCCCCGCGCCTGGTCGGCTACGGGGGTACATAGGTTAGTTTCAAGCATGGTTTTTAATCATCGTCGCAGGGTATACTTGTTTGACAGTCGCAGTCGCCATCATCGGTATACCAAGTTGTTGTGTTGCTGTCTTTGTCGTCATAACCATAAAATGTCTGTCCATCATCATTCGTCGAAGTCCTGTCCCAATCGTCCATCATGTTCACCTCCTTTTTACAGACCGTTGGCGCTACCCCCATATTGTAGTTCAGATGTGCATGGGGCAGTACCAACAAAGCCTAGCGGCCTTCGTCCTAGTCTTCGGGATCTTCCCACATTTCTGCTTCGTAATTCCAACCATCTACATCGTGCGTGGATTCCCAATTATCGTCGCGCTCGTTATCGTCCAAAGATATACCTCCTTTCCAAATTTAAATCCATCCTATTACTTGGCATAGTAGCCGCCAAAGTACTTCAACCCGCCCGCTGCATTTGTTATGATTTTCAGTGCTTGCATGAGTTCCTGTTTTTGCTCCTGTGACAAGGCATTGGGGTTTGTCGCAAGAAATTTTGGCGTTTGCTCCAGAAGCAGATTACCCATGGCGTCTATCGCTGTAGAAAGCAGTTCACGGGAAAGATTGGTATCATCGGGTATATGAAGGCATGCAAATCCAACCATCTGCGCGAATTCTAATTTTTGTCTGTAATCATTAAAGGGATACCCTGTAAGGCTGTATTCAGTGATCCCCTTGATTAGCCCACCGCATTTTTCGCTGTCCGGCTTTAGTTCCTCTCTAGCCACATCCGAAACGATCGGGTGCAGCGAAATCTTCCTGGTGGTTGCGGATGCGTCTGACTGTAGCCATCTACGCTCTATGAGTTCGTTTATGTCGTTTTCGGCTTCATCTATATCATTTTCATAATGTCCAGCCAAAGCCCACTGATAAAACTGATTTGCGGTAATACCTGTGTAAGGTAAAATCGACATATTTGCCATAATGAACGCAAAAGCGGGGTTCCCCCGAACTTCAGACATATCAAACAGATTGCGTATGTGACTGAAAATCGTGTTTTTGCGTTCTTCGGCGCTGATCTCTTCCTTCTCTACGGTCACTTTTGTCCGCAAACCGGGGTCCAAACCATTTTTTAGGCGCTCAAACATGTCCTGGGCGGTCTGCCCACTTTTGGATAAGGCCGCCGCCACCAATTCAACAGCCATTGTGTGGCCCAAGAGAAGATCGGTTATTTTCTGAACAACCGCCACGTCTTCTTTGGCGATTGCTTTAGGTTTATAGTATTCGGCGAACAGCTGCCCGGGATCGGACATACTGCCTATAGTTACGGCGTTTACCGCATGCTCGATCCGGGATGTAAAAATAACCTTATACGCGCCTGAGACAAATCTATTAAAATCATTATCGGCGGCTGTATTATAGTTGTCCACGATAATCAGCGTACGTTCGTCGTGTTTCTCCAACAGCTTGAGTTTATCCCGGAATATATACTCACGGGCATCTTTTTCATAGGTTTTGTCGTAGAAACTCTCATGAAAATTCTGAAACTCCAATTGTGAGCCGATGGTAGACTTTAGGCTCCCGTCATATTTAACAAACTGGATAAAATCATACTTTTTTCTATTAATCTCAGCATACTTTTTTGCAAGCTCCGTTTTCCCTATGCCACCCATGCCTTCAAGATAAACATATCCGTGACTGCACAACATCTCGCCTATTTGCCCAAGTTCATCTTCCCTGCCAACGAAACGTCCATAACCCGGATTAAAATGGCGCCTGTTTACAAGGGATTTCTCTTCCGCCATTTGTAAAAGCTCTATAATCTTATCGCGCAGTTCGGATACGCTTTGAAAACGGTTTCCGGGTAAGCTGGCGAGTCCTTTTTTCAATAACTTTTGGATTTTATTCACCAAAAGTTCTGAAGCGCCCCTCAAGCATTCTTCATCACCAAAGTCAAAGCCGGATGGAAGGATAAAATCCATGTCTTCCGGCGCGCGGCCCTTAAGCATCTCAAAAAAGATGGCCGTAACGGAATACAGATCCGTTGCGGGGCTCAATACGGGCTTGGTTAATAGCGGATCTGTAAGTTCTTTTGCGGAATAGCCTTTCTTATATGAAAAAATTAAATTCTCAGGAGTCTCCGACATATGAAAGGCGCTGTTATAATCGATAAGGCGCGCAACTCCCAGTTCGGAAATGTGGATGTTATCAGGCGCTACATCCAGGTGCAAGTAACCTTTCTTGTGTATCGGTTCCAAAGCGTCTAAAATACACAGTGTGTAACGGCAGGCAGCTGATAACCCCTTTATTTTTCCGCCAGAGATTATTTCAGAGAGCATATTCCCCGATTCTGTTCGTATGATGGTGTACAAAGTATTGTTAGCCACAATTGGCTTGCTGTAAGACAAAAACCAGGGGTTGTTGTTATTTTCATCCTCCCTCAGCTTATCCACTATTTCCGACTCCCGTTCCGTACGGCGCATCAATAGCTGCGCACGTGCCGAACACGCCTCGGAAAAGCAAACGCTGCCGTCCCTCTCTCGTTTAATATCCAGATTGTATGGCAAAAACTCTTTTATTATCAGATAATCGTTAAAGACGCCGCCGACAGGGCGCGCTTTATATACAACAGACGAACCGCCACACCCGACTTTCTCAAGCAAGGTGTATTTTTGGCCGCTTAATGTAAGTACGTAATCCTTATCTATATCCAAAAGGCTCAGCATATGTATTACCTCCCTCTAAAATAATGCCTTGGCAAATTTGCGTATCCGCAAAATGGCGTCGTTTTCTTCCTCATCAACGCTGTAATAAGATGACCGCAGCGCGTTAACAACCAACCAGTCGAAAGGATTGCGGTAATCCAGCAAGTGAAACCCGCACGGCTTTAATAAATGCTCGTTCAGATTAGCGAGGCACTCCGTAAATTTAGCTTCTTTATCGTCTCCTTCATCCAATAAAGGTTCTGCATCGTTAAGCAGCAGCCAAGCCAGTATCAGGTATTTTCTGGGTACTTGCTCTATACGGCCTTTTTTGTCCCGCGTTTTTTCTCGAATTTCCGAAAGAGTGCTTCTGATCGGTATATTGCCGGAAATCGCTTTCAGGACATCGCTTTTGCATTTGTACAGATTGGGAATGCCCATGGCGATTTCCTTACAAATTTTTTCGTCGGACACATCGTCATGCTCATATTTGTAATAATCGGCGTTAACAATCCGTTCGATGCCACCCTCTTTTTCGCGCAAAGCCTCTCTACCTATTTCATTATCCAATTTTTTGTCAAGTTTCCAACGTTTCTTAAGCTCTTCAATCATCGCTATGAATACTTCATACGCTTTCATCCGAAAGCTCCCGAAAAGCCGCCAGTTATCGTTTAGATACTTTTCAAATTCCTCATCAGTGAAAAATGCCTTATAATACTCATCCTTCAGGGTTTCTGTAAGATTGTTCACGCCAGCGGCAACTGGATCCGGATTTGGATTGTCCAGCCAGGCATATTTCTTAATCAAGGCTTCGGCTTGTTCAAAGCTCCAATGGCTGACAAGGCCATAGAGATAAATTACATCCCTGTAATCCCGATAATAAAAGCTTTCATGCCAACATCTGCTGGTTAAGAACTCATCAGCCTCTTCATCCTCCATTTGCAGGGCGTAAGCTATTTTTATAGCCGAAACTCTACTGATAGGCTTGCCTTTTTCTACCCAGTTTAAGAAATTCGCGGGGCCTAATACCTTCTTCATTTGCTGTTCCAGCTCGGCGACGGATTTATTAAGCTTCATAGCCTTCTCTTCTATAATTTTTTTAAGTTCCTCCCCGGTTTTACGGATTTCAAAATCTTTAAGCAGATGCTCAAGCGTCTCATCAAAGTTATAACTTTCATAAGAGCGCCGCATCTCGGTTTCAGTCTTATTTACATTTCCGCCAGTTTCCATCGGCAATTCCCTCCCAACTTTTTTAACGATATTCTATCACTATGTAAGATGCTTCTGACATCCGCCTTTTGATTTAATAAGTAGCAGGCAAAACAGCGAATTTCTTAGAAAGCAAAACTCCTATAGCATCAGTCCGCCAGAATATAGAGCGCGTCAGAGGCCGCCGGCCATTCACTGATAGGCCCTCCTCTTCGCTGCCATGCATACCGTTCGGTACAGGCGATTCAGCTGTTGATGCGTACAGCCAGGCCTCATACCACTTGGCAATATCAGCTTAGCCGCGTAGTATGAGGCTGTGTGATTAAAATGAACTATGTTATCTAGTAGCAAGAGTACCTGTTGTAACCGCAACAGTGGCGCCGGTTCCTAATCCTGTTCCGACAGTGGTTGCAACAGAACTACTAAGCAAACCAGTTCCTATAGTGGTTATAGCGGCTGTGGCGGCTTCGCCAATACCTGTTCCTGCCACCATGGCTGCCCCTGTTGCCCCTAATGCTGTTGCAGCTGTTGCGGATGCCGTTGCCGCTGTCGCTATTGCGCCTGCGCCGACAGTTGTTGCCAGTGTACCAATTGTTGTGCTTGCTACAGTGACTGCAGCACCTGCAGTTGCTAAAGCTGAGCCTATTGCAGCAATTATTGGTATTAAGAAAAACATGGAAACATCTCCTTTTAATTACTCCGGGTTCTTAATGGCGACCCGACAATTACTTTCGTAATAAATATAACTGCTTTTTGATTTTTCTGTCGCCGGCGTTTTATATCTACGCCGCTCTAATAAGATGTGATCCACAAAACTACTGGTATGCTGCTTTGGAGTTAGGATAAACGTAGCGTCGAACATCAAGCTCTTTCGCCTCCTTTCGTTTTTATAATGGCTTAGGGCTTTCTTTTATTTCTTTGTGATATAAGCATAAACCCTTAAAAATTCTTATGTCGCCATCCATTAATAAAGCTACACGGGTTTTGGGATGCACCATGCCGTTCGGCTTTCCGGCATGGCGCGGTGTCGTAAAAATGAATACGGCCGGTATTTATGCGGACATATCGTATCGGAGATAATCCTTCACGACCTTCAGCAGGTAGCGAGAAGCGTGATAATATTTTTGCTCCAACCGGGTATTTTGCGGCTTTAAGCGCCTTAATTCGCCAACTGTTACGCCGTCTTTAAGCTTTGTCCAAAGCAGCCCACTGGCTCTTCGTGTCAGTATGTAATGCCATTGTCCACTGCTACCGACGTAAATGTCCAGGCCATGGTTTCCGTTTTTCGCATGGATGGTGAGCATGTTTTCATTCTTCATTGCGTGGCCTCCTAAATTTATTTGGTGCGTCTTGCTTTCCCTCATTTTTATGTTGATATAATCATAGGCTCTTAAAAATTCTTTTGTCGCCGCCGATTAAACCAGATATCAAATACAAAAAGCGATAAAAAAAGCCGCAAATAGTTTGCGGCGTGGCGCGTTTGACCTGATAGTTCACCATCTTTATTATAGCGCTGGCGGATTCTTATCCTGCCAGCGTTTGTCGTTGTATGCCAGTGATTGTCAAAAAAAGCAATGATACAATGACTATTGAGTAAACAAACCAAAGGAGGTGAAAGTATGGCAGTTACAGCAGATCCCGTACGCGGCAACATAAGGCTTAAATACGATGGCCTTGATTCCACTGCATGGACTTATTCCGTGGCGAAGTTAGATCTGGCCGCGACCGCGGAGAATCTTCTCCTGATAGCTGAAGCAATAGCCGACCTGCAGAGCGATATGCCCGTAGAAATACTTAATAGTTGCGAGTACGAGCTGGTTTTCAGCTAAACCGGACTGGACAAAGTGATCCGACTGAACAGTCCGACCAACCCACTCCGGATAGCTTGGGCAAACAAAACGACCAAGGCAACCAAGGCGGCAGCCAAGGTAACCAGGGCGACCAAGGCGGCCAGGGTGGCAACCAAGGTAACCGAATGGGCGCCAAAGGCAGCAGCCAAGGAAATCAAAACGAACAGTAAACCGCATTCGTACGGTTACCGTGAACGATTTAACTAAGCGAAAAAATCAAAACGAGCCCGGCTCGTTTTGATAATGTCGGATCAAAGTAAAAATTGAGGAGGTGATATTTATCGATACTTCTATCAGGCTGACGTTTAGAACCGCGGATGCTAAAGCTGTGATCGTCAGCATTCCGAGAGCCAACCCGGATATTACAGGTACAGAGGCGCGTACGGCGATGGATCGGATTTTAGCCGCTGACGTTATTGCCACAAGCGCAGGCGTACCCGTTACGGTAGATAAGGCTGAATTGATCGGCACAGAGGAACTTGTATATACCGTGTAAATACAGCGGTTGATGAACATATAAACACCAAATAAGAAGGGGGGATGTCAATGAAATCGCTGGTAAAACTGAGTTTGATTCTTCTGTACGCGACAGGCTCTATAACATACTCGAACTTTCAGACCGGCGCGTCTGACGAAGGCTTATACGAAATGGGCGTCGCAGTGAATAGCCTGCAGAATCAGCCGGTCAAGAGCATTAACAAGGTTGAGCTCTATAGCGTAACCGCGTAAGTATAAATAATTTGCGGAAAGGTGGTGAAACATGGAAACATCTTACTACTTAATGACCTTTGACACGGATTTAGGCAAAACCTTGACCCTGCGCATAAACAAAGCCACAAAGGATTTACCGCAGTCTGTTGCGGTCGGCGCCATGGATAAGATTCTTACGGCAAATTGCTTTGATCCTGCGAACGGCAGGTTGATAGCAAAAAACTCGCTTAAATGCGTCAGTACCGTTGTTACCCAGCTAGACATCGGTGCATAAAAATAAACGCGCCATATGTTAGGCGCGTTTATTTTTTACCCTTGCCGGCGTACCTAAATAAGCCTGAAAGGGGGGGATACATGGCTGTTACAGCGGAGCCATCCCAAGGGATCCTGAGAATTGATTACGGCCCTGATGAAATGAAATATGCAGTCCATCGACAAGGCTTTGCGCTATCGGCTCGGCATGATGTAGTGCGTTTAACTCCAATAACTACCAAGAGGGGGTGTACGGATGGAAATAAAAACGTTATGGAACGGTTTGAACACAGTGTTCGCGGCGATCGGCGGCTGGCTCGGCTGGTATGTGGGCGGTTGGGACGGCTTTTTATATGCGTTGGTGGTCTTTGTGGTTATAGATTACATAACAGGTTTAATGTGCGCTGTCGTCAATAAAAAACTATCCAGTGAAATCGGGGCCAAAGGTATCTTTAAAAAGGTGTTGATTTTTGCCTTGGTCGGTATCGGATGTACCATCGACATGTATTTGATTGGCAGCGGCAGCGTGATCAGAACTGCTGTGATCTTCTTTTTTATCAGCAACGAAGGCGTTTCATTGCTGGAAAACGCGACGCATATCGGGCTGCCTGTGCCGCCGCAGTTGAAAAGTATTTTAGCTCAATTACACGACAATACGAATGGGAATGGGGGCGCGGAGTGAAAGTATTGATTGACCCCGGCCATTCGCCGGGCAGCGCCAACGGGGGGAGCAACGGCTATAAGGAGTACGCGGGGATGTGGCGGTTGTCAAATTACCTTAAAGATATTTTGATGGCGTCCGGCGTGGCGGTTGCGCTGACGCGTACCGAGGATAGGGATCCGCCCCTCGAAACCCGCGGCGGCATGGCCGGCGGCGCCGATTTATTTATCTCCCAACATTCAAACGCATATAACGGCACTGTGCGCGGGGTTGAATGTTTCCACTCCGTTGCGTACCGTAATTTAAAATGTAGTAAAGTAGGTTGGCTGATTTCCTACTAAACATCCCCACACTTACGGATATGTGACCTGGAGAGAATAAGCCAGGATTTCCACTGCCCGCGCTCCACATTCAAACATGCTTCATACATCGGACAGATAGCCATTTTTTACTGCCCCATCGAGTCTTACCCGCGTCATCTTGCGCATTACTGCGGTGAAATCCGTTACCAGACTTTACTGTTCTACACAGTCACC
>Ga0123357_10010354_pt1 | contig 11852 bp, 6 predicted proteins | sample TergutEmb28metaG_FD_89873 | JGI IMG/M metagenome (GOLD analysis project Ga0123357, IMG submission 89873) | Embiratermes neotenicus P4 segment gut microbial communities from Petit-Saut dam, French Guiana - Emb289 P4 | ecosystem: Host-associated > Arthropoda: Insects > Digestive system > Gut ...
ACACGACCTACGCAGCGGCTCTCAAGACCACCACCCATCCAAAAACTCGGTGCAGAAAACCATATGCTGCAACTCAACATCTAATGCTCCTGATGATAGGCGTATGTACCCGAAACATGTCGATCTAAGAATACATCAATAAAATTACCTAGTTGCATCAAGTTGGCGTCTCACTTTATTTCACTTAAGACGAAATATATGAAATTTCCACCATACTCGCACTTCTTTTCAATAAATGAATTTTAATAGTAGTTAATGTACCATATTTTCAACTGTAAAAGTCATACCATATTCTATTGTGACACGCTTTTTTGCCCATAACAGTCGTGTTATTCTAGTCTTCTGGAGCATGAATTTGCTTTCCTCAGAAGCCCGCAGTTCTGCTTTTATTCACAGGAAGTGTATTGAAATAAGCTGCAGAAGGAGAAGTAACTTGTGTGTTCTTCCACGCACTGACGCCTCAGCCATATGAATTATGAATTTCATACAACAGACCTTTAAAAGTTTAGTGCCTATGTAAACGTAAACAAGTACAGCCTCCATAACAAAGAAGAACCGGTTAACAGTTAATATTTTTCTGAAAAATTGTGGTTGTTTATACTGAGAGACGTACAGTGCGCATAAATATATTCTGCTAACTCTTAATCTTAAAGAAAGTAGCACATGTATTAACCAGCGTACGTTAAAGACTTAAATAAGCATTTCTAAACCGGTGAAACATATTATGGTTGGATCTGACGTTTCGGTAGGAGAGTAAAGGTAAAGGTCATCTTAGAACAGGCCACCAATGCTCAGACGGGGAGTAGAGATATAATTCTACTGTTTCTTTAACCTCGGCGCTAGATGGGGTCGGTGGTCAACGTCACGTCCCGGTTGCTTTACCCCCGAGAAAGAGCCGGTACTCATTGTATAGGAGGCTAAGTGAGCCCCATGGCCCGTCTGGACGGTTGCGAAAAATCTCGGCCCCACTGGGATTCGATCCCCAAAAATATCGAAAAATAATCACAAAAAGTATCATCAAAACAATTGCCTGTTTATTATGTAGTACGAACTTATAACAGATTTCTAATTTGCTCTCTAATAGAAAAGTGACGGCAGATAAGTCTTCAAAAATTATAGAATCGCTAATGAAAAACGGGAAGCAAACGGAAGCAAACAATTCGGTCCGAATAAATTTTACCCATGAAAATCTACTGACATACAACATAGGTTCGTATATGAAAAGCGAAACGTAAGCAGTAGCAAAAAACTCGATCCGAACACGATGTAACTAGGAAAACGTACCCATACAACTATATACTTAAAAGATTATGAACCTAATTCGGAAACAGGCATAAATGAATCCCATAGTGGCAATGTAAACAGCGAGATTACGTCCATTACACTTACGCACATGTACGTACGTAGTCAAAAAACAATATAGAAACTTAGAACGACTTACTAATTTAATTAACAATCACTGCTGTAATTCCAATCTTCAGTTTTTATTGCAAGGTCGTCGTTTGTCTACACGAACAAAAGTTAAAACTTATTGAATAAGAATGTAAAGTACTTGATTTTGCAACGTTTCGGAGCAGTAATTTAAAATAACACAAATCCAAAATAATAAACTAATAAAGAAGCTACATGTATTTTTACGTAATTGTAAATTGTAAAATGTAAAACTGGATGTAAATTCTCAGTTTGCATATGTATGTATATATATATGTATGACTATGTTTTATTTTTTGTTATACAAAATGGTTAATGCTATACCTGACGATGGTGTTTTGGGACAGAAATATTCAACTCCATACTACACAATAAATATGGAGGTACGTACATAGGTACAGGTATTTAGTCAATAACACAACAAATATTTCTAATTATGTTTATTAAGGGATGATAACAACTACATGTTTCGGCTTATTCCGGCCATCTTCAGGTTTTCATCCGAAAGAGTATTGGTGTTTATAAGACTTATGCGGTTGTGTAACGATGGTGAGATCTCATCATCAGTGGTTTTGGTTATTACTACTATTAATTGACGTGGCTGGGGGGGGGGTGTTCTGTAATGTGGGTATTGTGCTCTCACCATCGTTACATAACCGCATAAATCTTATAAACACTAATACTCTTTCGGATGAAAACCTGATGATGGCCGGAATAGGCCGAAACATGTAGTTCTTATCATTCTCTAATAAACATCATTAGAAATATTTGGTTTGTTATTGACTAAATACCTGTACCTATTTATTTATACACACAACGGGGATGGCACATTTTAGAATTATGGAGGTATTCTGTTGGAATGATTTTGTGATTAATTACGTTTAATACGGCCCTAACACTAAAATTTATATAACCGTAAAAGTAAACGTCTTGAAAAAGGGAGTATTTGTTTTTGCTGTGGCGATTCTTCAAGATTTTCGGTAAAGTAATCTGTGTGAGGTAACATACAAATTTTGCGATTTCTTCTCTCCAAGGACGAAAGTGACTTTGTGTAACAACTGCTCACACTGTGTGTATGCCCTGCGATTCGCAAGGCAGACGACGATAATGCCACTAAGTAGCCTCACCCTACGTTTTTCTTCAATATTCTTCATGAGATAAGAACAGGAGATCTGAACATTATGTGGATGAAAATTGAGGGTTCGGGGCATCAAGAAGGTACAGCAGTAATCGTTTCATTCTTTAACTATTTAGTGCTAAACACAGTTTTCTTTCTTGCCATGTGGAATTCTCAAATTTATGGACATATTTTTTACGAACAGGTCTTTGCTCTTTTTGGCGCTATAAAATGAGGCGCGCGTACTTACGAAGGTAATGTGTTACTCAGTGCTGTAATATGCCAAATGTGCTTCCATGCGCCATATTAAAGTACTATGACTATTCGTGTGATAAATTGGGAGCATTATGTAAATGTGACTATAATTTTGTGGAGTTGGAGGCACAGGAGTGGGGGTCTAATGGCCAGCCTAATGCAATTACTCAAATTTTGAGCGAGAATACTCTTTCTTTCGCACGAAGAATGAAACGTTTAGTTTATATTAATGAAATGAGACATTTTATTTCTATAATGAGTGCATATTTTCTTGAGGATTCAGTTTCCCACTAGGTAAATATTTACCTGTCGAAGTGGTGTAACACACCAGAAGAATTTATTATTCAGGAACACCGCGTGTTAACCTCAAAATACGGATAGTGTATAGAGTATTTAGAAAACCGTTTGTTTTAAATACGCGATCATAAAAAAGACCTGAAGTAGTTCTTGTTGTTCATAATTCAATTTCTTATTTGTATTCACATGCATAACATGAATTAATTAAGTTATTATTCCTATCAACAGAAACTTTGAGTTTATGTAACGTTATCTAACAAACTTTAATTTTAAACCACAAATAAGTAAATAAATAATATGTATATAAAGGAATAATCGAGGAACTTCGGTGAATGAGGACTGTGTTGCATGTTTCAACTTCTGACCTACTCCATGGAACAGAATACTGCTTGAGAACCTAATATTTCCTTGCCTACTCAAGAGAGGCCCCACATTTTACGGAAACCGTGTTCAGGAAAGCCCGCGTATTTTTTATCTCATTGGTATGTTAACGTTTAGTAAAAATACCATATCTCACTAGCAGACAACAAAGTTTGTGGAATGTTTTATAAAATTTTTCAACGCACTACATTTTCTGCCAAATTCAAGTGAAAAACTTCCGCCTGTTTACATATAACTAATAGTATAACGTGGCGGTTTAGGTTATCGTAACGTCTAGAATTAAAATTAATAATTAAAATAGTATTATTATTATTATTATTATTGGTAAATACGGGGTACAATGTAATAAAATTTTACGTGTTTATTAGAATTCGAACTTTAAGAGAATACTTCAGTGTTTTGGAATGTTATGTGATTTAAGGAATAGTAAGACGGTCAGTATAACTGATTCACCTAATGATCTATTTCACAACAATATTGTGTATTGCTCACTAATTTACCTAGGAGGGACGAGGTAACGGGGGAATAGAGGAGATTGCATAACGAGGAGCTAAATGAATTGTACTCCTCACCCAATATTGTGCGGGTGATAAAATCGAGTAGAATGAGATGGGCTGGGCATGTGGCGCGTATGGATGAGGAGAGGGGGGTGTATAGAGTCTTGTTGGGGGAAACCGGAGGGAAGGAGACCTCTGGGGAGACCTAGGCATAGATGGGTGGATATTAGGATGGATCTCCAGGAGGTGGGATGTTGGTATATGGACTGAATGAGGCTGGCCCAGGATAGAGACAGGTGGCGGACGCTTGTGAGTGCGGTAATGAACCTTCGGGTTCCGTGAAATACGGGGAATTTCTTGACTAGCTGCAAACCAGTTAGCTTATCACCATGGAATAAGTAAGTAATTGCTCACTAATTTAATTATCAAATATAACTTTTCTATTTATGTGAAACTGATCCACGTTGATGTTAATTGCCTTTGCAGTCGTTGAAACTGTTTTGCATAATATTGTTTTGTTAGTGAAGTTAGTAATGGAGATCTTTGTTTTGTTGTTTCACATTTGATGTGGGTTGTGTGTGTCTGAAATATATAGTAATTGTCACTGCGATTGAGAAGTGTCAAATGAATATTAATGCTCTCAATACAGCGTTGTCGTGAGTTACTGAAACACACGCAATTGCTAAATGTGGGCGAGACTGCATTATAACCCACGGCAGCCACTAAGCATATGTCTGTGCAATGATTCTAAAACAGAAATTCGACTGAGATCGTACGTCCTGCGAAACTCTACCCCTTCGAGGACAAAAACATTCAAATTTATTCCCGCAATCTGTGACGTTTTTAAAGGAGCCAAGTTATCTAAAAGCAATAGCAAGATGGTGTCAGCTGATAGGCGCCTCTTCCTGTTAAAGTGGTTGTACTGGTGTTAATACCAGAACGACTGTTAGCACAACACATCTCGATGTTCTAACGGGCAAACTATGCATAGAACAATATTTGTGACGTCGTTATGTAAAGTCTCCTCCTTCACTCTACATTTCACGGACCCTGGGCACTGAAACACTAAAAAGAATTTTTTTTAATGTTAGTGAGTTTTACCGCTGTAGGAATCGGTTCTAAAAAACTAAGGTGCTTGATACACAGTTTATCTTCTTGTTTGAGTTTAGAAAAATAAAATAAAAAATGATTATAATTATAGAAATTAATTACCATCACATCTTATATATGTCTAGAAAATACAAGGTATCAAACATATAAACGGAATTTTTTTAATTAATCAAAATTTATTTTGAAGAGGATTATAATAGCCACGACACTAAGTGTCCTGTAATTTATTTTCTGGATTTTGGAGCATAAATTCAATTTAAAACTCATCTCTATATTACCCTATTGATGATGTTATATCTAGCCTTTTTTTTCCCTGTTGCCTTTTCTAAGACGAAGCACGTGCAGAATTTCAAGTTGTCTGCAGAACTGAACGCACATACTTTCCTCTACACAAAATGTTTAAAGTAAGTGTTCCTGATGAATGATTATATAATAAATAATCTGTTACTGTCTATAGTTTACATGACGTTAAACACTTAGCGTGTAATATTAAGAAGGTTCCGTCAGTTATTGCAATGTTCATAATAATTAATAAAGTACACTTTTCATACACAACACAAGAGGCGAAATTACAACTACCCTTATTCAGAATTGCACATACTAACTGCAGTGGAACGTTATTAATGGTCATAAAACCAGTAGATACAGGATAGCGCAGATTTCATTTCACATTCTGTCGGCAGACAAACACACGAAAGAAATTTGAATAGGGATTATTATTTCTCGAAAATCTTTAGTTCATACTGACTTCCAGGCGTCCACAGTAGGTGGCTACTTTTATGGTGGGGGGGAGGGGGGCACACCACAATTTTGTGGTGTGCCCTACGTTTTTATCGTTAATGGAAATAATTCGTAAAACACAGACTTGAGGTAATATCCAGCGTTTGACTATTCGTTCCAAGTTTTTGGAGTATCTTTCAGTTCTTTAAAAACCTGATATCGTCTGAAGTCGCACGGATGTACCCCAGTACCAGTAGCTCCGTTACTCGTCAGTACTCTTTTGTTTTAAAGAACAATTGGAATTACAAGTACCCTGTTTCAAACTTTTGAAGAGAGTGACCCATTGATATTTTTAAGGAACTTACGCATTCACAGGCCATCTGAATTCATATTCTTATTTTACACAATTAGTGCATAATAGTAAAATACCGGACTCAGATCATTCTGAAGTGGAACTGACCTTAATGCCATTCAAACCATAAACGACATGGAAGTAATTTGTACTGCTTAGAAGCCCGAATTATTTCTACATATAAGAGTGAGATTTATTTTACAAGGTACATTAACAGTAATAATAAATGTATAAAGATATATGATATCAGGAAGCAAGAAATTAAAGTTTGAAACAAAACAAAACAAGTCAAACCTACCGACAGATTTGAGCATTGAGAGGTCTGATAAGGACTTCGTATGTAGCGAGTACGTTGGAGACATGTTTGAATTTTGCAGGTTGATGTGTACGTGCAGGATGTGAAACACAATTATGGCTTCAGCACCAAAATATGAATTGCTTCTCCTTTCGTTTGACAGGATGACTATTGTGCAATTGCAGATATGAATACGCAATTTTGTAAGTTCAGCTGCTATTTTTATAAGTCAGCAATCACCAACATAATAATAATAATAATTACTATGATTATTCATTTAGATAAGTGTTTATTAACGTTTTGGCTGTACAAAAACAGTAACAAATAATAATAATAATAATAATAACTTATAATGCATTTGTAGTGTAAATCATCAGAAGTTCGTAATTAAAGTAAGCTGTGATTTTAGGATAAACTAGCAACGAGCTCAGTACCTTAGCCTGTAGGTTTAAATCAATCAGCTGCTGGGTTATGGACATTTACATATTCTGCCAGTTCACTCTAACAGCACGATAACACTGGAAGGCTGCCCAGTTTTAAAGCAGGTTTTGTGAACTCTGTCCGGAAGCCTGATCTTCTGTAGCAATAAGGAGAGAGGAAGAGGATTTAAACTGTAATTTTCTGAGTGTAACTTATTTTAGAACGTGCGGGACTGCTTGAATGGTACAGTTAATTTTGTTTACGTGGCCTGTCTCTAAGCGGAACCAGATTCAGGCTGGCGATGTAGCCTAAGGCGTTTGTGTTCAGCAGAAAACTTGGATATTTTAATTTCAGTATCCTTGTTCTTGAATGGAGATTACAAACTTGCAATTACGTTTTAATTTAGAAATTCCCTTTCGACTAGATTTAATCAACAAGTTGAAAGGCCACTATTTAGACATGTAGTAATGGTGTTGCCTTTTGTATATGCGGAATATATTTTATGCCGTCTGTAGAATTAATGGAAATAAACATGTTTAATTTAATCTACGTTGGTACGTTATATGAAAAACTTATTGAAATAAATATTCTACAGGTGGTTATTTCATTGAATTTGTAAACGAGATAAACAATATCTTGACTTCTTATTGGAACGTGAAGACTGTAAAAAAAGGTAGAGCAGTCCCGTTACAGGCCCGGAGGGGCCAAGAGGGTTCCAGGAAGTTAAGGTTCCCAGATTTCGTGACGACACAGGATGGTGGAAGGTTGCCAGCCTTACGCACCGGCCGCCTTTATCCCCAGGAAATACTCCTGGTACTCATTTCTGTTAGAGGCTGAGTCGACCCCAGGACCACAGTGCGATCGGAAGTATTTTATGTCATTAAAAAATCCACTGACACCAGCTGGGATCAAACCAGCGACCTTCCGATTTGTAGCACAGAACCTTAACCACTGTGCTACCCGTGAAGAGTGTAGTTTCCTAAAATATGATGTAATTAATATATATAAAATACAGTCAGACACGACTTGTATTTTATTAAATCATATTTTATTATAATTCCAGCTACATGTTTCGGCCCAATTTGTACGGCCATCTTCAGGCTGATCTTTAGACAGGTGGAGTTAAAATTGATAATGCTTTCAATTTACGAGATCTCGTATTACAAAAATTGGTTAAAATAATTGACTATATTATGTAAGAAACTTAAGATTAAAATTTAAATGTGGTACTTTATTCAATAGATTTTAAAACCATATAAAATAGACTTGACGAGGTGGTTATGGTGGGATATACAGTGATTGGGATTCTTTCTTACTAAAATATGGTGTTGGATTTTTTCTTGGAAGACGAATCTTCTGTATATCGATAGTGATTCGCTGTAGTAGTGGCATTCACTCAGAAGTAGTTGTAGTTATTTGTGTCTGTGCCTGTATAATAGATATAATATTTAAGGTTAATAGATTGGTCAATAAGGTTATTTCATGTTTTTGTCTCTTTTTTTTAAAAAAAGTGTATAGTTTCCTAGATTAGTATCCATTTCCCGAACTTCAGCTTGTCATATTCCAGAAGAGACAAATGCTACTAATCACACCCAAAAGACACTTGTAATCAACAGAAAAATAATTTTATACTACATTTGAACTGTATTTTAACTATAATACTGATTTTATGGAACTGTAAAACTTAATCATCATAATAGTTTTAATCAACGTGGAATTTCTGACATATAAGTTGAAACATAAGTTGCACATACCAAAGAAAGCTCCCTGACGATGGCCAAGAGTCAAGGCCGAAACATGTCGGAGCATTTATTAAAAAAAACAGAAGTGTTGTGCGACAAGTTGTTGTTAAATTTTATATAAGCCATGTTAACTGTAGCGCCTTACATTCCGGTATTTCATTTGTAGGCCTATTCGAAATTGAGAACACGTGCTTTGCTAAGGAAATCGTCTCCATAGTAATTCCACAGTTTCGAAACAAGGGTTCAGTAGAATTACCAGTGAAGGTGGTCAAATTACTGTACATTTAACAGAACTTAAATAAATGGGCTGTTCCTTAAAACTGGGATTTAGCTACTGCGAGAATGGGTCACACAGCGATACGCGTATAATACGAATACGAGCTAAAATCTTAACTATCTCTTTGACGTTCTTGTGGAGCAGAAATTCCTGACGAAGTTTGAATTGAAGTAATTGACAGTAGGTAGAGGTTCAGTTTATTACATGATATATACAGTCATAAATCAATGCAGAATTAACTGTAATCAGCGGCGATTTAAAATGACATTTTAATGTGTCTTCCATCACCACATGTGTGCTACCCAATTCGGCCAGGCAGACAAGTTATTACACTTCGCAAAAATCCATTAGGGATGGCTCCAACTAAACTGCCGAATCCGCTTTTTGAAGTCACAAATACTGGCAGGATATGTCTGTTACATTCTGGTCTTCAGGTAGCCCTGTGTTACAAAACCACTGCCGAGGTGGGATGAATGAGGAGAGCAGTTTATGTCTCCATAGTGAGGAATGAGTTCTTATGGAAAAGTGCGCAGAAATTCATTCTGTATGTCAGACGTGGGCAGTGGCACCGACGTGATGAAACAGTAGTAGAAGGTCATGATGACGTAGTTCTTAACAAGGGAAATGTCCAGCTTATATGTTTACCGCTCAGACATCCAGAGCAATAGCGCGTTCTGTACGGTCCTGAAAGAAATGCGGGTCAATAAGGCCAGAAAAAAAACATCGCCTATCAGTCACTGTTACGCTATGCAGAAGCGTTGATGAAGTCCGTTGAGCGTTGTGTGGCGCCCAGTAGAGAAAATGTGTTTTGATCACGTGACGTTAGGAATGTAAATTTGTTTCTTCGGACATAATTAATACATCGACTGTGCCGGTTTATCTGTCACCTAGTCGAATATTTTTTTTTTTTTTTACAAAGTTGCACATGATATATCTTATTCCGTTAACATAGTTGTTGAACGATATAACTTTTGAATGGGAGAGAAGGCAACTCACAATGTAACATTCGACGAGTATCTTTCACGTCTATGTCAAGGGCCAAGGAATGTCGGTGACCGAGCGCTTCGGCCTTCCGTCACTTACTCACAGTTCAGGCGTACCGACAGTTCGCAGTCGTCCTCTTGAGCCCCATATTCCTGACTGGTCTTACATGACGTCATTTTGATACCCACAGTAACAGTATTTGCGACAAGAGGCAACATGCCTACGAAAGTGTTGTCGGAAACCACGTTACATTAATGTCGGAAGGTTTGTTTTAATAAGCAACTCGACACAATTCGCTTTTAAGGCTATCAGCTCCATGTCAAATACACCCAGGCATTGTTTCACGCCCTAGTGGCATACGTGTGAGAAATGGCGTAAAACGAAAATGTATAAATCAAAAATGATATTCCCATCACAAAAAAGAGGAAACGTAATAGAAGGCAGACAACCAAAGGGTGTTCAACCGAAAATAAGAGACCGCAAATTAAGAATTGGTGTAAATTGGTAAGGGGATTTAAGGCAAAAACGTTTAAAACAAGGGCCGGGTGTGCACGCTACAGGAATACTGACACCGCCTATTGATCCACTCACGTTTCTGCAGAAATTTGTTACTCTCTACGGAGACATTAATTAGCCTCCTTGGTCATCCCATTGTCGGCGGCCAAGTTATTCCTGTGAGGGCTGCGTGAAGGCCAGAATGTACGAGAAATGTCCTGCCAACATGTCCTGCCTATATCCCTGACCTAAAAGGTGAATTCGGCAGTGTGCTGAAACCATTCTTTAATAACTTTCTGCAACGTGTAATGACCTGATTTCCAGATCGAATGCAAGTGTACAGATGTGGCGATGGAGGTCAAATGACTTACAGCTAATTCTCCATTAGATTATGAATAGATATGTGTGTCCCGTAATAAGTTCCAGCCTTTATTTTATTCGTTATTTCGTTTCAGAAAGAGCCGGGGGTTTCTGCCCCATTCGCTTAATGGCACCTGATACCAACCATTGCGTAATAACCGGCATAAAATGCTACCTTTATAATTACAGCAAATCAAGTACAAAATCTCAGCAGTTTAATGGAAGGCTGGATAATTTATTCACTACCATTTGTCTAGGAATTCGTGGATAAAGCACTTTTCTCCAGGAATTCGTCTCTACGTTTCTCACTTCAATAGACTGGCTTTTCGCAGTCAAATGTGTCAGTTTCTAGAATGAACTTTAGTTGTAACGAAAGCGAAGTATTAATAATTAAACAGTAAATGTTCTAACTGCTTAGTCCACATTTCAGAAACACTGCACGTTTTACGTCTTACGTATTTTAAATTATGTGTTATATAAATTCAATTAACAGTGAATTATGTATATTATGTATATATACATTATTACTATAGATACACGTTCAGGCATTGATCAGTATCCACATGGCTTAACTTGATGTTTGACTACTTCATTAAAGGTGCCATAATATCTATTGGTAGGTCTTAGTGTGTCTGGAAGCGGTATTATACATTTGTAACTCGGAACAAAAAATTTCTCCTTGCAAGAATTGAAGCCTTGGCTGCATTGTAATGCGGCTGAGAGCTGGAAAAAGTTTAGTAACATCTGACAAGGAGGGCCGGGTTCAATTCCAGGCCAATTTCTGTGGGATTTGTGGTGGACAGGATTGGTTATTTCTTCAGAATAATTTGGTTTTTCACTGTTAGAATTTTTTCACCAATGCTCCTTATTCATTCATTTATCCTTCACCGACGCTATCTTTATATGAGTTTTGTAATGTATTGCTTCATTAAATAATTATTCCATGGTGCAGAGTCCTTCTTGAGAAGCTAACTGGTTTGCAGCTAGTCAAGAAATTCCCCGTATTTCACGGAACCCGAAGGTTCATTACTGCACTCACAAGCGTCCGCCACCTGTCCCTATCCTGGGCCAGCCCAATCCAGTCCATATACCCACATCCCACCTCCTGGAGATCCATCC
>Ga0123357_10010355_pt1 | contig 11851 bp, 9 predicted proteins | sample TergutEmb28metaG_FD_89873 | JGI IMG/M metagenome (GOLD analysis project Ga0123357, IMG submission 89873) | Embiratermes neotenicus P4 segment gut microbial communities from Petit-Saut dam, French Guiana - Emb289 P4 | ecosystem: Host-associated > Arthropoda: Insects > Digestive system > Gut ...
CATCTTGATAGTTGAATAAAGAGAGACCAACTTGATGTCACTTGCTATATTATTTCTTTATTTAATGCTCAACATGTTTCGGATGTTAATACATCCATCCTCAGGAGCTTGCGACTTATTTGTCAAGTTATTTCATGGGTTGCATTGCTCTGGTTCGATGTGTGTTGGTGTTACTTTGTGGTTTGGCTGTGGTGGTGTGGTATCCGTATGCAGGCTGATGCACTGCCTCAGCCTGCATACGGATACCACACCACCACAGCCATACCACAATGTAACTCCAACACACATCAAACCAGATAAATGTAACCCATGAAATAACTCAACTCATAAATCTCAAGCTCCTGAGGATGGATATATTAACATCCGAAACATGTTGAGCATTATATAAAGAAATAATAAAGCAAGTGACATCAAGTTGGTCTCTCTTTACTCAACAGAAAAATCATGTTTACAAAGGTGTGATAACACAGATATTAAGTGTAAATGTGTAGTCAATATATAACAAATAAAAAAACAAGCAAACAAACAAAACAAAACAAAACAACAGTAAATTTAAAAAAATGTAGCTATTTTTACAGTTACACCCACAACTTTAAGTTTGCCTGACATGTTGGCTGTTACACTGCACATATTTCTAAAAGACCTTCCGTGTTGCCAACTAGTAAAGTTTATGCATAACATGCATACACATAAGATTTGCTGCACACATTTTTATGTTTCACTAGTGCCTGTTTTTCGTAAAGCATAAAAATTAATAAAAATGTTCCTAATATTTGTCCACTGTTGATGATTACTTGTCAAAAGAGGAAATTCCTCCAAATTAAGAAAACTATATTTTCGAAAGAGTTTATAAGAAACTCTATGTTCATAACCCAAGCACACTGTGACACTGTCACTTCTGAGTACCGGCACCATTCATTCTGTAATAATTAATATCGTCCGTTTGGTGAAAAATAACAGTATGCAGTATCTTATAAGGCACAGTTATAAAAAAAGTAATTCAAATCTAATTTTTCCTGCAGAAAATGATATTTTTGATATCTTAAATGTTCTTTTCTTTAACACTATACTTTCCCCCCTACAAAATTCAGTACTGACCCGCTTGTCAGGAGGGCAGGGGATAGTGCCTAAACTGCTACAAGAACTAAAGACAAAAAATAAATCTAGCACATGATGGATAGTACAGAACGTATATTAACACACTACTTTATTTCACAGAAATAAATTCCATGGGAACTAAAGTCAATAAGTGTTAAAAGTGTTATAATTGGACCAAGTTTCACAGATTTTTACCTTCCTTACCTAAGTGTTTTGACAACATTAATTGTTTGTGTCAGCTGCTCCATAAGCGCATCATGTGAAGTCATTGCAAGGAAGAATGCCTCTGATTTCTGTGCAACCTGCTGAGCAATTTGTACTTCCACAATATCCAGGTAGTGAGAAAGCTTAAAACAGAAAGAGAATAATAATTTAACTAATGCTGTTGGTATAAGCATGCAAGTAAAGAACAGATTCAAGGGCTGCGGTCCCAGTAAAATTACTGCACAAATTATATAAACCACATTACCATTTACTAGCTGTTAGTGTGTCAGGTCAAATTAAAATTGTTTGACACAACCCAACAGCCCTCTCATCCCCAGACGGATTGCTACATATAATTTTCTTAAGTCATTTTTTCATCCTTCTCTTAGATTGCTCTTAGTGTCTTCAACGGATATAAAATGGGAATCTCTGAATTCAAATTTTCAGTTTTTGGGACAAGCAAAAGTAAGATGGAACAATGCCTCTAACACCAATTATGGGTTTTAGGTAAAGACTGCCTTAGAGGAAGATCTGCACAGGAAAGTGCAATTTCATGATATAAACGACATTTTCTATCAAAAGATTTGGTCTTTGCAGATACTAAACAACCTAAAACTTGAATACAGAATGCCTTTAGCACTGAAAAAGCAGATAAATATGGCTATGTTCTTTGATAGTGATGTACATAAAATTTTAATTCTGGGAAACTGTAACTCTTCTATTTTAAATTCTGGAACTTTGTTTCTGGATCATTCTGAATAGCCCTGGTCTCAACAACAATTACAGTTTTTTCCCCAGAGAGCTGGAAGTTTTTACAATCATCTTTGAATGTTCTGAGTTGTCTTATTTTCTTCTGAATTTTTGTTTCTTATTAATAGCACAGCTAGATTTGTGGGAACCTTGGGCGAGTAATCTCAATGGTTGCATTTATCAAAACTTATGCACTTTAAAAATGTCACCAACGTTTATTAAATTTACATATATTTGCCTCATTGGCTTCAGTGGTCTAGGGGTAGTGTGCTGGCCTTTAGTAACCAAGTTTGCGGGTTCAAACCCGGCCGAAGCCATCGGATTTTTGGGGCAAAAAAATCCTCAGCACGCCTTCCTTCGGAGGGGAAGTAAAGCCGTCGGTCCCATGTCGTAGATTTGCGGCACGTAAAGATCCCTAAATTTATGTGGAAGTCGCAATTTAGGCAAAATTACTACCAGACATCTTTCTCGCCCACAGTTCCACCTTTCGCTGCTAGGATCTCTCATGTCGTTGCGTACAGAAGCACCTGGTGGCTAAAGTGGGAACGTCTAAAGGTGGGGGAAAGCAATGGCAAACTACCCCTAAGTACTTGCCCAGGATGCAGTGTGTCACAGCCATACCGGTCACATGACTGGGCTCTGGTTCCTGCCAAGCCCGGCCTTCAAGGCTGAATACGAATGAATGAATGAATATTTGCCTCAATAATTTAAGATAGGTTAAATGCAAAAATCAAAAGTTGTCATTTAAAATATTCATTTTGCCACTCTTAACTGACTGAAATGTCTACTGATAATGCAAAAGAAACAATCCAAATCATGACATTCAGGTGACCATGCATTGTGATACATTCTTATAATTCAAATCATGTCATTACAAAACACTTGTGACACATCCATTCACGCTACATGCACCATGTCTTTACTTGTGTCAGAACCCATAGCTTTCAAGGCAACATGACTTGTAACTCTGCCTGAAATGTAACTTCATGACGAATACTATAATGCTGCTGAATTCTTGTGAAGTTCTTATTCTCCTTCTTCTACTGATGCCCTCCCATTGGTCCTGATCCTGCAATTATCACCTCCAATTTATAACACATATTATGTTTGATCTTTTTCCACTGAATCCAGCCGCCAAAGAGCAGGTCTGCCTACTTGTTTAGTACCTTCTGGTTTATGGAATGTTAGCTGCTGCTGAATTCTATAGAGGTGTCCTGGCCACCTCAACCTACCTGTTTTGACCACATTCACTATTTCTGGTTCACTACTTGTGAAGATCAGATCAAGAGATTATAATAATGGTACCCACCTTTTCCTGTAATAGTTTCTCCGAACGCTGCGTACTTCGAACATCCTCTCCATTGGAAACTGGTGAGTGAGGGTCTTTTGAGAATGGGTATACAGCTTTGAAAGTATCTACATGGCTGAGATCCAAATTTGCTTGCAGGAATATCTTTGGAATGCTATTAATATCAAATTGACTCCTTTCTGAAAATGCGACTGCAATGAAAAGTCATATATTTGGCTTTAACACAATATTATGAATAGTGTCACTGTAACTCACCCTAAATTTGACTGTAAGCATCAATGAATCTAGGGGTTAGATAAAGTTGCAATCAACTATTTCCATTACTGCATGCATAGTGGAATCTAGGTCCAGGTGAAAAACTTCATGACAACACAAGTTTCAGATTTAAAAATAATTTTTGTTTGAATGGAAATCCAGGAAACTTCTCCAGAATATGTGGACACCTATTTTGAAAACTAGCACTGATGTTCCTCTTACAGAGGTAAATGTGACAGAAACTCATTAAACAAGTTGGACATGAAACATGTGCAAAGTAGGTATTCCATGTCATTAAATAAACATTCCAAGAAAAGGATTCACCACACCAGGATTAAGAACAGAAAGTAAAGTTTTCTGTGCTCAATAATCAAACCCTGAATGTGTGAAATTACAAAACTCCATGCTCTGTCACCCCCAACATTAAATGTTGCTGAGTGATTAGTATAAGATGCAGCAATTATATGCAAGGAACAGAGCCCTTGGTGCCCATTGGATCAGAAACTGAGTGCAGGAAACAGCTGGTCTGGACAAGGTGTTTAAAAAAAAACCTCTGCCCTATCGGGAATCTGTGCCCAAACAACCTGCCCCTAACCAACCACTTTACTGACCGAGCTATCCCAACTTGTTACGTAAAATATGCAGTCACCCTGGAATCCACAACTCTTGTCTGAAACAGATTTAGATTTTGTGTACTTTACACAACATAAATGTAGACATTTCTGCAGACAGCTTGTTTTTTTAATAATCTCACAGAGCTGAAATTTATTATGATTAAAACATAATAAGTTTCTGTCTTACCTAATGATCTGGCTGCTTTGACTCTTGGAAAAAGTTGCAGCAGTTCATTGTGTGAACTCTGTTTAGGTGCAGCAGCATTAATTCGAGCATGTTTATGGTACCTCTGCAAATAGATAGGGCATGACTTCACTCACAAACAACGCACTAATGTCATGTATTGCATAAGGTAAGCACACTAAGTATTAATTCCATCTACCAGACTGCTGCCATTTGGTGGCCCTGTCATTAAATAGACTGCATTATAGTAGACATTGCAATGACCTAGAAACTCAGCAGTTTCTGTTCAGATTTTAAATTTTTTCATGGAAGCCACACAAATGAAGCTATTTAATTAAAAGAAAATCCAGGTTGTGGTGTCACACAAAAATGAAGCTCTATCATAACCATGGCAAACGCTGTGGTTCAATAACACACCATCACAAACCAAGCACATTATATATTGAGTGTAATCAGCACACAGACAATTTCCTGTTAAAAACACATGGAAAAACTGTATGTAATACTTACTCTGGCAATTTTACGGAGATAAGATTCAAAATGAACATGGGTGATATCGGGTAAATAATGAGGTTTTGGAATGTCAGTCTTCTCTAAAAAACTATCACCCCATGTCTTTGTGAAGAAATCCCTCTGAAAGAGAGAACCAAACAGCTGTGAATTCATTTCTGTGATGAGTTTTCATCATGGCTCACACTCTCAGCCAAACTGAATGACCAACTTCCAGATATTAGAACTGAAGGCTGAACATCACTAATAATGAAGCCCTTTATTAGACATATTCCCCAGTCAGTCCAATTCTGTATTCCTCCCATTCTCACAACTTGTTAATCTTAATGCTATTTTCCCACCCACCCTTGGTCTTCCAAGCATTTGTTTTCTGAGCTGTCATAACACTGAAATTCTGTATGCACGTTCCTTAGGGACATGACACCAGGTCACTGGGTTATCAATATCCAATATTTCATCCTCAAGAGTATAGAGGTTTGAGAAAATGCCAGGGTAGGGCCAGAACAGGAAAAATATCCACAACTTAACAGATCAGAATTTGTGTTCCTACACTAACTACTGTTTCCCTAACAACCTCACTTGTTAATTATATGCAGATTACCTGCTTTCCCCTGTTTGGATCATTGAGGACTGCAGGGAGATTCTGTGCTGCAGAGTACACAGTCCACTGCTCTCCAACAACTAAAACATTTGGCTGGTCACTCATCTGCTGGTTCATCAGCTTCCTGAGGTTGCCTCTCCTGGCTTTAGCAGCAGACTGATTTGGGAAGACATGATGCTTGTACACATGATCCTCATAGTCTTCATCACTCACACCTTCAACAGGCAGTGATGAGCACACTCCATTGTACCCATAACGACAAACAAATGAACCTCCTTCTCTTGAGCAGTGCCTGTCACGAAGGTGGCTGGTAGGCAAGGAAAACATTTATGTATTAACACATTAAAATTGGAAGTGAACAAATCAGCCATTCTAAACTGCATATATTAACAGCTTGAGTCTGAAAATGTTGCACACAATTCATTAACCTTCTAAAATTCATGACAGGCTACATTACAGGGCCTACTACTTGTTGACCAACATCCACGCAAGAAGGTACTTTTATTTACCTCCAGAGTTTACAAAACCAATAAAAAATAAGCATAATTTATGATGAAAACATAATGAAAAAATAAGGATATGAATGACATATGATAACCAAGTTATGTACCTCTATTACATTGTATGTATCTAAATGCCATACACAACCAAATAATATGTTTAGAATTTCTGGAAATAAAAACTGTAAAAACATAAAAATAAAATTTAGAATTATAATCAAATATGCTACAAAAGTAAACATACAGTACGATGCAATCTTCTTCATTCCTCTTTATTACACTTCAGAGCAGCCACAGTATTAACATTATATAACCAATGTGGATGATAAAACCTTCAATAAGCCTAAAAGAACCAATAACTCCCCCTTCATTATTTATTAGAAACATGCAGATGTCACATCAATAGCAGGATTCATAATGTTCAATGGAACAGCAGTGATAACTGAAAAAGCATGGTTTTCATTCAGTTAGGAGTAGTTACAATGACCTTGTGAATCCACCTACCAACATAGTACCTTGAATTTGCCTTTAAGTTTGATCCAAAAAAATAAAAAATCCTTGTACAAGTATCACACCAGGGCCTGTAATGTAAAATTTAATTTAAAAAAAAGTGCATCTTACTTAGTTAAATACGGTACTCCATATGGATCAGAAGTCTAGACTATAACAAAAGTACTTCAGCTGCTTAAGTGTACGTTTTGACATCAGTGGCAGGAGTTATACACGATGAAAAGAAAAGAGAACAAAAGAGAGAAGACAAAAGCAGGTACTAGAAATGAGTTACAGATTAATAATATAGGGATATTATTTTATCTGACAACTGTTGCTAGTTGCTGCCTGTCACCTCCCTTACACAATAAAACTCTGACATACAGTAGACACATTTATTAGATGTGACGTGTCCACAAGCCGAACGAAAACATTTAGAGCACTTCAATTATATTCATTCATTTAGTAGTATGTCTTATGACAATTATATATGGCAAGAAAAAACCCTAATATTACTTGCAGTACATTGACCTAAAATCTGAGGTTCTGACTCGCAGCAAATTGGAATAGCGGCAAGCACTGTGCTCCCTGTGACCGTGAAAAAAGGTGTCAGTGAAGTAGTTATACAAGCTGTCAGACGAAATAATATATCTGGGTTACTTAACAGAATTTCAGACTGCAGAAATAAAAGACGTAAACATATTGAAATAATGAAGGAAAACTCTAATTCAATGACAGTTTTGAATTATGCCCCAAAAGGAAAATTGAATATCATTTAGAAGGAGGGAAAAATGAGATTTTAACGAGGAGAGAACATGTAATTAATCCAAATAATTGATGCCAATTAGTGATGTCCATGCACATATTATTGGGGATATTGAAAAACTACAGTACTGCAAAATATAATAAAATTTGTTTATTTTAGTGAAAAACTGACAAAAGAAGCACAAAATCTACTACAGTCACTTTCTGAGGTGCCTTCTTATTCATAGGCCTGCTACATAAAAATGGATTCCATTCTGAATCACTGATCACCATTCTGTGATTATATGGTACCAGGTTTTCTACTACCATAACAAAAGCAATTTTAACACATGACACACAAAAATAATAAGTGGATTCTAACAGTAAAACACAAATTGGCAAGTAGAGAGGAACATGAGGAGTACAGTCTACAAAACTAGTTTTCCATGACAGAAGCATCAGTACATGCTTTTGGAAAATAATCTCAAAACACTTGATATAACAAATGAAAATAATGCATTTGGATTCTAGCATATGGTCTCACATTCTACAGGTATATATTTTACTCAGTATAATTGCAATTGTGAATTTCTACTAACCCACTTCAGAAAAATCAACTTGTGTCAAACAAGACGGTAATTTTGCAAAAGGTTCTTGTGACCCATTAATATGAATCAATATACCATCAATTTCTGTTAACCAGTCAACAAAGCAAACTTGTCTCATATGAGAACGAAATTTAGTTTCTTGCAGACAATTCTGAATTCTATAGAAAATGGTGCTCATGATCAGTTAATACAAATTACTATTGTGAATACATGCTCGCCAATTCACAAAATCAATCTGCCTTAAGCAAGTGGACATCTGTATTTTTGAAGTCATGATATCCTCTTGCAAAGTTCTGCCATTTAAGGACATTCTGTTTTAGTATACTTGATCACTCAAGCAGTGTAACTGCTTCTGAGCATGCGTGTATCCATGCAAATCATCTAACTTGTTTAACCACAGTCATTTCACACTTTCCAATATCACAACACGTACTGAGCCACACACAATGATTAGCACGTGAAACTGAAATAATAACAACCACTGACTGATGGACACTGAATTATATGGAACACAGCAGCTGTGTCTGGTATTACTCCGAACAGAACTTCATTAATAATACATCACCTCAAGTGTATTACATACTCACAGCTTGTATTTATTTACTTAATGTACCACCCACATTAATTAACTAATTATAAGTAGTACAGCATAATACAAAATTTTACCTTGAAATGAGAGGACACATTGTCCTTCCTATAGGGCGCTCTGTTACAGGTAGCTCTGAGTGTACACTGTGAGTTATGAACAGTTGTACAAACATTTTCATCATGTTGGCAGGCAAATAAAAACTATATGTCTTACACTATGAGAGATGCTAAAATTCCAATAGTCCTAGGAAGTGAGTCATCCCCGTTGTGTGTGTGATAAATATGGGTGGTATGCAGTCCAACACAACTATGTCGAAAAGGTGTATATTGACTAAATAAAAACAACTACATGTTTCGGCCTGAGTTGGCCATCTTCAGGTTGCCCTCAGGCCGAAACATGTAGTTGTTTTTATTTAGTCAATATACACCTTTTCGACATAGTTGTGTTGGACTGCATACCACCCATATCCAATAGTCCTTCTCTCTTCTTGCTACATACTCTATTCTGCCACCTTGTGCCCTTCCCCCACCAAGCTTCATTCCAAGTCTAACAGGTTTAACTAAATAATAAGGTAAGCCCATGGAGCAAGTCCATTTTAAACAGATAATGATCACTCTACTGGTAGAGAAATTACAAGTGCTTTTTGGAAACCAAAAAATATTCCCACACTCACAAGATCCCACTTGACTGATTCCCATTCTGATCTTCATAAATTCAATCCATACCCTCTCACTCTATTCCTTTAAGTTCCATTTTAATGTTACCTTCCCATATACATATAGGTTTTATTTGTTGTTAAATCATAATCTAACAGTGTGGCTTCCATATTTCACAGTAGCATCTCTACTTGCTTAGCAGGTGTCCACTCTTTGTATCAGATTTTAAGTCTTGACAGTCTGGACAAATCTTTTTCCCAATAATAGGTTTCAGTCATGAGAGATGCTCACACATGCTTAGTTTTAATGAAGGTCATTAAGTTCCAGATTTGCTGGTTGCACTGTCATGTGCATTCCATGCATGTATAGACTTACACAATACCCCTTACTAAAATTAAAATTTAGTAACACTGCCATGAAATTATTCAAAGTGGCTGGGAAGGCAGCCAGCCAGGTTTCTGTTTAATGAGTGCACCAACAAGTTTCGGAAGGAACTGACATTCTACGTAGTAAATAACGCAAAATACAGCATATTCTTATTAAAAATATACTAATGTAAGGAAACAAATTCCAAATGAATCTGATATAAATAGAACAGAGGTAACTTAATACAACATAACATTTAAAAGACTGTTGTAATATATGACTCCCTGAAGTACAAGATGGTATGAAGGTGCTGCAGAACTAGTCATGCAGTAGAAGGTACTGATGGGCAAAGCAAAAGCATACAACATACCTGGAACTTAATATATGCATAGCAGTATCCAGATTTATAAATGACCCCAAAATATTATCAAAAATAGACTATCAGACAAATCAGATTATGTGAAATAAAAGGGAGAGGTGTTGATAATTTCTTACCTGACAGATTACCTTACAAATTATCAACTCATACAATAAATTACTCTTGCCACTTCTGTTTGGTGTCAAGGCAAAGTGTAAGGATACTGAACAGCAATGCTAAACACTAAAATCAGACAAATCTGTCTAGCCACCTGTGATTTTGATGGACTCATTAAAAATCACTGTCATTACTTTGTGGATCTGAAACCTTGTTTGTGCTGATCAGTACCTTCTATTTCTTTTAGCAAAACACCACTGCTGAACAATCAAGACTTCTCTATCGCTGGGATACAATATGCATTTTCATCTGGTAATTGCAAAAGTCATTACAAATTTCAGTATTGATTGATATAGTTGTATGTCTCCCATCACAACATGAGTCAGTACAGTTGTGACATTTATACATGAAATTGCGTGACGTGTATCATACAAATAAATTAAATAATACCGTCTCAACTACTGAGACAAAGCAAGCACATTTCTACTCTTCCAAAGCACTCACCGAATAAAATCTTGTTGCACCTTGAAGTCTAGGTTGGTGCAAAAACTGCAGTTTTCCCATGCATATTTTGATTCTGATAAACGACATGCTTTTTCCATGTTCTTACATTCATGGGAAATAAATTAATGTAAGCGTCTTAAGTCTAGACATATAACCATCAGACTGCAGATTCATTTTTAAGAATACATGCCATAAAATCTTGAAAATATATGTTTATAAATGACGCACATTACACACATCATTAACCGTTCTTTCGTTAACGTAATAATACATTGTGTCAATCCCTCCGATGTGGCAGGCACAAGTCTAATTCCACAACTGATATGCGAAACTAGGGTTAGGAAAATATTGCCACATAAGGTTCCATTGTGTAAGCGCTGGTACAGAACTTATATTGATTGACACTGGATTACTTCGTAAAATAATTGCTTTCACGTAACTGTTCGTTTTTAAGTAACATAAAACTAAAATAACGAATACAGCTGTAAACAATTCTTCTTCAACGTACGAATCACCACCGTCAATCCTTCGTCTGCTTCATCAGCTGTATAACTTCTAACACGACGCTTGTGAGCTGTCCTATTGCAGACCTTTTCTGCCATCTGTTAGGTAGAACATGAACGACAAGCAATAACTCCACTGTAACTCGCGCACAGAATCGATAGGTATTGTCAACATCTAACGCAACAAGAAAGGCAGTGTACGTATAACGCAACGTAGAGACATTTTGGCCTAATCATTGTTGGTGGATAAGCAATAAGCATAACATATTCTAAGTGTGTACCTTAGTTATCCGGCATGCAATGCTCATGCGCCCAATTATATTAAGGTCTTTTTATCTGGGCCCAGAATTGAAGCCAGCATTCTGAAGACAGCTTTCTACAATAAATGTTGTTCGACAAAACGCTTTCATAGTCAAAGTTTTGACCGGTAAAAACATAGGGTGGTTAAAAACAATTGACCTTGTTTTTCTTAGGCCTATACAGTTATCATCTTGCAGTATAAATATTTACTTACTTACTCCATGGAGCAGAGTCCTTCTTGAGAAGCTAACTGGTTCTGCAGCTAGTCAAGAAATTCCCTGCATTTATGGAACCCAAAAGTTCATCACCGTATTCACAAGTGCCCGCCATCTGTCCCTATCCTGAGCCAACTCCATCCAGTCTCCACCCCCTCCCACTTCCCGAAGATTCTTAATATTATCCTCCCATCTACGTCTGGGTCTCCTCAATGGTCTCTTTCCCTCAGGTTTCCCCACTAGAACCATGTACACACCTCTCCCCTCCCCCATACGCGCCACATGCCCCGCCCATTTCATTCTTCTCGATTTTACCACCCGCACAATATCGGGTAAGGAGTAAAGATCCCTAAGCTCCTCATTATGTAATTTTCTCC
>Ga0123357_10010356_pt1 | contig 11850 bp, 11 predicted proteins | sample TergutEmb28metaG_FD_89873 | JGI IMG/M metagenome (GOLD analysis project Ga0123357, IMG submission 89873) | Embiratermes neotenicus P4 segment gut microbial communities from Petit-Saut dam, French Guiana - Emb289 P4 | ecosystem: Host-associated > Arthropoda: Insects > Digestive system > Gut ...
AAGTTGTGGGTGCAAACTTTCGATGCTGTGATAGTCATAACGCATTACATGCACGGTAGATCAATTGCGTGATTGGCTACGGGCTGGACGAAAAGGGTTATATTTTTGAAAGAGGAGGAACTTTCGTTTCGCCACTGGTGTGATTCTGGAGAGCACTAGAGGCGGACAGGACGGATGTTTACTGAGATCCGGTTCGTTCAGTTGGTAAAAGTTTTATTTAACCCGTTCGCTGCGTTCACTTTATCAGATCACTGTGATGTATGATAGATCATGATTGTTACCTAATTGTAGGTAATGTTGTTTGAAATTAATCGCCATCATCGTTGTATAATTACACGTTTCCATGTAAATTATTACTGAAGGTAAATCATGGAAGTAATAAATAGAACATTTTTAAAATAAGAATATGTTGTATTGCTGGCAATATGACGGTACATTCCGAGATTACTTACAAGCGGTGGCATGGCATCAACACTTACCTTCACCCCAAGCACTGGGTACATATTGTGTTTGTTTGTGTGTGTGTGCGCGCGCGCGTGTATACATACATACATAAATAAATACATACATATATACATATCAAAACACGCTTGTCGTTTAGGTACAAAATTCAAATGTTGCTGTGTGATTGCCGAATTCAGCAATCAAGAAAGTTAACACCACTGCAGCTGGTGGGTGAGCCCGAAATACGAGCTGCAGACTGATGAAAGTAAATGACAGATCGGCGGGCCGACAGCGTGACAGAGAAGGTGCCATTGACGTGTGCATGATGCTGGTATTAGGAACTGTGCTTCTAAATGCTATCTTTATGTTTTTTTTTTAAATATAGTACTTTGTGGTATTAATAAGAGACGAAGTATTATTATTATTATTATTATTACTTTTATGTAGGGTATTTACAATTATATACCTGAAACAAACCATGTTGCTAGGGTATATAGTATTGCAACTGTTCTGAATTTACAATTTGTGCCACATATAATGTTATTTCGCCCGTGAAAGATATTATTATTATTATTATTATTATTATTATTATTATTATTAGAGTCGCCAGAACACATTTCCAGGGACGTGCCTGCCAACACCCGGCACCTGCAGTACACGTCCCTTAACGTTAATAGTTCAATCTATACCGTCCGTCACACATTGTCTATTTGTACGTAGGATTACTTTGGCTGCAAGTGCAGATTTCCTGGGATCCAGGGAAAGACGAATCGCAAACAGTACATGTGACTTCGCTATTGTACTTTGGAGTGCAGTGAATGATAGTTGTATGAGTAATACGATGGTTCTTATGAACGTTTCAGTGGAACTTTCTGCCTCAATCTTCAGGGTGACTGAACATTATTTATTGATCCATTTACGTAGGAAGAAACCAAATGCACTACACGATGTGAAAACCCCCAAAAGATTACCATCCTTTGCAGAACACCCATCGTGAAAACCTGAAAATTTGTAACACTTGTTCTGGTTTTGTGTTACAACATTTTCCATCAAAAGATATAAAAAATTTTCCACATATCTAGGAGCCACTTCAAATATCTGTGCGCCAGAAGGGTGACATAAAGGGCGTCCCTGTTTGTGCACCCCTCATGTAGGGCATCACGTTTGCAGTGGAAGGAATTCGCAGTGTGCTGTAAATAGACACAGAAATGAACGAAATGTGGTGTTAATCCTACGTAATTTGTAGCCTGCTGCCGTTCAATAGCAGAAACTAATGCCAGGGCTAAAGTTGGGGGAAAAAGATCAGGGAGGCCAGCCATGACCCGAAAACCGGCCGGAGCAACACAGATGAAGAAAACGAAGAAGGGGGAGAAGGAGGAGGAGTTGGTCAATGAGGCCAGTATAAGAACGATAGAGGACCTGTGGATTAACGGGACCGGATGAAGGAGATCCGTGGAATGAAAGAAACCTGCAGACGGACAATCAGTAGAGACCCATCTGGATAGACTGAACGATGTATCCACGGGGCCGAGAACCATTTCCCATCAGTCCGCTCGCTGAATCGTTCAATCAGGAACGACACCACCGGAACTCATCAGTAGCGTACCGGGCTGTCTACACTGAGATTGTGCTTTCACTTAAATTCTTCTGGTGCTAAGGTCGAAAATAGCGGGAGTTAAACCTACGTTTTCCCTGTGTCTTCACTGCGTGGTGCTTAAGTAAGGATATTAGTAGCAACCTTACTTTACTGTACTTTACCCTGCTGTACGAGAAGGTGAAATGGAACGCCGTCGGGCTTATCGGAAGTCGACGTATGTACGATAAGTGGGTACGTCTACGGGTGTTATTTAAAGCTTGTCCGATTTTGTGACTTTTACAAAATACATTTCGGACCGTGTATTGTGGCACCCCTAGTGTGACTAACTTGCAACAGACGAACTTCAATGACGTAGAAGCGTGCCCAACAGGAAAGACCCCAAGATCTGAGATTCAGTGGTGTTGAAGGTTGAAGTCTTCACTGATGTTACGCAGCGTTGACTCATAACTTACCGGCATTTTGGATGAGCAGTGTACTTGATATTAATGAGGAGCTTAATGATCTGTACTCTTTACCCAATATTGCTCAGGTGATAACATCGAGAAGGAGATGGGCGGGACATGTAGCGCTTTGGGGAGGGGAGGGCGGTAGACGAGAGGCGTATACAGGGTTTTGGTGGGGAAACTTGAAGGAAAGAGACCACTAGGGAGACCCAGGCGTAGATGGAAGGATAATATTAAGACGGATCTTCAAGAAGTGAGATGTGGGTGTATGGACTGGATCGAGCTGGCTCAGGATTCGGGACAGGTGGCGGGCACTTGTGACTGCGGTAATGAAGTTTCGGGTTCCATAAAATGCGGGGAATGTCTTGACTAGCTGAGAACCTATTAGTTTCTCAAGAAGGACTCTGCTCTATGGAGTAAGTAAGAGTTCTTGATATAAGCATCGTCCTGCCCTGAAGATGGAGGCACTGCGCTCTTCCACAGTGCCGGTAACTGTTTACCGGTCGGCACGGCATAACATCGCAGAAGACTTGTGTGCATTTCTAATGCGCCTTTATACCCTTTTATTTATATTCCTGGAGTCGTAACAGGCATAATTTAGGCAGCCTGCGTAGTGGGGGAGGTTAGTTGGCAACACTGGTGTAAGGCGGCACACTGGCTCCTGGGGTCTACTCTCCCTCCTGTCTAGAGATGTGATTTCCGCTCGCAGCATCCCACACTGGAGACACAAGGCAGGGTCGTAGTTTTGTGTTGGGCACACAGAATCAAAGTGAGCTGCAGCGTGACCTTTTTGACGCCCAGACGTTTGGTACATTTATTGTAGTGTGGGTAAAATTTTTAGTTTCTCTGTTACCTGTTCAAGATTCTAAAGTCCTGCCTTTTGCTGAGGAAAATGCCCCTAGAGAACAGTTTTATATGTGTAGGCAACGAGAAAATATACTGTGTTTTTAAGAAATGCTGCATAATGTTTTATTTTCCACAAAATACCGTTTATGTCGGGGACCGCGTTAGCACAGTGGTTAAGGTGCTGTGCTACAAATCGGAATGCCGCTGGTTCGATCCCAGCTGGTGTCATTGGAATTTTTCATTGACACAAAATCCTTCCGATCGCACTATGGCCCTGGGGTGGACTCAGCCTCTAACGGAAACGAGTACCAGGAGCATATCCTGGGGGTAAAGGCGGCCGGTGCGTAAGGTTGACAACCTTACCACCATCCTGTGCCGTTGTCATGTAATCTAGGAACCTTAACTTCCTGGAACCCTCTGGGCCACTCCAGGCCTGTAATGGGACTGCTTTACTTTTACCTTTACCGTTTATTTCGTATTACATATTTTCTGTTCAAATAATACGTTTTGCCTAAACCGTGCACTAGAGTTTAAATAGCTGACTCCTTACAAAAGTTTAAACAAAAGAAATAGTGAAAGTTCTTTCGTATCCATTGCTCCCCGATTTCTGAAAGAGCACTGGTTTTTGGAAACTTTCAGGCTTCTCCCATTTGTCCTTCTGGTGAGAGTAGCGTGTAGATGAAGGTGAGTAAGGAGCGTTGGTGGAATGTTGCTGACAGGGTAAAACCGAAGTACTCGGAAAAACCCCGTACCAATGCCCCTTTATCAACCATAAATCTCACGTGGACTGAGCTAGGATCGAGCCCGGGCCTTCGTGGTGACAGTCCGGCATCTACTCGTCTTAACCATGGCACGGCCTTGTGAAGGTTCGTTTAGTACCCCACAGTAAATAATCGATGGTTGTTGTGAAGAATGACATGAAACACTGGGCAATGTGCGTGATTTTAGACTGTTACAGAGCAACTGGTGTCTTTGTGCGATGTAACCACTGTGCTTTGTTGGGATAAATGGTGCAAGCTGAATAACCAACTCTTCTTAGTGTACTGTATATATACCATCATTTCTAACGTTTTATTTGAAGATATCATGAACTCTTAACGGGAAATGACATTTGAAGTTCTGACGGTAGTTATTATGAGGATAACATTCGTCTGATTGCCACGCCGTCTAGCCTGGTATATATGGCCTCTCGTTTCATATAGAGGCAACTGGTTACTCCGAACCGTCGGTATGTGCCTACCAGACAACGTGACATTACATGCAAGAAGGCTGTTAACGTTCGTGATGGGCAGGTTATGTCCTCTCATACGGTATTCTTAATTTCAATACAGAGCTAATTTTGATTAAATTTGGTATTGTGGGTCTACACCAAACTTTTTGGGCGGATCTGAATTATTTTCATGTCAGAGATGTTAATTGCTACTGTACATTCTTTGTACAGATCGAGCCTTATTTTCTTCACATACAAAACACACACACACACACACACACACACACACACAAAGCTCATTCGACAAACTAAAAATTGATATTTGTTGAGCAGTTCAGGTCTTATTCAGATTTGAAATTCTGTCCGATTTCCGACTGCTTGTTCACTGTGTTAGCAATAATTCTGCTTTTCCGGAAACTGATGTGTTTGAATATGTATTGGCGCATGTTTGTCAAATATATACTGCGGTACATAATCAGTCATTACCCTTGACATCTTCAAATCACACATATTTAACGAAGGCAGGCGGACGGACGGCCGGACATTCTGAACATGCAGCTTCCCAAGTGCTCAGGAAGTTCCATACCCTTATGGAGCTCGAAAGATTCATGACATTGCTCACACAAGCATGTCATTGCGCCCACTCCTAGGCCCGGTTCACCCCATTCCACTTCCTCGCACTCCGTAATGTTCATGTCATGTCGCATGTTCCTTCTAAATCTCAGTAAATGTCCTTTTAGAAGAAACTCCCCAAATACTGTTTTGCATGTGTTTCTTATTTCCCCATGTCTCTTCAAGTGCTTGATTTAATGATCTGCCTGTACTAAGATGTATGTCGGGTTACAGGCCGCCCAGTTTCGACCAGATTCAGTTTTAGAGAGGACTCGTCTGCACTGTACTTGTGTCATGAAGTCATTCTGCACCCGTCGCTCAAGTATGTCATTCACTGGTTCATACTGTGCTCCAGGAGGATGAGATGGGCTTGGTGTGTTGCACGATAGAAGCAGATAAATTCGTACATCTGAGTTGGAGAAGCAAAGGGAATGAACCGTACTGCTTGGAGTTTCTAGGCGTATATGAAAGAATAACATTAAAATGGATTTTAAAGAAATAGGATGAGAGGGCGTGCACAGGATTTAGACAAAGCCCAGTGGCGGCCTGCTGTGTACATGGATTCCGTAACAGTTTCTAGGGGACCATGTCCCATGCAGTTACTGAGGAATTTTCAGTTGCGCTTAGGAAAGTCGACCGCTTCTCGTTTGTGACCAATGACCGATATATTCCAATTAAAAACATTTAGCTCGGATTGCGATCGTGTTTTGTGCGTGTTGGATAATACAGTTATTTTATTTGGTGTTCTGTGTAGTTAGAGCCGTGCATAAATTTGACTTTGGGCATGTCATAAACGAAACACCTAACAAGTGGTAAACGGTGGGAAGACGGTCATGCATTGAAAGAGATTTCATGTTTTTGACACGATCTATATATTTTCCCTGTGCGGTGAAGGCGTAAGCTTTCACGCCAGTGGTAATCTTGGTAATTAACCAACTTGATGCACAAAATCTTGTTTTATAATAAGTTTATTATATTCCTCTACATGTTTCGAGCACTACGTGCTCATCATCAGGTCAAATTGTATTATACAGCAACTGGTATCGTCACACCTGTAGGTGGCCGTCCGGTGCACAGGTTGAGAGAGGACGGGATGGGACGGCCACCTACAGGTGTGATATCAGATGCTGTATAACACAATTTTGACCTCCTGATGATGAGCACATAGGGCTCGAAACATGTAGAGGCATATAATAAATCTTATTATAAAACAAGAATTTGTGCATTAAGTTGGTTAATTACCGAGATTATACTGAGATGCACGGTCAGCAAAACATAAAAAAGGTCAGTTGTAGAATAGTACTACGTATTCTAAACATAAGCGCTGTGTGGAAGTGAGTGTCAGCTTCACGTTGTGGCTACTTTATCGCGAGACAAACAGCTCCCGGTACCCATCGGCCTCAGAGCCGATCTGAACGCTGCGGTACCCAAATTCCTCGGTCAGTCATCGCGTAGCATAATCGCTAAACCGACAGAGCTATCCCGGCTCCAGTCAGCTAGCCCCAAACCCAGTCCTCCCCAACTGGAGAAAGTTTGAGACGATTTGAGCGAGCGTGCGCCATGCAGCAGAGCTGCACCAGGCGGAGCGACTCGGAGTGCCTCTCGATCAGTAGCGATCGGGTCTCGCGTGTGAGAGGAGTGTGTGAGTGAGTGTGACTGGAGTGACATGTGCCGCTCTTGCTAGAACACTGCCATGTCATGGTTGAGGAGAGCCTCCGAGCCCTGCACAGTGGTCCGAGAGGACAGCAGCAGCAGTGACATCGCCGTCCTGGCGGCCACCGATGACGAGGAAGAAGACGAAGGCATGGTACAGTGTTACAGAGATTTGTTGGGAGGCAGAGCTCGACACCAGTACCCTTCCCGTAATGCTAGACCATATGTGAAGGCAGTGTTTTAGTTAGTTTGTTTGCTTGCTTACTGGTTTATTTATACGTCAGTGAGATTTTAGGTTCTCACAGAGTTTTGCACGAAAATTTCAGCCTGCTGGGATGTGACACTGTGTCGTCTGGTGGCACGTCTACCCTGAAGAGGGGGTAAATTTCTGCCAGGCTCCACGACGGGGCCAGCAGAAGACTGTAATATTTATGTTTATTTGCAGTTTATTAAACTTCGCTGTCAGTATCTCAAAGCTAGGTCCTTTAGAATCGAATGGTAGAATTATTACTGAATACAGAAAGAAAGAAAAAAGAAACATGAAAGCAAATGGCCGTGAAGGAACCCATACAATACCTCAGTCACGACAGTGTCTGTCCCTACCGGTGTTCGAACCGGACACATCCCGAATACAAGTTAGAAGGGTGGACTGACTTGCTGTGTGAATGCAACTTTCTGGAGTTACAGGTTAGTTTCATATTGAAGAGAACTGTATAGGGGCTGTGTCGCCGTGTAGTCTGGTAGAAAGGCCTACGAATGTTTCGGAAGGATCTGTTGATTTCCATCTTCGAGGTAGAGGCTTACTGTTCTGTCCTGAAGATGGAGGTAGCAGGTTTCTCCGAAATGTTGGTAGGCCTGGTTGTCTCTATGCTGTACGGTGTCACATCCCATAACAAAGTAATCTATACGGTCACCGCCATGATAACCCCGTCAAATACATTCATGCTGTAGTCCGACTTGTGACGCCATGCTTTCTGGTCGTGCTATGTTTGTTTAGTTGTGTGTGCAATACAATACAATAGGCCCCTCCCACATTAACACCGGCTAATACCTGGTGGGTGGGCACTAACGTTGGATGAGGTAAACTTTTACACTGAAGATGGAGGAGTTGCGGAAAGTACCTTTAATTATGCCACAGACACTTTCTTCCAAATCCCTGCCAATTCCCATGGACGCTGTGTAGCCTGTTACTGACTGCGTTTTCAAATAAGCAGCAAATGAATACGTACACGGTTTCAGACTTGGTACAGTTTTACACCCACGTTTTTGAGGGGTCAAGGAGAGGCATACGGCTTCATGGAGTGGTTGTGTCAAGCAATGCGAACACAGCACTTTGCCCAACATACTTAACGTTCCTTTTAATTAAGCTCGTTTCCGAAGAAGAAAAAAAAAACAGTTTAAAATGGCTGTGTGTGTTCTCTGTGTATATGTGTCCTCATACGTCTGAAGAATAAATTCATCTATCTTCATGAAACTGGACAGGAGGTTTGTCCCTTTCATTGATAAAACTGATGAATCGTTTAAAGATTATCGTCTTAACAGTAGTACCCGTGGGAACCAGATATCTTGTCATCTTCCTTGATGCTGGAGGCAGCAGGTTCCTCTGACTGCACGGCTTTACATCCAAGAAAGTGGCTATCTATGACAGAAACCTTGAGTGTCGTCTTTAAGAATTTTAAACTAATTATCTGTGGTTTTCAAATAATGGAAAACAGCATTAACCGGTTGGTCTGATGGTGGATATGTTGTTTTACTATGAGGTAGGAATTGTGTTTGTGTGTATAATCTGCATGAGCTTAAGGCGCAAAAGGACCTAAAACAAAATTTCACCGAAATTTTCATGAAGTCGGCAGTCGGTAGAAACATCTGCCAACTTTGACAGAAGCAAGGCAAAGAAATGGTGTGATATGCTGCAGTGGGATTTACATTTATTCGAACCTAACTTGTACAAGATACAAATATTTGGAAACCATTTATATTTGTTGGGCACTTGTGTACGTGTTTTGGGGGGGAGCCTGCCTGTCAGTTTGGGTCTGTCATCATCTCCTTCATGTTGGATTGTCTCAGCCAAAAATTGCCCACTGAATCCCTTTTTGATTCATATCGACCCTCTATAGCAGATACTCAAGACATCAAACTTCACCTAAATTACGGTGTTACGACGTGTAAAGCCGTGTGGTTTGGTGCATAGGTGGGTACCAGCATTTACGAGAAAGATACCTCCGCGTGGAGGGTGAATGTTCTACCCTGAAGGAGGAGCTGGCAGATTCTCCCGACACATTGGACACGAGCTGTCAGATCACAGGCTTGGATTCAGTAACACCAGTTGATGTTCGTTGTCACCACCGTGAACGTCTCATCCCGCAGACTGAAATGAATTTCTTTAAGGAAGGGGCGCATAGTACATAAACCCGTACTTGACATAGAACAGACTTGTAAACAAACACAGGGCCCAGTGAGGCTTACAGGACAGCAAAGAACGCATTTCGTATGCACGTGTACAAACTCAGCCTTGTTTTCGTGTCTGACGATCCACAGCGGAGGTCCGACGATGAATGTCGTTTGTACTGATCACCTAATACTGTTAGGGATATTAAGTAAAAATTGGTGAGATGGGCAAAACATGTAGCACGCATGGGGTAATTGTAAAGTACATACTGCAGGCTCATAAGAAAATAACAGTGACAGTTTCTCTCTCACTCTGTCTTTTTTCCCCCCCGTTACCTTCCCTCTGGTGCAGCGGCCCATCTTGGACCGGGGCCACCTCATTACTAAGGTTTCGAGATTACACACAGACACACCGCACTCGGTAGGACATCTCTGGACGAGGGATCGACCCGTTGCAGAGACCTCTATCTGAGAACACACAAGACTGACAAGAGACAAACATCCATGCCCCCGGCGGGATTCGAACCCACAATCCCAACACGCGAACGATCGCAGACCCACGCCTTAGATCGTGCGGCCTCTGGGATCGGCGAAAGTTGCATCTTAAAAACAGTAATTACGATATTCTCGGCCGGATTCAGCTGGCTTAGGGTATTGTTCAGTAATAGAATCTCATGAACATGGTATGAACCTGCGTGCTCTGTCGTGCTGCTGTCAGCTCCTTAATACGCACTTGCTTCATGAAGTCAGAAGTAAGTTAAACGCAAAAGAAAACAAATCGCTTGGAATCTTACGTTTATTGGACCGTGCGTGATCTTAATAGTTGAATAAAGAGTGACCAACTTGATGTCACTTGTTTTATTATTTCATTATTTAATGCTCAACATGTTTCGGATGTTAATACATCCGAAACATGTTGAGCATTATATAATGAAATAATAAGCAAGTGACATCAAGTTGGTCTCTCTTTATTCAAATCGCTTGGATTGTGTAATGAGGATTGGAAGGATGACATTAAGGTGACATAGCGGAATGTGGTGTGTGTGTGTGTATGTGCGTGTGTGTGTGTGTGTGTGTGTGTGTGTTAAACCTTCACCTATTACTGTTGCTCGTTTTGTTTGTCTGTGTGTCTAATAAATGACGAGATATTAAGCACACTGAGGAAATTCCTCTGAAATGGTGCCACTTTTTGTGACTTGTTATTAAAGGGAATTGAAAAACATAAAAAACTAAGATTTCCTAGAAACTCATTAGAATAAAAAGTTTCCATGCTAAAAGTCCGCAGTCAAACAGAAGTAATGTTCAAAGTACCACGCACTCTGAGGCCCCGCTCCTTATGTCTGTCGTAGTGTCCTCCTCGCTAATCGCGGCCAGCACGCCTAGCGTTCCACGCATTTGTTTTCGTATTACGCTAAACTGATTGTGGTAGTTACACCATTCGTTTGTGGCGAAGAACGACCTGTGTAATGACGAAGTGCTTGTGGAACCGGAATTAAAGAATGTCTTAATTACAGTACATGCTTCCGACGTTCTAGGCGCCACGACAAATTATCTTGACGCCATGTCGACGTGATGCCCAGGATTTGTCAATGCCTGGGGTCAGATGTGAAGTTATGTGTAAGGCGTGGACCTCTGTGCCGGATGTCTTGTGCGAGGTACGGAGTTCTGTGTGTGTGTTCTGCCTGGGGTATGTGGTACTGTGCGAGGTATGGGGTTCTGTGCGAGGTGTGCGTTTCTGTGTCAGATGTTATGCGCGAGGTATGGAGTTCTGCCATATGTTCTGCGCGAGGTATATGGTTCTGTGTCAGATATCCTTCGCGCGGTATGTGGTTATGTGTTAGATATTCCGTACTAGGTATGGAGTTCTGTGTCAGATGTTATGCTTGAAATATGAAGTTGTCACGGCCATGGATATCAAGGTCTCTTGAAGTGTAACGCCGTGTTGTCTGGCTTATTGGTGAGCGTTTGGGAGGCACCTTCTGCCTTTGGTACCTGTCAGTCAGTTTACATGTCACCGCTGTCAGGAAGGCCGTAATTAGGACGTGTATCATTTTCGTGAATTCGGTAATGAACCTATTCGTCCAGTTTGCAGGTTTTCGCGGTGGCTGTTGAGATGACAGTCTTCTTTTGGGCTTATGCGTCGTGTAGTGGATAAATGCTCCGAGGTAGATCATTCCTCTGAAACGTAGTAACATTTAACCACCACACGGCGGAGAAGCTCAAAAGTAGAACATTATATACATCCTTTGGTTCCTTAGAAGGCGAGAAATGTTTTGGCCAGCGGATTAGCTAGCAAGGTGTCAGGTAGGATCCTTCACCAAGGAATATAAAATGTTCTAAGAGAGAATACGAGAGGCAAAATGCATTATTTCAGGGAGTGTACAGATGGCGTGGCTTGGCGTTCACTGAGATATTTTGGGAAAACTTTCACTATTGTAACAGCCACCCTTCATCTGGTTGTCCCCTGTTTACAGCCATAACCAACCCCTCGCTTGCCTGCTATCTCGGACCACACTGTGTTAAATTTTTTTTTTTTAATCTTATGTTTATGGGACCGTGCATCATCTTTATAGTTGAGTAAAGAGAAACCAACTTGATGCCACTTATTTTATTATTTATTCAATACTCATTCAATGCTCAACATGTTTCGGCCGTTA
>Ga0123357_10010357_pt1 | contig 11850 bp, 7 predicted proteins | sample TergutEmb28metaG_FD_89873 | JGI IMG/M metagenome (GOLD analysis project Ga0123357, IMG submission 89873) | Embiratermes neotenicus P4 segment gut microbial communities from Petit-Saut dam, French Guiana - Emb289 P4 | ecosystem: Host-associated > Arthropoda: Insects > Digestive system > Gut ...
AGTGCAGTCACACAATATCACCATCACAACAGTGCAGTCACACCATATCACCATCACAACAGTGCAGTCACACAATATCACCATCACAACAGTGCAGTCACACCATATCACCATCACAACAGTGCAGTCACACAATATCACCATCACAACAGTGCAGTCACACAATATCACCATCACAACAGTGCAGTCACACCATATCACCATCACAACAGTGCAGTCACACAATATCACCATCACTACAGTGCAGTCACACAATATCACCATCACAACAGTGCAGTTACACCATATCACCATCACAACAGTGCAGTCACACAATATCATCATCACAACAGTGCAGTCACACCATATCACCATCACAACAGTGCAGTCACACCATATCACCATCACAACAGTGCAGTCACACCAGATCCAAACCCCAACTGAGGTAAATGTCAAATAGAAAAAAATGTAAAATGGCAGCACAAATATTAAAACTAGACTGAAAAAGGTGTACTTATTGACAAAGTACCAGACTTCACTAAGGCCTTCTTCAATTTCGAAATTCACACATTTTCAATGCACATGTGTCCGCGCAATTTAACTGACACCCATAACAAAATGTGGTCTACCTAAGCTGAACCGCATGTAACTCACAAAAGCTCAACAGCATTATGTGCAGATGTCTTGCAAAGAATTTCACCCATACTGGACAATAAATGTGGAAAGTGAAGTATGTAATGTATGACCATAGTTGAGCTGATTTTCACAGAAATCATGCCTGCTTGACACCTCTGTGTAAATAACTCCTATACCAAAAATCACAAAAAATCTAGCATACACTTCAGTTGCTGACACTAGGTTACAGAGAGACTGATGCGGTCCTCACACAAGGTACTCTCATTTACATTCCCAAAGAACACCAAATAATAATTAAATGAATGCCTAAACTGAGAAAGCTTAACTTATGAATTCCTGCAGTTACCAAATGTCTTGTGAGCTATCAGCATACAGTGAGCATTAAAAAAATGGAGAAGGTTCCACATACACAGTGCCATGTTTCATTAAAAAATCAGATCTTGTTACCAGTGGTACCAACCATCCACAAACCACTACCTCGCCACCAGGCCACCCTGACCTTTAACTTGGTGCACAGTCACAACACACTAAGCACAGAAATTATGCCAGCCATGTTTCACTCCTTTCCACCTGTCTAATCCCCTGAACAGTTCTACAACCACACTTACTCTTTATGCAAGAACAAATAACAGCTTCTCAAACAATAGCAATTGATTTTTGCCTGCTCTGCCATTCAAAAAACAAATCCCTACAATGATCAGTGTACAGTCAGACTTCAACTTGTAAAACATTCATCTGATCAGGGCTGGATATAACTGATATACTAGGATGTAACTGTATATCTAGGACCACTACTGTTTGCTAGAAGTTGTTTCCAATGTCACCAGCCACCCCCCAGAAAGGAAAGACATGTCAGCAACAACACACACTCACAAAACATCAGGTGTAACAAAACAAGCAATGTAGGTAAAACATAGCGTTGCTGCAGTGACAACGGAACATTTTGTTGTGTGCACTGTTGAGCTACATCTCACTATTTTGTTGTGTGCACTGATGAGCTACATCTCACTATTTTGTTGTGTGCACTGTTGAGCTACAACTCACTATTTTCTTGTGTCACTGTTGAGCTACATCTCACTATTTTATATGCACTGATGGGCTATATCTCACCATTTTGTTGTTTGCACTGTTGAGCTACATCTTACTATTTTGTTGTGTGCACTGATGAGCTATAACTCAATATCTTCTTGTGTCACTGTTGAGCGACATCTCACTATTTTGTGTGCACTGATGAGCTATATCTCACCATTTTGTTGTGTGCACTGTTGAGCTACATCTCACTATTTTATTGTGTGCACTGCTGATCTACATCTCACTATCAACAATACAAAAACATCAAGTGACACACAAAAATGCTTTTATGGTGCATTTACATGTATGTTGCTGGTAACAACACAGCATACTTAGGTCCTGGCATATAGTGCATCATATTTTTGTCTGATTTTAATCAATTTCAAGTTTATTGACAGACTTCCATAATAAAGTCCCCTAGATCAAATTTTGCTGAAATCCACCCAGTGGGAGCCAAACCGATACATATGGACGGACATACATACAGACACGACAACACTAATAGGCACTGCATTCCTGTAACTGATGTTTGAGTGTCCACATAGGTCTGAAGAGCCACATCCGCTGCTTCTAATTAGTGCTAGAATAAAGCATCAGCTACTTTACACTACAATATGCAAGGTCAAATGCTCCATAACACACCAATTCATATCTTACCTCATAATTCTCTCTCAGTTGTTGAAATCAGTCTGTAATCCATCTTAACTTCAGGACCAAACAATAGTCAAATCTTAATACCTTACCACATAGATATAGCCAAATTTACATCAATCATTAATGCACATTTCTGTGAAACTTTGTACACAGTTTGTTAACATCTTTATATACACTTCATGTCTGAAGATAAATCAAGGTACATCTCAAATTGCTTGGCCCTGAAGATAAAGGCAATACAATCTGTCAAAATGTAAAGAATTACATATTCAGTGAGAAAGCTTGGACCTTCAGGAACACCACTGCAGAACCTCACCTCACACATCACTGAGAAACTAGCACAAAAACCCCTAGAAATGTACAATGAGCTGAAGGCATAACACTTGTTTCTTTAGTTACAATGCAGTTCTTTAGCATTGCACCCACCTCTCCAAGCAGTAACACATTCTTTTTCTAATAATGATACCTCAAACCTCACTCAGTACACCTTACCTATCACTTCAGAAGGTTCACTTTTGAGACCTTCTGGCTGCTGGCCTTGAAGTACATCAAGAAGTGCCAAAAGTGCCTTTGTACACAGTACCGGATGAGAAGATCGACTCTCACGAATAAGTTCAAAGACACTCCGCAGACCTACTCCTACAATCTAGAGACAGAAAATGTAAAAAAATCAAGAAACAAAGCATGCAGAGAAGTTCATTTATCTGGCACAAATGGGAGACAAGTGTGCTGACACATCAATTTTGCAGAGAAGTATTTCTCTGTAAAAGAAAGTAAAAGGTGGCCCCCAACCTAACACCAGAGTATATTTGACTTGTTCACTTCTATTACATATTTCCAAGCATCAGGATATGATAAGAGAACAATTAATAACTACAAATCTCCAGTGCATATCTGATTCAAACATAAATTGAAACTGCATTCCTTGAGGCCTCTAACAGATGACTCATCAATCTGAAGTACTTCATAATGATATTAATATATTTTAATAATACACATTCCTTTTATATCCTCAGTAGGTTCTGGCTGTTACAACATACAGGGCATAACATAACATGGCAACATAACACTGTAACACTGATATCTCAACAGCGAAAAGAGAAATATCTGTAATATGTTGTATGTACACATTCTTTCTTTAAGCATTTTATAATGCGTGATGATGGCTTCCTACAAAGGTCGAAACACATCACACTGTATCATTCATTACTGTATTACAGATATGGAAGTGACTGACTGTCCTCCTGTCCACAGTTGCTCTGAAAATGTAACACTGTGTATAATGAAAAGCAGTCAACTATTGCTCAAACAATAAAAATTATCAAGAAACTAGCGAGGTGTAAATTACGATGGCTTTTACAGAAAAATATGCCACCATAGCAAACCTGCTTCTAAACTAACTTTCAATGTAGAATCCAATGCTCTTTTATATATATATATAAAACTGTACATGTTACAGGTTTTGTCTTATAAAATAATGCAGTACTGTTACAGAAGTCGTGTTATGAACAAAAGAACAGTTTTTTTAAACAACACAACTATGGGGACATATTTTTACTAATGTCTGTTGCTATTCACTTCCCATGCGCTCACTTAACTTACAAAACCCAGCAGAACTTGAGCATGCAATGCACAATGTGTTTGTCAGATTTGATGCAAGTCTTCAGCTGTAGGAAATCAGCTGAGCAAGAAAGTCCTAGTGAAGGGTGGATGCAAGTTGTCAGGTAACTGTACTACCACCGTTTCTTGCTATAATCATCACTGCACAGTCTCACTGACACACGTAATGGTGCACACCACACCACACCATGTTGATGCATATTATAACTTTAAATCCTAAGTATTCACATATGATTAATTAAAAGTGGAATGAATAAACAGAATAGTAAGCTTCAAAAAGAATAATTTGTCAATCCAATCCACATAAAGATTATCCCATGTGATCCCAAATCCAGGCACAACTGCTGACAACATTCTGGACAACACAACTAATTACAAAGCTGTGCCATTGCTCAAGGGGTTTGTCACCAGCCTCTCACAGCAGAGGTCCAGGTTCAATCCCAGACCAGTCCGTGTATGATTTGTTGTGGACAAAGTACCAACGGTAAGTACTTCAGTACTTTCAGCACCATTCCACCAATGCTCCATACTCATTCACTCACTTACCAGCAACATGACCTTAGCAACTGACAGTGATGTTAAACACAATACTTACAAAGAAATAACAAGTTTCTGAAGCAGGCAACAACAATGTATGTATTCTTTTTGCCTGTACAACCTCACTATCATGATAAAAGTCCCAGACACCAAAATATGTAACATTGAAATGATATTTTACAAATTGTTGGATGCCTTACAAAAACTGTAGTGGCACATATAACACTCAATGAAGTTCTGACTACTGCAATTTCCAGGCATCTCCAAAATTATTATTGTTATTATTCATTATATTAATGATTATGACAGCAAAACAATTATACATAGTCATAAATTAAGTACTGATGACGATGGTTAACTCCAACTGCACAAATTTGGAAACCCTTCCACATACATGTCATGGTAACAGTGGCAGCTATAGCAGAAACAAAGGCTTGCATAATAAAATAATTAAAAATTCTGAAACACAAACTGCTCACCTCCCTTCCTCCCTCAAGACAGTCAAATATAACAAAAAAGCATATTTTTAAAAATCCTACAGCTTTGAAATCTTATGTTAAATAGCACAAATTTCAAGAAAACTACCATCCATTTGTACGCCAATGAAGACATAAAAAAGTGATTACAATTGACCAGATGATTTTGAAGGTCTGTACCTTCTACTTAGGGGGAGGGAACAGAAAAATTTGTTTACTACAAAGAAGTCTCCTGATATTCAAGCCTGTCCCATACATGTATGAAATCATAATTTTTCCACTAGTGACAATTCAATGAAAAACAGTATGTCCAGAAACACAGTTTAACACAAAACAGTCTCCCAGTGTCAAAGATGATTCAGACATGATCACCGGTGCTCAATGTGGGCTCCTTTGGTAACATAGTGTGTCCCATCTACTGGCATTTTCATCACTATTCACAGTCAATTCTGACAGACTGACAGTAATGCATGTCATATCCTATAATTATCTGACATCATTTCAGGTCACAAATTAAATCCGAAGGGAAGCTTTCGTGTTATTACTTTTGCAGTAATACTTCAGCAGGTCCAAAAAACAAGATTTAAAAAAAGGCATAAATTGCTACTGCACAGCACAAGCCCCTGCAAAATTTCATTCTCTCTTCACATTTCATTTCTAGCTCAAATTCAAAATGTTATTCTGTAACTAGTGTATTACAACATGAAACATCTCTCTCTGTAGTTATACCTTTGGCACTCGAAGTGGTGGGATTTCTCTAGTCCTGTCAGTATTCTCTTCACTGTCACTCTCAATTTCACTACTGCCATCCACCGGTGGAGAACTAGATGATGATGCCAAGTAAATCTGACAAGCTTGCTTCATCCAACGTTCCAGAACAGCCAAACGAACACTTGCAAAAACTGCAAAACTTGATGCATTACTTGGAAGTTCTACTTCTGGAGGTCCAGATAAATTCGCCACATCCCCACAGGATTCTATTTTTGCCCTTCGTTTCTCTTTGTTCTTTGTTATCTTGCCATTCTTTCCTTTCTTCCAATCTGATCTTTTCCTACAAGAAAACCAATTTATCATATACATCATAAACATGGAACATGCAGTTCATAAGTTCATCAGTATTATGTACTGTCCCTGCACAAACTGGTCCAAGTTCAGGCTAATTTGGTCTTTACCAGATCTGAGGGAGCCTTAAATGAAAGCTGGAGAAGAACATTTACCCACCTTTCAAGACAACTGCACAAGCACAAATGTGCAAAGCATATAGTAAGCATAACACAGATTTACACCTGGAATAACATGATAGAATCTCAATTTCCATGATTAGCCTTTTGGATATGGCACTTTAAATGTCATTTCTCTGCTGCTCCCAGAGCATTGATCAATTTAATTCTCCACTGCAGGAATGTTTTTGGAAGAAAAGGTTCTACATTTAATGGGACAATGCCCCATTCATCTGTTAAAGGTTAAATGAGATCAATCAAACCATCAGAAACATATGTATCCATTTTCAATATAACATGAATCTTTGGTTTCAGCAACTTAAAATAAGCCAGTACTGAGAATAAAAAATAACTTCAGGTGGCACAAAAAAGCATGGAACTTTATTTCAAAACAAAATATAAATGACTTCTGAAAGCACACAATACACTGAATGACTGAAGGATAGCCTCATTCCATAAAGCACAAAAGCAATCAACCTCATTTCACAAAAGAATGAGCTTGACTAAGCTGAGAGGGATCAGTGCAATAGCAGAAGACTGGGGGAAGCCACCTTGCCACACACATGATCCCATCCTGATTTGCCAGAACAAGTCACAAAAGACTGAAATAATGGTATTAACAATGGGTGATTACAAAAGGTCCAAATCCCAAACATCAAAACTCTACTGTACAGACAGCACTGAAATCTTATTGTGGGGATTTGTGGAAAAATAATCTGCCAGCCATCCTATTTACATATAAAAATGAATTAAAGAACAAAAATTACTACAGCCACTACAGATTTCACATCTGGTATGTGTTAACCCACTATCATGTTTAAACCTAGCGGTCAAATTGAACTGCAGGAGCCATTGAAATGTTTGTCAAGCTATATTACATTAATTTTTTATGGCCACATGGTCTAAGACATGTACTGTCCTTCACCACTCTAAACATTATTCTGTACCTGCATTATTTCATGCAGGCAGATGCCTTGAAATGGTTGTTGCCCCACCCAAGGAATCCTACCTAATGTCCACAACACCATTCCAGCAGCATGGAAAATAGGAAGTTCTGGGTCATGTTGGACTGTAGCACCAGAGAGAGAGACAGAGCGAAAGATACATATTACACATTTCTACATGCCCCAATCATCTGAACATATATTAAAAAGCATATTTATTTGCAAAAATGACACACTGATGCAGAATGGAGTACAGTAATAATCATGCAGAAAGCATATGAATATATGAACATGTATGTTATTAAAAAATAAGATTTCTTGAGCAAATAACAACTGCCAAGGCCTTGTACAATGTAGAAAGCACTTGATAATGACAAACTCTGCAGTATGCTACAGAATGAACACATTATATACATGCATTAATATTATCTATCATATCAATGGCTCAAGTGATAGTAAATTTAACTTGAGATGTCCACACACAAATAACAGTAAAACAAACCTAAGTACGTGCTCATGCACAATGCCATTTAACGTGTGTTCAGGAAGTAGAAGTTATCATGCAGTATTAAACATGTAGTCACTGTTTGGACACCAATTACTGAACCAAAGACTGCGACGAATATACTTTTTTCAATGTAACCTATTTTCAATGCAACATACACCTAATAATTTCAACACTCGTCATACCACTTGTACTGACAGGTTCAAACTAAACTAATATGCAAGAAACAATTCCCCCACGTAACATACGAAACTACTGAGATCTCAGGACTTACAAACACATTTTTGGAATTTACAAGTAGTTGATTACAAGTGATAGGTTTACCGAAAGTTGGCATGTCATATTCTACAACATGCACATATACAAGGGGTTAGTTGGCATGTTTCATTATATTCTACAATATGCACATGTACAAGGGGTTAAAGTCTTATCGTTCTTGATTCAAATAACACATAAATCTAACCTTTGATGATCTTGGAGAATTTTAAACTGTTCGTGGAAATACCTTCCCAGAAGGTATGGCTCAGGCAACATTTTATCCCAATCACCGGCTCCCATCTTCCCGGAAATGTAGAATAAATCAGTTGTCACCAACAATGGCCATGATACAACCATGAACTACGTACAAACACTAAAATTACCATATTCCTTGTTACAGCGTAATGATACGTTTACCATTCATCCTACAAGGGCAATGTCATGTTCGAACACGAAGCAAATTACATGGGTTTAACGCACGATATATACACGCATATCTCAACCACACCACAGATAACCAACACATTGGCCATAATACGTAACAGTGCATATACCACAGACTAATACTTATGGCATGTACCATGATCGACGGTCTGTGACACGAAACATAGATCGAGCCATGCCGAGTACACATAACCCTAGTCCAGCTGTTTGTGCTAGCACAAGCGTATGTTTACAGTTGTCTCAAGTTTTTGAAGTTTCACGTAAAACACTTCGATTCAATCGAAAACCTGCAACATGTCACTGCACAAATAACGTGGATTTGTAATCGTCGTAATTTCAGAGATTCTCTTCGAAGGATTACAGGTTTCTGCTTCATTGCTTGGAGAAAATAAGACTGGTTATATTGCCTGAATGGCAACTGGGCAGCGCGGTGTCCATTTTGGATGTTATCTAGCGGCCGAAAATGGGTCTTAAGACGTAATGATACAAGGCAAGGGTGGTAATGTCTGTGTTAGAGATGGGCGAGCGGTTCTTAACTGAAATCCGGTTCATTACGGGTCGCATTGGTGATACGTTCATTTAACCCCTTTATTTTATCACAGGAGCATATAATTACATGCTAACTCAAGAAGTCCATGGAGCAGAATTATCCTTAAGAAGCCAAAAGTTCGTCAACTAGTCAAAGAATTCCTTGCATTTTGTTGGGCCCGAAGGTTTACGGCGTTCACATGCGCCCGCCACTTGTCTGTCCTGAGCCAGCTCAATCCAGTCCATGCATCCCCATCCCATTTCTTAAAGATAAATTTCAATATTATCCTCCTATCTACCCCATGTTCTTCAAAGTGGTATCTTTCCCTCAGGTCTATCAACCAAAACACTGTATGCACTTCTCATGTCTCCCAAACTTGTTATATGCCCAGCCCATATAATTCTTCGTGATTGCATCGCTTGAATAATATCTGTAGAGGAGTACAGACTATAAAGCTCCTCATTTTGTAATCTTCACCACCCCCCTGTTATCTTGTCCCTCTTAGGCCCAAATATCTTCCTCAACACCCTTTTCTCAATGTAAGAGATCAAGTTTCACACCCATACAAAACAACAGGCAAAATTATAGTTCCACATATCTTAATCTTTATATTTTTGGATAGCAAACTGGAAGACAAAAGATTCTGCACTGAATGATAGCAACCATTTCCTGACTTCAGTCTGCTCTTAATTTTTTCCTGAATGGAATTTTATTCGTTAGGGTTTTAGGATTGTTTCAGAGTTATATTACCATCTTTATTTTGTGACTTTTTAATGCATGCTAGTCTTGAGAAATGACCATATATTCATTTTTCTCAGCATTTACTGTTAGACCAATCCACTACTAGCAACTACTAAAGTTTCTGTGTTTTCTAAATAGTATGTATGTTTCCACCCAATATATTAACCTCATCAGCATAGACCAGACGCTGTTTTGTACCATTTAATTTCAAGCCCACCTAGTTTGCCTGAACCCACCTACTTGCATATTCTAAAGTAAAGGTGAAGAGCAATGGCAATTAAGCATCTTGTTGGATCAAAATATTCTAATAGGAAACGTGTCAGACAAATGTTTACTTACTGAGACTCTGTGGTTTCATTTAGACACAGTATTATTAGCCTTACCAGTTTCATAGGGACACCAAACAAAATAAGAATATTATAAAAGACCTTCCTCATAAATGAATCATAGGCTTCTTTGAAGTTTGTAAATAGCTGTTGCAACGACTCATTACGTTCCCATTTTATCTTAAGTACGAGAGGTGATCGATAAGTAAGGTCTCCAGTTGTATGAAATAAGTTTCTGACAATGTAAAATAAGAACAGTGATATCACAATGAAAGAAATTTATTTCTTTTACACATTGTATACTTATTTTTCATCATAGTCACCATTTACAGCTAGACATTTTTTCAGTCCGTTTGTTCATTCCGTCTATGAACAAAGTTTCTGGTTGGCTGCTGATCCATTTGTGCACAGCTGCCTCAACTTCGGCATCCGATAAAAAAATGTTGACCTTTTAACGTTTCCTTCAATTTTGGGAATAACTGGAAGTCTGACGGTGCCAAATCTGGGCTGTAAGGAGGGTGTGGAATCACTGTGAATTTCAAGCTTGTCATGGCATCTTGAGTTTGTGCACTGCAATGTGGCCTTGTGTTGTTGTGATGCAAAAGAAACATGTTTCTTTCCGGCCTAATTCTGCGGATGCATTGCTGCAGTGATCGTAAGGTTGGAATTCACCGTCGATCCTTTAGCCAGAAATTCCACGTAAATCACACCCCTTGCAACCCAAAATATGGTGAGCCTGACTTTTTTTGCTGATGGAACAGTTTTGAATTTCTTTACACTCGGAGAACCTGGATGGTGATATTCCATGGATTGCCTTTTGTTTTCCGGGTCATAATGATGAAACCAGGTTTCGTCTCCAGTGGCAATAATCGATATTGGTTAAGAAGTTCTTGAGCAACAGTTTTCCTGTGTTCCTTCATGGGGTCAGTCAATTGTCTTGGGACCCACTTGGCGCATTCTGTAGTTTAACGTTTCAGTGATATGGTGCACTCTTTCTTGACTAATAGCGAGCTTTAGAGCAATGCCTCTCTGCTTAATTTGGTGATTTTCCTGGATCATGGCATCCACTCTGCATTGGTTCTCGTCACGAGTCACAGAAATGAGTCGTCCTCATCTGTGCTCATCAAGGACATTCCTGTCACCTGCACAACAGCTTTTGGCATGCCAGACCCACTTGCAGACATTTTTCACATCCATACAATCATCGCTATAAACTTCTTTCACATGCCTATGAATTTCAATTGGCGTGTAACCTTCTAGTGTCAAAAACTCTATCACCGATCGCTACTTTATATGAAAATCGGTTGAGGCACTTATTACTAATGAACACTCTTGCTTAAGGGCTTCAAACATTGAAATGAAACTAAGCACAAAAATACTACACTGCATTTCATTATTAATTTCTATTTCTGTCATATACATGTGACTTAAAACTTAGTGATTCCATGATAATGAGTATCATGTACTGAGCACGAGAACACCTGAAGCAACTGAACACAAAATTGGGCATTGCAGGTGCTAATCAAATTACCTGAATATGTTAGGATACTGCACTTGCACTACCATGCTAGCTGAAATGCGTGTGCATAGATGGAGACAAATTCTAATACTAGTGAGTTGGCAACCACATGACAAAATTCATGAAAAAGTGTTAACTTTAAAAATATCATCATACAATAATACCAATAACAACAGCAGTTAATGCAGGTATGAGAAGTTAAATTTGTGAGTTATACTTTATGGCCTGCTTGATTTATACTCAGAAACCAAACTATTGTCTCATTGTCTTTATTTCAACTGACAACTATGATTTGCCAATTCCCACAGAGAGAGAGAGAGCATGTGTGTGTGTGTGTGTGTGGGGGGGGGGGGTCAGGTAAGTGGTCTACACAAATACAAAAGAACCCAAC
>Ga0123357_10010358_pt1 | contig 11850 bp, 10 predicted proteins | sample TergutEmb28metaG_FD_89873 | JGI IMG/M metagenome (GOLD analysis project Ga0123357, IMG submission 89873) | Embiratermes neotenicus P4 segment gut microbial communities from Petit-Saut dam, French Guiana - Emb289 P4 | ecosystem: Host-associated > Arthropoda: Insects > Digestive system > Gut ...
CTGTTACAGCTACTGTGTATCCACAACACCTGCTGTGTATCTACAGCACCTGTTACAGCTACTGTGTATCCACAACACCTGCTGTGTAACTACAGCACCTGTTAAAGGTACTGTGTATCCACAACACCTACTGTGTACCTACAGCACCTGTTACAGCTACTGTGTATCCATAACACCTATTGTGTAACTACAGCACCTGTTACAACTACTGTCTATCCACAACACCTACTGTGTACCTACAGCACCTGTTACAGCTACTCTGTATCCACAACACCTACTGTGTACCTACAGCACCTGTTACAGCTAGTCTGTATCCACAACACGTACTGTGTAACTACAGCACCTTTTACAGCTACCGTGTATCTACAGCACCTGATAAAGCTACTGTGTATCCACAACACCTACAGCGTAACTGCAGCACCTGTTACAGCTTCAGTGTATCCGCAACACCTACAGTGTATCTACAGCACCTGTTACAGCCACTGTGTATCCACAATAACTACAGTGTATCTATAGCACCTGCTACAGCTACTGTGTATCCACAACACCTGCTGTGTATCTACAGCACCTGTTACAGCTACTGTGTATCCACAACACCTGCCCTGTATCTACAGCACCTGTTACAGCTACTGTGTACCCACAACACCTGCTGTGTATCTACAGCATCTGTTACAGCTACTGTGTGCCCACAACACCTACTGTGTATCTACAGCATCTGTTACAGCTACTGTGTATCCACAACACCTGCTGTGTATCTACAGCATCTGTTACAGCTACCCTATATCCACAACACCTACAGTGCATCTAGAGCACCTGTTACAGATACTGTGTAACCAAAATAACTACAGTGTATCTACAGCACCTGTTACATCTGTTGCGTATCTGTAGGTTTACCGTAACTATTTTCCCTCCAAGCGGGAAATACTTGCACTTATTTACATTTCTTGAAGAAATAAACATACAGATAAAATCGCAAAGCTTAACTTTATCGACTATAATTGAACTGTCAGTTAAAATCACTGATTACACGGTTTACGTTTCATCAATTCGAATTTCTCGACATTGTGAATCTTTCGCACGAATGGTTTGGCATTCTTTTTTTTCCGTAAATCCTGCGAAACAGACCTCAGGGTTTAGCCTGCAGTACACTAGATTTTTCACTGTTGATTCAGACATTTGACCCCTTTTCTGCGACCACACGTTGTTCTTTACTGACAACAATTTCAGGAACAGCAGAAATACCTGATAAACAGAAAGTGCATTGCACAACACGAAATGCCTTAGGTGGACCTTGTAATAAACGAAAACTTCAGAACATTTTTCTTCATAATCGGAATTCTTAGCTTCCCACATATCAAAGTTTGAGACCCAAAGTGCCCCGACAATCAGTACTCCATTAAACAGATTACCTAATGTCAGATGAACTTGCCTTTGCTTTCACCGTAGCTAATACTGTTCCGTTAAACAGCTGAACCTGGTCACGAAAGAACAACAAATACCTTCCCCACATTTACAATCACAGAGTTTTTATCATTATTGGGCAGTGTTCTTGAGAAAGAAAGTAAAACTTCAGTCTTTCATACAAGTGAAGGATTCTCCCATTTGGTGAAGGGAATGAAAACTCCCAATACCGCTGGGCTTCAGAACCCTTTTGTACTTAAGGTCTACAAACTTGCACAGCAACTTCAGATGAGTCACACGCAAGGTGCAAAAGTAAGAACCTTATAAATTTTGAACACAAGACTTCTGTCCCAACAGATAAACTATCAAACACAGTTCGAAGACAGCTGTGACCAATGTGGCCACAAGAACCAATTCCCACTCATTTTCTTTAATCGGTTGTAAAAATTATTTTCCCATTTCCGTTATACGCCTCCAAAATTCGTTTTGGAGTTATCACCAAGCAACAAATCCAATTTACATGTAACGTAACAATGAGGCGCGGTCGTATAGCCATTGTTGCCGTGGAAAAGCAATAAGTATTAAATATTCTGAGTCTTGCCTTCGTTATTCGGCAAGCAAGGTGCAAGCGCCTTCTTACGTAGAGAGTTTTCTTTCTTGCCTGACCGACAAGCGCCCACCCGACGTTCCGCTAACGTTACGTCGTACGCCGCGTTTCGGAAAGTTGAACAGTCGGTGAAGTAAACAAGAAGAGGAATCGCTGTTATAGTAACCTTCAGAAAGTCACCAGTGTTACAGCACATGCTGAAAATGTTGCCCTCCTGACCGAATGCACTCAGTATGACTGCAGAAGACGTTGTTACTACCTGCAGTTCTTCTCCGGAATTTTTTTTAAGTCGTTCCAGAGTGTATCCTTGCAACCTGACCATGTTCCTACAAAGCCGGAACTACCGCTGTCTTTTACGGTGGCAGTTGTAACAAATTTTTGGCCCTTCGTGCAGACGCTTTCGAAACCATCGTCTCCTGAGCTGAGAAATATTCTGCGCCACTTTCCAGCAGACAAATTGGAAACACAACAGCACTAAATCAGACGCTCTTTAACACTGCACCTGAGCCGAGGCCTGCTGTTACATCATTGAACAACAGAAATGAATTTACCAGCAACAAACCCGATAATTCAATGCGCCAGTCGTAACCGTCGACAGCGAAAGTTACACTCCCGTTTGAAAACAGTGTGAGACAGCTTACATGGCCGTGCAATTAAGCGCTTTCTTTGGCCCCTATTCTCCTGATTTAACACTTTGTGACTTTCATTAGTTGGGAAGTTTAAGAGATAAATTGCATAAAACAAATCCGCACACTATCAGAATTCAGAAACAACATCCGCCGTGAGATTTAAAGAATTTCTGGGGAAGAATTCCAGAAATTAAAAACGTCTTCCGCAGTTCTACTGAGTGCATTCGGTCAGAGGGCATTTTCAGCATCTGCTGGTGAGTTACTGTTAGACTTTATCAAGGTTATTACCACAGTTCATCCTTTTCTCGTTTCCTTCACCGACCGTTAAACCTCCCGAGACTTGGCGTATGACCTAACGCTAGGGGAGCGTCCGGCTGTCGCGTATCGTTCCAGCATGGGGGGGGGGGGCTTTATTGTCACATGTGGCCTTTCTGACTCTACCACAATTTTCCACATTGCCTTACAAAAAGTAAGATTTTCGGGGAAAAAAATACTGAACATTAAAATGTGTTTTGATTCCCATAACAACTTGTTTTCTAAAACATTACCATTTCTAAGAAGAATTCAGCGAGATATAGCCACAAATACAGCCGTTATTCCTGTCACATATTAATGGAACTCGGGATTTTCTTAGTGGATTGCCGAAAATTTTTCAAATTTCATAAAAATCCACCCAGATGGAGCCGAGGTGTTCCATGCGAACGGACGGACGGACGGACGGGAGAGACAGACTTAACAGACACGACGAACTTAAGAGTCGCTTCTCGCAATTTTGCGAACGCGCCTAAAAACCAAGATCATTGCTGGGCAACTCACTATTTTAACAACAGACGACAGACGGTCTTCAACATTTCGGATGTTTTGCCAGAAAGTGACTGAAAATCGAAAGTTTTTTATTCTTTTTCCTGGAAGTAAGTAACTCACAATAAATGGTGAAGTTTTAAGTTCTTTCCCGTTTGAAACATCAACTGTGATTCTAAAAAAAAGAGACTTAGTTTTTTTCTTCACGATGGTCCTTGAAACCGACATAATCTGATTAACAACAGCCTCACTCTTCGATCTGGCAAGACAAAACTTTGGTTCAAAGAGCTTGAGAGATTAATTTACGTGAATAGTCACAGGTTTTGAAGCTGAGATCGTGAACACCAGTATCCCATGGAATGTTTGTTTATTTGATAGCTTTTAACACGTTTTCATCCACTGGGCCGGCGCTCTTAAAATAACGAGAGTCTTGACAAAATGGTGGCTGTCGCCAAACTAGTTTTATGTTCTGCACTTTTATGACGGAGGGCCCACTGTGAGAAAATGAGAATTCCGACGAAAACTTCGCATATTTGGCCTATAAACTTGGTCACGATGTTTTTAAGACGAACGTTCTTTTTACGATTCATCCCCAAATATACACTTTCTTTTCGACGTGTTAAGTAATGAAAAGATTGAGTTGCAATTTAAAACAGTCACAGCCACGGATAATTTAAAATGATGTATCTAGAGTTGCTTGAGGATAGCAACTGCAATTGTGTTGTTTTTGAATTACGTGAACGGTGTTGCCAATTCAGCCATTACCAAATTTATTTTACGTCTCCTTCTGTTCATATTCACTTTGTTTATTTTTTCTTTTATTTCTTTAAAAATTGAATACCGGGTGGGACGCCGAGTTAGCAGCTTCAGACCCAGAAAATTCCGAACAAACCGGGATGTATGGTAAGTCCATGTAGTATCTACAATACCACAATGGCATTTCACTCGTATGTTAGGTTAATAAAACTGTTATTTATTTCCGGATTAGTGATGGCTGCTCAAAATAGCCCGCAGTAATATAGAGTCCATTCCACGATGATTGCATAAAGAAACGCCAATGATGAAGAAGGAAAGAGTCAGAGCCCATTTTCAGATACCACCCCAGCAGTTGCCTGGAGGAAATGAGGAAACGAAATAAACCTCAGTCAGGAAAACTGGTCCCAGACTTCGAACCCAGACTCCCCTGAATTACATGCCGGAATGCTAACTACCGGAAAGCGACTTTCGGCCTCAAACTGTTATCAATATTACGGTAAAAAAAATTAAGTACTAAATCTTGGTTTCTGAAGTATTCAGGGTTCAGAGATCGCAATACAGCCCTACTCAGGTGTCTTATACAGTGCCTCAGTTAATAATTCATCTTCGTCGAGTCTTATTAGAGAACTGGCATGATTAGCCACAAACATGCCTTAACTGCACTCCGTTCCTGGGAGTCTAGTTGTACCTTGGCTATTAATTATAACTTGAGTGAAATAAATCTGCCGCGACGCAGAATATGAAAATTATTTGCCACAAGTCGACTCCCCCGCACACTTCCATTACCACGCTTGCCACACAGTCTGCTCCTCGCCAGAGTGCGGTTAGCATTAATTAACAAGGGAAATGCATTTATAGTACTTCTACAGACGTCACGCCGATGCGACAACGATGCTTCTAAGGGCGACACTGTGCCATTTACGTCCAAAAAAGCGCCGTTGCCTACTTCAGAGAAGCTCAGACAAAGCTCGGTGCAGCATAAAATATAGGCTTAAACATTTAAATTATGTTAAAAGCATAAAATATAGGCTTACGTATTTAAATTGTGTTACCAGCACGGAGATTAGGAGACAGTCTGTGGGAAAAGTGGTGGCTATGTCCTCCCTCTACGAAGAACAGCGCGCTCTACTCCCCGCCCTAATACAGACTCTTCTACGGCAGTCCCACGTGACAATCACATTCGAACACTATTTTTACGACCCCTAGCAGCTTTATATACACCTCTGCTTCCTGATCGCAGATTATTTTCGCGCATGCTGCAGCAGATTTTGCTGGTTTGGGCTCTGCCACATCGGAGTGAACCCCCATGTAGTCTTACTCTTCGCGTTCAAACAAAACTGAGAACACAGGTCTCCAAGAATGGCCATGTTGAGGGGTGGACGTATAGATCCAAGCTCCAGCCACTTTATACTGGCAGCCAATGGATACTAAACTGCATTTGGAAGTAGTAGCAAAAAGAAAACCCCAGAACCAGTATCAAACAATCAATGCAGCGAGCAAGCCTTCTCGCTTCGTATTATCAAGCAAGATTTCACCATATTCATCAAAACGATTAATTTGTCTAAATCTATCCCTACAGATTTTTTTTATTTGACACTAATCCTTAGAGCACAGTGTATGTACAGGGCAAAATAATACACACCCTCTCTCACAGCAACACCTCTGCAGTCGACGGAACAAAAACGTCTGGATGACATAAGCTAGGATGACGTAGTATCAGTAAGAGCTCCGCCACTCGTTCCCAATTGTCGGTTTGAAAATATCTGCCCTTCCTAAAGAATTTTCGTATCCTACTTAGGAACCTGATCGAACGCTAGCTCTAATTCCTCCTAGAAAATCGCATTTCATTCATCACATTTATCATCAGTTGAGGCATGAATTTTCAGAATAAAAATAATAATGTATCAGCGACCTCTTAGCATTTTACATATCTTGCAACAAACTAAACTCTCTTAATCGAAAGACAACGAATTTATTTGTTTCAGTCAAACACAACAATATTTTCTTTACCTTACTGGCTACTAGTTTCGGTTATTAGACCATCATCAGGCCATCCATACATAAAGTGTAAAACAGGTTAAATGTAGTGTACATTAAATTCAACGTCGTATGGGATCCCATAAGATTTACAACACTGGTGTAAGTCTTATGGGATCCCATACGACGTTGATTTTAATGTGCACTACATTTAACCTGTTTTAAACTTTATGTATGAATGGCCTGATGACGGTCTAGTGACCGAAACTAGTAGCCAGTAAGGTAAATAAAAATTGTTGAGTTTAACTGAAACGAATAACTTTACTGTTGTCTTTCAATTCTCTAACACAACACGATTCCCTCTACAAGAAAAAATAAAATAAAATCTCTTAGCTGCTAATTTGGACAACGTCATCCCGTTGTGCTAGTCAAACACTTGTGCGGAATAGACTGCTCTCTTAGCCGCTGATATAACTCCGTTATGTACACAGAACCCTGCCCCTAATTGCCGTCATATTGTATCGAAGTATACCCTCATCTACAGCTCCAGTTCCAAACGGTGAAGATGTGTCTAATCCCATACCACCTGTGGTTTCGCTGTCAGAAGGGGAAAGTGTAAGCTTAACTGCTCGTGACGAGTTTTGTTAAGCAAGTTCAAGCAGAGATACACATTTCCCTAAACAGTAACAAATAGAGGACCTAATCTAGGACTTGGGTCTCAACTAATCAACAGCAAAATTTAATCATCCTTGATTTCAAACTTTTGCCGTGTAATGAATGTTGTATTATTTTCTTGGGTGATTCCCCGGCGTATGAATTTTATGCCGACGTTTCGGAACACATTGTTCCATCTTCATAGGCAGTGTAAGCTTACGCCGCCTAAGAAGATGGAACAGTGTGTTCCGAAACGTCGGCATAAAAAATTCAGACGCCGAGGAATCAACCAAAAGAAAGAATACAACATTCAAATATCTTGTCTAAAATAGTGCCAGTTATTAGATCCTACATGCAAGATACAAACATACCGGAAAAGACGTCACAAATTTGTATCTTTCTACGTAACGGTCGACATGTGTACCAATCCTTTTTCTTCATTCTGACAAGATATTACAATGTTTTGAGAAATTACAAAGGGTGCTGAAAAGCAATGACACCTAAATTATTTCTTCAAGAAAAAGACGCATTAAAACGTACAGATTTAACTGCGATATTTAGGCTTGTCCGCACCGCCGGGGTGAATTTCACGCTTATACCGACAGAAGGCTCTGAATTCTACTTGTAAACATGGCGGAGTGTAAGCGAGTAAATCCGTGTCGTTGAAACATGCCTGCAAGAATTATGGCACCGATCGACATTAATCGGCAAATGAAAACTGTTTATGGAGAGTAAAGTGTAGAAATCAGTACTGTTCGACGTTGGACTGCATGTATTCGTGATGGAGAGCTTGAATAGATCTCCCCCAAATGCAGTGACAAACGGAACGGAAGGCTTCAAACTGCAAACGACGAGGCTCGCCCGAATCGTGGTGATGAACTCATTAACCCTTTAAATGCCAAGTAAAATCCCATCTGCCATTTGCTGTCATTAGTAGGAGCTCACCATATTCTCCACGTTGCCGTCACGTGAGATAAGATTTTGAGCCTCAAAACAAGGCAGCAGTCAATGGATTTCAGTCACAGAGGACAAGCACCTAAAAAATCCAAGACCGAGGCGTCTAGTTGCAAAGACATTTTCACGATTTCCTGGCACATTTTTAAAGGTACGGTGCAGTCACAACCCCAACTGGCACACCCAGTGACTCTGAACGGTATTGTGAAACACTGGAAAAGCTGACAGCACGACTTGCAGGAGTTCGCCCTCGCAAGTTGCAGACTCTCCCCCTCGACCGCACACACGTGCCAGAACTGTACAGATATCACCGTCCTGTATCACCATTCACACAACCGTTAGTTGGTGCCGTCAAATTTTCATCGCTTTCCCGACTCAAGGAACATCTCGGAGGACATCACTATGCGTCAGGCGATGAACTTGGTCCGTCAAAGCGTACAATTCTGTCTCGTGTAGGATGTACGACACTACTTGAACATTGGCGAAATTGCGTAGACCGCGACTGTGATTATGTGGAGACATAACAAACTGTATAGTGGTGAAAACAAAGTTCAAGACAGTTAACTGTTTTGTGGTTTGATTCAAATACACACACCCATTTCCATACCAAACGTACGAGGCATTACTGCTTAGCGAACGCTCGTATATGTGCTTGTATTACGAAATGTCCCATTGTGTTAAAAGTGGCCCACATAAGTATTGTAAAAACGATTAACAGTTCAACAAGTTTCTTTTTAATTTCCTTTACACACGGGAAATTTCACATCGTTGGCACATTTTAAAATAAGATAAGTTTTATGGACTAAGCTTTGTTTTTAATTTGGTACTATTGCTGATTAAGATCCCATCTGAGCTGGGGCTGTGCAAACATAATCAGAGATGGTATTGGTCTCATCCTTATTCCGTTTATTCTTCATTTCTTGGCCATTCAAACCACTGGCAATTGTGTGAACATGCAGCGAACAAGACAAAGAGATAACGAAGAAGTTTACCCATCCTTTATACGTTCCATATCCTGCATTAAACAATATTTCACACTTATGTACAACACTAACAAATGTTCATCGGTGAAATATTTTTTATATATTTGTATTTTACTATTCACTAACATTTTTCGGTCGCTTCTGCAACCATCAACAGGGTGTCACACAAGAATGCGTACACACAATATACAAACAAACGCACTAAATGTAAAATTCCAACCACCCAATGTCACAGTTAACATCTTAAGCGCAACCTATGGTCATAAAATATCAAATTATGGTATCGTTAAAAACAGATAAAATTCGGTGTGTTTATATTGCTTGTTAGCAGTATATAGTTGATAACCTGTAATAAAAACAGCATTGCTGTAGGTATTACTCCATCAACATATTACAAACAACTGTATGTTTGGTATAACGGTTGTCATTATAATTACATGCCTGTCAGTTCAGTAAACATCTTCACTTATCTAACATGTTTGTAAGGCAGATTGCATAAAGATGATTCGGTCACATTTTAAAGAAACTCCTGTACAAACCTAGTCTGGTTACGACCACCAACCCAAGTAACTATGCTAAGAATAGCATTCCAATACTAAAAGCAATATCTTTGTACAATTAGTTGATGCACTGTACAAACCATTGATATATTATTAATAAGCGTGATTAGGATGAACAACAAACAGTTAAAAACAAGAGAAACACCAAAATCACTAAATTGTGTTACTCTGTTATGTAGTCCTATCACAGTGTGCTAAAGGAAAAGCAGTACGAGAAACAAAAAAAAAAACTTTCTTTCCCTCCCGCCAGCGAAAGCTGGAATCTCATTTGTTTTGAAGATCATACTGACTCGCCTACGGACTGTAGGACGCAGGCGAAGTTTATACCTTTATACCGTGCTTCCCAAAGAAAGGGTGCATGTTACGGTCCGGGAAATGGGGAAAATGTAAAACGGATATAGCAACACTCTAAAAACATATGAGAAATATAAGGGAAAGCAACGTATGGATGTATTTGTGAGAGAGAGAGAGTGCGTGTGTGTGTGCATGCGTGCGTGCGCGCGCGCGTGTATGAATACCTGCACTAATACCAACATATATAATTATGCAACTTTTCCGACCTATACATTCTTGGGCAATATGCTCGTCTGCTATAATCCAGCAATCCGCAATTCACAACAATTCATATCAAATCTATCATAGGCATAACGTGATAATGTATTGTTCATTAGTACTTTTTACGATACTTTCACTGAGATACTGTATGTAGGGACAATTCATGACATCAATTTTCGCTACGACAATGCTGCAATCTGTCACAATATCGCTAGGTTAGTGTTTTACTTCTTCCACTTAGTATGTCAGTAATTATATTTATGTAGGATAGATGGTGGGGTCATGAAAGACAGAAATATGTGTGAACCGTTACGTAAAATGATCCATGCTCATGTGTATTAAGATAATGCGTTAAAATTACAGTTTATATACGTAGTCGCTTCATGGTTCAGTATGACTTGAAAGTTCAGGCTATGATTCATTTCAACAGGATCACGTTGCTTCAGCAGCCCCTCACAGGTGTCAGTGAATGGGCACACACGTGGGCGCACAGCTGTGTATGTGGCGCACTTAGTGGCGACCACTTAACGTTAGCCGGCATCAGACAGGTTAACCAGTTCTGATGGACTTTAATAGCGAACTGCCACCGTGAACAATCTTCCTTCATTATCTGACTGTCGCTCATCTAAACAACAAATTATTCGCCTGTACAGAACATGCAGGTTCATTACCATGTTCAAAACAGCCCCAAAACATGTCACGCTCAAACACATTAACGCATTCCACACATACAGGGCGTTTCTCTTACGTGTTTTCCAAGCATGGCAATTCGGACGCGGTTTCGTCATCTTGTCTGGGCTGTTAAGCGATACGATCGCTCAATCTTCCTACGATTCACAGAGTGCTGACCGTTAAGGGAGTTTGCGAATTGCAGGCTGTTGTACTGTATGTACAAGTAGCGTAGATAAACTTTTTGGGCTTCTGCGTGAAGCTTACCGATGGTTCCTGTCGTACCCATGTGGCGTAAGTCCGCTTTTAATAACATTATGATAAGCTGGCTTGGTTGCAAAATAAAGCTCTGTCTCTCAAGTACATCTCTTATGTGACGTCTCGCGAATACGTCCAAATTCGCCCAAATAATGGGCGGTTGTCCGTTCGTGTCAACACATTAACTTGATGAGATGGGCTCTTGGGTACCGGAATGTTACGTCACCAAGGAGCTTTGTAAAAAGTAGGGGAAAGTCGCCTATTTCATACCAGGAGGTGCTGCAATCTACGCTTAAGAATATAAATCATTAAGCTGATGATATTATTAATTGTAATCACATTATAAACGGTCAGTTGCTAAAGACTTCGGTACTGACTGGGTGTCCTTGTTTTGGTGCGCCGTGAAATTTTTGCTTATCCCTAAACTGTGACTCATGAGCAGTTGCAGGTAAGCTAGTTTTCTGAATTAGTTTAGTGATCAGTTCTCTGTTAGTGTAATCTTAAACCCTTGCTATGTTTCATAGGTACAATTTTAGGTCCTTCTGTTTTATTCACCCTTTATCTCGAGCACCTGTTTTCGCCTATTATGGGGAGGTATGAATAACCTAATATGGGGCTCCCCATATTACGAAGTCGGAACCTTGTGAATTATTCCTTCTGGGTTATATAATATTACAGATGGCTGAAAGGAAAAAATGGGACCCCGAAAGGATGACGGCAGCTACTGCGGCTCTGAGGAACAAGGAAATGAGCAACTACAAAGCGTCCAGATTTTGCAACGTACCACACCAGAGCGTTACGTCAAAGACCAGCAGGAAAGCTCAAGTGAAACAATAAAAACAGAACTGGGTAGGAAGCGAGTTCTTCCTTGTGAAGCAGAAAATGATCTGGTTGAGTAATGTCTTTTGCTGGAAAGAAAGTTTTTTGGCTTGACAATGACAGACGTCATGTGTCTCCCTTACCAACTTGCTGAAAGAAAAGGAATAAAAAATCAATTTTGAAAGAGAAATGAAAAAAAAAAAAAATGGAAGTGGTTGAAAATTTTC
>Ga0123357_10010359_pt1 | contig 11848 bp, 6 predicted proteins | sample TergutEmb28metaG_FD_89873 | JGI IMG/M metagenome (GOLD analysis project Ga0123357, IMG submission 89873) | Embiratermes neotenicus P4 segment gut microbial communities from Petit-Saut dam, French Guiana - Emb289 P4 | ecosystem: Host-associated > Arthropoda: Insects > Digestive system > Gut ...
ACTGGCATAGCTGGGGTTGGTGGCAGGGTCCACAGAGCAGCATATTTTATAATTCAGGTGGGAAAAAAATCGATATACTGCACTAAACAGATTTTCGGTTATTGAGCAACAAAAAATTTCAATAAATGACCTTTCCCCCCCCCCCAATTCATAATTTCTTCATAGGCAACCACTGTGATTACTCCCCCATGTGCCAAGAAACCTGGCTATGCCACTGGTTTTTAATATTATTAAGCCTTCATTTTACATAAACCCAGGACAGACAGTATGGTTAGCAAATTCAGAATTGTATTTGCCAAAATAATGTATGTCCCAAACAAAATTATTTCAAATTTAGTGCTTATTTATTGTTCTATTGCTACAGAACTGTAAGATCTGTATTAATAAGGTACAGCAAACCCATTACAGGCCTGGACAGGCCCTGAGGGTTCCAGGAAGTTGAGGCTCCCAGATTTCAAGACAGTTGGCACATGAAGGTGGTAAGGTAGTCAGCCCTATGCACCGGCCGCCTTTACTCCCAGGAAATATTTCTGGTACTCATTTCTGTTAGAGGCTGAGTCAACCCCAGGGCCACAGTGTGGCCAAAAGGATTATGTCAAGGAAAAATTCCAGTGACACAATGGGGAATCAAACCCGTGACCTTCTGGGTTGTAGCGCAGTGCCTCAACCGTGCCACCGCATGCCCCCTATCTGTATTAAAGAGTGGTGCAGTAATTTATTAAACTTATGTCCATGTTTGTGTCTAAATGAAAGATTAATGTTTTGAGGATGGGTGGTGGTACACACACCCTCCACACAGCCCTTTTGTTAATGTTCATTCATGTGCTACTGCCAAGTGACTGCAGTAATTGTGTTGTGCCTTAAAGGCCGCAGGTATTACAGTATACATTGTTTTTTGTCCGTCCATTTTTAATCTTATATTGTAAAAGTTTATTGAATGATTGGTGCAGTATTAATGTTGTTGATTAAGAATTATCTCCAGTGCATCAGTTGTGAACTGCAGTAAGTGACATACATCACAATTTTCAGACACTGCAATTGCCAAAGCAAGTGTCTTACAGTATTAAATGCGCAGTACAAAGGGTTTACTCCGTCCTTAGGTCATGACCTACAAACAGTTGCACTCTCTGCTACTGTGTTAAATTACTGAGTCTTGATAATGCAAGTTGTTACCTTGTGTAGGTACAAGGTACAGAAGTGTAGCAGGGAGCATTGTTATACTTCACTATGTAAAACACAGAAAAGGTTTCAATTGATATCAGTTATATAATATATCTAGATGATAACCATCGTATACAACAGTACTGTACTGGTGACTGACATCTTGTCATAGTTACAGTTCCTAAATACATTCACATGTTTTGGGTTTGGTTGTCATTGCCATTGTGATAAAAGAAAAAGAAGATAGGATAGAGGTAGTTTGGCTAAATTCTGCTGAGTATCAGTGGGGTCATGAGGGTCTTCTTAAGGAATAGGCATATATAGTCAGTAGGCATGACACTAAGCAAGCACATGTCGAGCATATACAGATGATCGCCATAGGGTGGGCGTGCCTGGCATGGTGAGCGAGACGTTGACTGTAGGGGAGACTAGAGAACTGCTCTTCATGGGGGCTACAGACTGTTCTGCTATTACACACACCGAAAACATCAAGGATTTCGAGTAGTGTGTAGTGAGCAAGTGCACCTTGCAAATGCTTTCAAAACTGGTAGTAGCAACTTGTCTTATGCCACAAAACCTTACACACACAGATCTATGGCAATTCACAGCTGGGATCGTCTCCTAGGTGACAGACTACAGAGTGGACTGTATTAATATAGGAACTGTGATAGGATGGTGCTAAATATTTGTCAGTTTGCTACGCTACGAGTTTACATGCACAAATTTGTGCACTGAATTTATGACAGAACACTGGCTGCTGACAGATTTTATATATTTAAATTTTGTTAAATATCAGATTGTCCCTAAACTGGTGTGTGTGTATGTAATTGTTACACCGAATTTAGCTGTTAAGTTTTCTGCAATCATAGTAAGGTACAGATGGATGCAGATATCCTTGCACCCAGTTGAAGACATAAGGTACAATTCAAAGCGTAAGCAAGCCCAATTTTAGCACCGTTGCAGGGTTGATGATGCTTTCCTAAGAGTAACTACTTTTGATTGTTTGGCCAAGTTTGTCACGTTCCACTTCTTGACCAGACGACGAGGTTTGGTATTAATAACAAACTTACCATTTGGTGAGTGTGATAAATGTCGAGCCATCTGTACGTGCGAGATGAACAATACTGTTAGGCTGGGAGGATTATCTGTGTTTAGCCGTTATCTCCAATTTTTGACAAATTAACTTTGACTTCCTAGTATTTTCTTGTCTGTAGTGACAGAGAGTGAATTATGTCAGCTAAAGGGAGAGGAATTTGATCCAAGGGTGTGTGCAAGATTATTTCTAAGATGCTAGCAGAATAATGAAGTTGGGGGGGGGGGGCAAGGTCTTTACTAACACGTTCACAGATCAGTGCCCTGTATGCCACAGTAGCAGGATAGACATTTGGCATCTTCACGTGCAGCTAGCATCCATCTACTGGAGAACACAGATGAAGAGGTAAACAAGCAAAGGCAAGGTGCATGGACTTGTCTGGCCATAGTTGCTATAAAACTACTACTGTTGTGTTGGATGGTTGTTATCTAAAACATATTTATTAAATAGGACAGTCTGTGTTCTGTTGTCAGAATTATCTGTTACCTTGAAATGTTGAAAACAGGATTCATGGGTTTGCCGAACCTGTTGTGTGTCCATTTCTATAGTGTTTGTACAAGCTGGATCTTCTGAATGGATTTTGATTCAATTTGGTGCAGATGGTTCAACTAAAGCTGACAGATCACCTCGTAACCTTTATTTTACTGGGGTGGATATTTAAATTTTAGTGCACTGGTTTATGAAAAAATGGATTATTTGAGCAGAAAAAGATAAAATTATGAAATAAATGTGGAAAAACAAAACAAATTATGCAGCAGGTCTTAAAAATGCAGTAAATTGTTGCATAAATATATAAAGTTAATTTCCAGGAGTGTTTTCCTACATGCGTTCGTGCAGGACTTTGGTGCATATTGGTATAATACAGTGCTTGGTTTACACAAGACTTCATGACAACTGTCAGCTTCATACAGAAAACTGGTATTATATGAAATGTAGCAGACATTTTAATACAATATTTTCTACTCTCTCCTCGAGCCACTGGAGCTTTATGTTGCTCTGCATTACACAACTGTAATATTCATTTGTTACAAGAATTCAGCATAAGATGGATATGATGACTGACAGCTGTTTGTTAGGATAAGATTTTACACAAGGACTGCATCAGCAGGGAACTTACAGGCAAAAAGTTTTAAGGTTAACGCACGCATTACAATGTGAAAATTGCCATTCACATTGAGTATCAGTGTAAACTCACCAATGCCAAGATTGTACTTGTATACTCTTTCTTTTACATATATGCAAAGTATAGACTGCGCAGTCCTTTCATATTGACTTTGCTATGTGCAATAGGAACATGTTGGATGTGTGTTCCTAAGTATGTTCATGCTGTAATTACAAGGTTTTGATGTGAAATAATCTCAGCTGATTACTTAGGCAACTGCAATTTTTACAGGAGTAGAAATGAACAAAGTAAACTAATTTTAAGTTATCTGTTTTTATGACATGCCTGTCAACATGGCAAAACATGCTGAACTTAGTTTAGAAATAATGCAGTACATCCATCCTGTGCTTTATGGACATACTTTATTATTCGATGAATACTGCAAGGCAAAAATCCCTAAAGCAATAACCCTGTCTGCATTAATTTAAATGGGGAAAATTATGGCCTGTGTGCTTGCCTGACCCACTTTACAGACCATTTGTCTGTAAAAGTGAAAATGTAGTCCTTAAAGACCAGGTACAAATTATCATCGGACGTTGAATTGCGTATCCGTAACACGACAGATGGCTATACATTCAGTGTGTTTTCCAGTTGAAGTTACTGTCACTTTGTAAGCCAAGACATTCAGCTGTTTTGCATCGTCATATATATTTTTATTACTGACTTACTGCATACTGCAATCAATTTTATGGAATTTGTTAAATGTTGCAATATTTTCTGTATATTTTCTGTGTATTTGATTGTTACAAGATGCTATCTTGTTTATGCTTGTGAAGGTGTTTTATATCTCCCATTATCCCAATCCACTAATTGCAAATCAGTTTTTGGCTTTTTGACAAAAACTCATCTAGATTGTTTTGGGTTCATAAAAACTCTCTCGCTGCACACCAAAACTTCATAACAGAAATTTACATTCATTTGAATATCTTATGGATATTTACTTCTTCATGAGGGCCCTACCAACATGGAATAATCACCATATTGGACACTTCATCATAAGGTAGGTGCAAGGATGATGCTACAAACACCGACTCTGAGAACAAGACAGCAGTACTGCTCAACACATTCATTCAAAATGAAGTTTAGTGACCTTGACAGGATGCAGGATTGTGTACCGTTCCAAAACTGCCCTACCTCAAACAAGGATATGAATTGCTCCAAGTTGTACACACTGTGTGCAACTACTCACTGTATGCAAACGTTAAAAAAAAATGCATATTGGCTGCATTGCACAAAATATCACCTTACCTTACTTCCCATCAGGCTTGATGCCATTATAGCCCTAATCCCCCACTTACATTTTAATTCTGAAACTCTTAAGTGATTTGAAATTAAAGACTCCCCCCCCCCCTTATCCATGCACCCGCAGACCTAAAGCAATGTAACTTTCAGTAAAAAAGGTAAAAAAATTTCTGCAGTCCCAATTTGCTAGACATTATTCAAAGTCACACATGCAAGGTCCCACAACAAGAATGGGAGGGGAGGAATGATGGTTCATCTCATATTTACAAGATCTTAAATGAGCAAATAGCATATTATTCTTGGTTAGACAATACCATTCCTGTACGTATCAAAACTATACTCAAATGACACAAGTTGCAAACAAGTTTGAACAAGTAATGAGGAAATGCTAAGAAATATTACCTGGGTGGGTGTGGCATTAGGTAAACAGTGTCACTTCATTGCCAGTAAACATGAAGGGAAACTCAACACTGCTAATATAATAAAACAAACTCAGCACTAATAATATCCCATAAGATCTGTCATTTAAGAGAGAGAACATTTTGGGTACTTTACACTACTTTGGGGATTAATAATAACTTGAGACTTGGAAGGTAAGTAAGGAATGTGGTACTGACTGCGTAACCCTAGCTGCGTTGTCCTGCTGTCTCCAGTCCCCAACACTAAAAGTTACTCGTATGGGTCAGAATACAAAGTCTTGAGATACCCGTATACTAAAGACAGGACTATAAAACCCACCAAATTTGAAATTAATTTTCTGGAACATAAACCCCACAAGCCAGTCATCCTCATGGTCACCACTCTTGGAACCATGCATCTCCACCAAGCTCCATTATAAGGGAACTATTATTTAAAAAATAACACAACTATTTAAAATTAATGCTCCCATTCTGCAAATTTCTACACAGTAACCCACCTTCTAGGTGCCACCATTCCCTCAACATAAGAAATGTACAGAAAAAATGTGATTAATCATTCTGAATGCAACTGCAATTCTCAATGTAACAATTGTGTCACTCTCATATAGTTGAATATTCAAAGACTAACTTATAATACCACAGTATCTTAAAACTAAGAGCCAGGACAGCATATTATAGTGACGAGGTTACAGGCTGGATGGTCCGGGGTTCAAATCCCTACATGGAAAAGAGGTTTCTCTCTTCAAAATGACCAGATTGACTATGGAATGCACTCAGCTTTCTACTCAGGCGGTACAGGGGCCATTTCCCAGGGTACGTACCTGATGATTGACCTCTATCTAGTGCTGAGGTTAGGAATGAGTGGAGCTGTACCTTAGCTCTTCCTTTATGCTTTCATAGGGTAGACAGGAACAGTTCACCATTGTTTAAAACTCTTCAGTAAACAATTTCTTCGTGGTTAGGGCCAGTGGAAATATAAATATAGCCCTACTTGAGTATGGTCATGCATCTACCTTGAATGGCACAAGCTTGACTTTGAAGATGAATGCACTATCATAATTGTAGCACTGGGCAACTACCTGCCAGACACATCCCAGAAGATGTGAATCTTAAGATACATTTCCCTTCAAATGTTTGGCAACAGTCAAACCGTAATCAGCATATAGCCATGACACACACACACACACACAAAACCTGCCTTCTCACTCCAGTCAACATATAAAAACTCAACTGACTATGCAAGAAGAAGTATTTTTGCTAGCAAGCTTTCTAAGCCACCTGAGAATTAGCACAATGCAGCCTGCTTGGTGGTTATGAATATTATTGAGGACCCTCTCCCTCATGCGGGATAGAGGTAAGCCAAGAACTGAAAAGTAACCTGCAGAGTTTGCTGTGGCCATAAAGGGGCTGTTTTATGAATAAATCCCCACCCCTCAAAAACAAAAAAAAAGCATGGTAGGAAGGGATGGGGAAAGGAAGAGTAAGAATTGAGGAAGAATGGGAAAACAAATGAGGTGAAAAGGAAATCCTGAAAAGCGCAGTGACAAAAAGACCCTTGCATAGCGGGGTTACAGAAACCACACCATGGTATGCCTGAAGCAAAATGGTACTTCCTGTCCTTCAGGGTACAGAAGAGAGGCTTCCATCTTGCTCAAAGGGAGGCCACTTGCTGTGCAGGCTATTGAGTTACGGCTCTATATGTGTCCTTCATAATGGGATTTCTGGAGAGGATACTGGTTTTTTTGGAGTTGGAAGTTATGACTGCGACAGCTGGTATGTCCAGATGATGATGCTCTTTGACCTTGTTCCCAATGGATCCTCCAGTCTGTCTGATATAAACTAAACCACGTCTGCAGGAGATGCTGTGCATGCCGTGCCATCTTTTACAGGTTCAAGCAAGCTGGCAGTCTGCAATGGCAGGAAGCTGACAGTTCTGGCACCATATGTGGATAGCACCCTGGTAAGGTGGTTGGAAGTCATACAGCAAAGGACAGACGTCAATGACGGTTTGTTTCACAGCGTAGCTAATAAAAAGGTCATGCTCTTGATATTCTAAGTCTTGATACAGGAACATGTAAGCTGTAGGTGAGCCTTGGGGTGGGTGTGTGTTGGAAGATGAGACATGAATCTGTGGTGTAACACAACCTTTCCAGAAAGAATCCCAGATTTGGAGAAATACCATGAATAGTAAATATGGCAAGAATGTATCCTAGAAGATAATATTTCCACAGTTTCAATTTACTCCACAAATGATGAAAAGAAAAAAAGAGAATTTGTAATGTTAGGAATATAATACATTTGTACATAAAATATCATATACAATAAAGCCTAAAAAGGCTTGAAACCACTTTTCAAGTGTAATGGCAGGATTGAAAATGGTAATAATACAATTATGTACGAACTAAATACTGCATATAAATCCTGGCATATCCTTTCAAGGTTAAGAGGACATCTAATTCAGGACAAGGAAGTAAAATGCACAATACACTGTTACAAAAAAGGTCTCCTTATCAAGAACATTCAATTCAAAATTACGTTAGTCAAAAACTGTAGAATCTTTTCCAAAAAACACAAGTTCATATATATATTAACATTATTTATGCTTACAATATTTAATGAACTGCATGGCTTTCAAGCTATTTCACCATTTGCAGGATCAAACACCAGCCCCAAAAACTTCTCCCAATCACCACTTTTGTCTGTCAATCACCACCAAGTTGTAAATTCTGTGACCAATATGTTCATCACACTGCACACTGTTATCAAATGTCACTACAATTTACACATCAAAAAATTTCTCCATTCAAAAGAAAATATTTTTACGCTTTATCAGTAACGCTCTTAGAAGACGTATCTTACATAATATAATGAATGTCAAACAAACTTTATACTATATGTTTCCATCTATAGATGGTGACAGCTCGAGTTTTCTTGCCACCACAGGTGAAGCTTAGGCTTCCTGGTCCCCTGCCACCCCAGTAAACCTCATCTCCTATGACTGCACTCTTTCAACATGAAATATTCATAATAATATACTTTACTCGGTTGCATAAAATGCAGTCATTACAGCACTTTATCTTGCTTCTTTACACCCCCCTCCAAATCTGCCACCCTGTGTGACCGCCTACTTTGCTACCGGGTTGGACCAACCTGTATTACAAACACATCTTTATTATTTGTAAAATTGCACCACATTCACACTAAACATTTCAACACAACTGTGTTCAGTGGATAGCATATATGTAATGAAAATTTACGTAATTTCTATATATAGACTGAAGCATATAGTATCTATTTAAAGTACAATGTGACACAGAAATATCTAAGAGCCTTTATCTTTTAAAATACACAAAAAATTGGATTAAAATTACTTGTTTTGATTTTAATTAAATCTTCAAAATTAATAAAAGGGAAGGACACTAAGAACTTGTTCTGCTGGGCAAGTCATGTCACATGCTGAAAATGACAGGGCTGTCTGTTGTGAAGACACTGAACTGGTTTACTGTCTTCAAACCTTGCCCTACCCCTTGTTTTCAACTGCTACTGTTACCAACCCTTTGGGACTAACAGTAGTCTTAAACTGTTCAGGAATAGGAAACTCCACCTGTAAGAAAACATTTAATAATGCTACATCAATAGAGCTTATATAGAATTACATACAAACTTACATTACAGTATCAGTTACTTGCCACAATTACTGTATTGGAAGGATCTGAGACAGCCCAGTTACAGCTATGGGCCAGTCAGTCTGGGGTTTGAGTACCAGTAGGAGCAAGAGATATTTCTCTTCTCCAAATTGTTCAGACCGGCTCTGGGGCCCACCCAGCCTCCTATTCAATTAGTACCAGGGTTCTTTCCCAGGGCTAAAGCACCTGAGACATGATGTCATCTAGCACTGGGGTTAAGAATGAATGGGGCTACACCTCTAGTGCCCCTGTGTGACTTCATGGTGTGGGCTGGGCCATCTTTACCCTTTATTATTATATTGGAACTCAGTTCATTCACTTCATGATTCACAGTGTGATAAGAAGTGTGGGCACGTGACTTCCATGAGGATTTTTTAAAATGGTCTTGTGAGAAAACAGACAATATCCATAAATGTGAAACATTTTCTTCAAAAATACTGTGTAAGATATCAGTGAGGCTGATTAGTATCAGAACATGCCCAGTATTCAGTGTACACATTCTACAGGGCCTGCATTAAGTACAAGTGCAATGTCCTACTGAACTATTTTTCTTCAGCCAACCATTCAAAAAAGCTGGCAAATTGTGTTTCAAGAGTGTCTGTCATTAGCTCATGGTTTGCACAATGCCAACTTTGACTGACAATGGCCAGTGTCACACTGTTTGCACATGCCTGTGCCAGCACGCCACAGCACTGCACACAGGCTGCTTCCTTTCAGTCAGCAAGTCACTGCACATGCTATGGATGTTTTATTCCCAGCATGTGCAAAGCTGTCTCTTTGACAAGACATTACAGACTGGCCCAGTGGTCCACATCCTACACTCTTCCTCCACAGGAGTAATGGCCAGGGCATAAGGCTAACCATCAATCATCACATAGTGCCAAGATTAAGAATATGTGGAGCCTGACTGTCTTATGTCAAGGGCCATGTGCAACTTCAATTTCCTCTTGTTAGCCTTTGGAACAGACACATGCTGACAGTCCTCCTAACAATGCAACAGAGAGTTGATGTCTGGGATTTTGACTTTTTGTGATCGTCCATTATAATATTGTTGTAACAGCACTATTTGACTGGTTCCAACAAATCAAACTATGATTTACAATACCGAGTCCACTTTCATCATGCTCCTATTATTGTGCAGATAACTCTAAGCTCAATGAAGCACCATCTTTCATTAACCTTTTCGCGCCGGAATTATTTTTTTAAATTTTAGCACATCCTGTATATAAAATGTGAACAAAACAGGAACCAAATCCATTAGAATTATGAAACAAACTGCATTCTGAAGAGGAAAAAAACGGAGAGTATACACCATGTTTAAAATATTCAGTACATATATTTGTTGAATAAATATATAAAATGCAACATTTAGAGGTTAGCAGTGCAGTACGACCACTATAGTCGTCGTTAGGCACCAAAAGGTTAAGTGATGTTGGTGGCTGGCAAGCTGTACGATATAAGACTCTTGTATGATAATTTATCCTTTATGAGACGGATTTAAATGCCAACTGTATTGCTCAATGGCCTCAGTTTTCCTGGCTTAGCATGGACATTTACATTGCTAGCCAGCAAACACACAAACATGAGCATATAACAAGCTAGACCATTCAGCGATATATTTGAGAGACTAGCATACAGTTTCATAGGACAATAAAGGTTAATGTATTTTATGCTCCCATAAGAGTGTTCATATCTTGATAATGTTTATGCTCATTTTGGTTAATTTACATACTTAATGCTGGCATTTTGTAAGTTGTTGGCAACAAATTTGTGTTTTATATTGAAAATAGATTCCAATGTTAGTGACGACTTTATCAGTCCCCACGCAAACACCAAGACTACAGCCTGTAGCCTGTCACTTAAAAGACAGAGTTATCTTGGCTCTTGATTTTCTGCTTGGTACTAGAAATACAAGAAAACAGAAAGGTGCACAGAAACCACACATACAGATTCTTGCAGTGCACATTAATTCACAAGTGACAGAAGAGAATACTGAGGAATGCACCTGACCCACCAACACTACACTTAAGAGTACAGAATCAAAAGAAACCACACAATAACTCGCAAATACTCCTAGGAAGGGTCAACAGATAGGCAGAGAAGACTGACCCACAATATCAATTCCATCCAATTATCATACGCCAGCACCATCACCTCACAAAAAGACTTGACCAACATACCATCAAAACAAATGCAACTGTAATACTGAAAACATTTTTGACTAAAGCAGGAACAGGTAAATATAAAGCCTCAGTTTGTGTTGTGTTATCCAGACATATTTGTTGACATTACTGCCACTTTCAAATTGTCATCTTGTAGAACAATGGCAAGTCACAATAAATCTGCTACCCGTACTACGCCACTCACAGTATCCACCAAAATGATGGCAGTAATACTGTGTGAGTACTAAGTGCAGAAGCATCTCCCTCTCACTGTGTTATGCACACTGTAAGAGTAAAGCATTGGAGAATGTTCTGAAAAGACTACTGGAATGGAACCAAGGAAATTTCAAGTAGGCTAGCGATAAGGCACAGATAAATTATGTCCGTAGATCGGCAGTAAGCACAGAGGAACTGTGTCAGCAGACTGGTGGTAAGACATGGGAATTATGTCAGGAGACTGAGAATGAGGTCAGCAGAATGGTGCGCCAAAATCTGCAATAAGCTTTGTTTTGAGTCCTATTCATGGTCCATACAGCCTCCCATAAATCCAACCCCATCCATCTGTACCTCGGGGTATTGTAGATTCATACTCTACTCTACTCTACCCTGGGTCACGTGGGAGGCGGTAACAATTGTGGAGGGTATACCCTGATGGGGGTTGCTACAAAACATGCTGGCTAACAGGGCTCTGGTCTACCCAAGTCAAGGTGGAAGGTATCGTGCTGAAGGCTGCATGGCACTGGGGTAGTAATAGCAGTGTTGTTAACGATCCCCTTGGGGAAACAGGCCGCACCCCATTGTTCTGTACACTAGGTGTAATGCAGTGCGGAATGTTCTGTACACTAGTGTAAGGCAGTGGGGAATGTTCTGTACACTAGGTGTAAGGCAGTGCGGAATGTTCTGTACACTAGTGTAAGGCAGTG
>Ga0123357_10010360_pt1 | contig 11848 bp, 7 predicted proteins | sample TergutEmb28metaG_FD_89873 | JGI IMG/M metagenome (GOLD analysis project Ga0123357, IMG submission 89873) | Embiratermes neotenicus P4 segment gut microbial communities from Petit-Saut dam, French Guiana - Emb289 P4 | ecosystem: Host-associated > Arthropoda: Insects > Digestive system > Gut ...
AATATAATACTAAGTGACATCTAGTTGGTTTCTTATTCCACATTGAACTACGATGCACGGTCAACCACACATCAAATGTTATGGCTATATAAACAGCCATTATCAGGCTGAAAAGGCACCAAAGAAAATGTGTAACGTACATTATCTTAAGTACTTTATACCGTCTTTGTATACGGCTGATGCATCAACTTACAATACCATAAAACATATTGTTATTATGGTTTCGACTACTCGTATTTGTTTTTGGTATTTTAAGTTTGGACCTCCGCTGTATACAAGACCTATGTAAATGAATTAAAGTGTTGTACATTGCAAATTTTCTTTCGTATCTTTTCAGCCTGATGATGGCTCTTTATACATGAACCGAAAGATGTAGATATAAAATTTTAGACATTAAATAACGTATTTCTACTTCTATTCTGTTCATAGTCTATTTTTGTATGAGTATACAGCGCCCTGATAATGATTTGAGGTTTCCGCCGCGAAGTAGATGAGATGGGCGCTCTTCTGGGACAGATAGGTTGTCCCGAAACGTCGGTAAGGAATTACCACTATACGATGCGTAATATCCCAGAACAGCGCATATCTCAGAGCCCTAATTGTTAACAAACAGCAGGCCGAAGCAGTCAGATGGTCTGTAAGCTAACTGAAGGTGACACTAGTTCAGTTGAGCACAACTTGCGCTGTATGACCGACTGCGCCTCGATTCACAGAACGCAACGTCCACGACGACGACCACTGCGGAGCTCGCCCGGCAACGTGTCCGGCGCACGACGCCATACGATATCGGTTCCGCAGAGACGCTAAACGCCATGTCCATGCGCGTGCTCAAGTCCATCGAAGTGTTCTTCACAATGGAGAATGACGACGGGGAGTGCCTGCGGCAAACTCTGTGTGAAAACAACCGCTTCTCCAGGAAGCTGAAAGGCAAGGACCGCATCTGGCTGCCAGTATGGAGGTACTCTACTTTCGTAAGCTATCGTAAACGACAGTGAGTCTTAATGGGGTAAACTCCATTAAGCATACGGGCAGATTTCCCTTTAGAGTAAGGGATTGACACTGCAACTAATTACGAACCTTGTCCTTATGACAGTATAGCACTAGGCTTTCTTAACGTTTGGCTGGTGATGGAGGTGAGTGGTTTAAAGTTAAACTCCAACCATTTTATCCACGTAAAAGAGCAGCCGGTGCCCACCGGACACGTGGCTAGGTGGTTATCAGTACCGCTCCGACGAATATGCAATGACAATCTCCGGCCCAGTATGGAATTGAACGCCGGTTCTTCAGTCATCCACCTCGCAGGCTAGTCAATATGTTGACTAGACTAAGGTACACACTTTTTGTTCCAGCAATACTGTCACACCCATTTGTTACACACCTACATAGACTATCAATACTTTACTATATGCTTACCACATTATTATTAGCCTAACCTCTCTTGACTGCTTGCATATTTGATACAGTGGCACTCGCCGATATCGTTTCACGGTGTACTAGGCTTTATATTTACTGAACCCAGTTCCTCGTCTCTGTTCAGAAGCAGTCCACTGTCGCTGCGAATAAAGTACAGACACGGAGTTTTTCCTGTTGTAATCCCACCATTACAAAAGGGACATGTCACAGAGACAGACTAGCCTGACGTCTAACCTAAGACTCTCGTCAGGAGGGAGGGACACAGGCATGAACGAGACTGACTAGACTGACGTCTAACCTAAGCCCGTCTCGTATAGTGGAAGGAAAACACACACATGAACGAGAGAGACCAGATTGACGTCTAATCTAAGCCTCTTTCTTAAGAAGGGAAGGACACAGGCAAGACAGTGACAGACTAGCCTGACGGTTAACCTAATCCCCTCTCGCACGGCAACACAGTGGTGGGGTTATAACAGGAAATGCCCCAGACATGAGTAATTTCAACAAGAAAGAGTAACTATCCACTGGAAACCTGCTTCTGTTTAAGCGGTTCGTGATAGAGAAAAGGTAGAGAACGACGGTAATGCATTCTACTAGCAATGCCTGCCTTCTGTTACAGGTGACGAATCGTCATTGGATCTCTGATTCAAGACCAGTTTCGAATCTCAAGCATCGTACGCGATGACGTAGTGAAATCATGAGAGCAATAACTGAACCTTCCTAATCTTTTACAGTTCTGTGAAGAGCTCCATTTTCTGCCGTAACACAATACAGCCCCATTACCCACCACCTTGAGAGACTGGATCCGTCATGGAGTGTTGTGGAACTGGTAGAAGAGAACTACTGTAAATTCCAAATTTTCGGCTCTACCGGGCCCTATAAATGATAGAACTACGCATTCTCTAGCCGATACGACAACCAACATGCATAGAATCAGTCTCCAAAAAGCGAATGACCTGCATTAACAAACCTTACAGACACACGTTTAATTTTCGAGATGTTCAGTTTCAAATTTCCGCCCAGATAGCGGCTATCCTGACCGACTTTGTCCGTTGTGTTCGTCGGTCCCTCCGGGCACACGTCGGGATAGCACCTCAAATAATATTCATTTAAGTTCCCCCCACACTGTCTCCAAAAACTGCCGTTGCCATACAGGTTATGTATGTCCTCACCATGACCCCGCTGTTAAGCATTTTGTTGCCTAGTCGGATTATGCTAGCAGCGGCGTAGCTTTGATTGGGGGGGGGTTTGCGGCTGTTCCGGGCGACAGAGTCCAAGGATTGGCGAACGGGCAGAGAAATGAATATTTTACATGAAAAATTATTTACTGCGCTCAACAAATTTTAAAGTGTTTAGCCGAATAAAAGAAAATCCGACAAATAATTGCGACATGTTAAGTTCGCGACATCTGTTAGAAGCTGCCGTTGTGACTACTCGCCCCTGGCGTCAAAAACCTAGGCACACCACCGCATATGATAGTTTGATTCGAGACTGTAAAACTTCGAATTAAAAAATTAATATTGGGATAGGGATTTACACTCCTGCAACTCCTCACAATTAAATTGTTGCATCACCATCTGATAAAAATGCGAACCTTTTTGTTCAGGTACAGTTGTCCTTAGAAGAATATTTCAGACTGATTATTCCACATCTGAACACGCAAACCGCGACTACATCTGCATCTCCAATAATCTGTTATGTACTGTTTATAAATTACATAAAGGTAGATCGACATGTTTCGGCACTTTCCAAGTTGGTTGCCAATGGCGTCCAAAATATAATCCTTGAGAAGAATATCACAGTAATGTCAGTCTAGTTTTGGGCCAGCTTTAAACATCGACACTGAATGTACCCATTGAAAATTGCGAACCAAACTAAAAAAAAATCGTTTGTTAAATTTTAATATGTATCATCCAAGGGATTTTTAAGAATCTATTCAGACTTACAGCCAACCCCAAAAAATACGTTATGATCTTTTATCTTACAATGCGCACAGTAGTGTAAAGTTTACATCTCATTTACATGAAAAATGAACATTTTATTATAGTCTTGTATTTCTTTCAAGTATTTTACAATGCCAGATGACGGATGGCTTTTTAAAAATTGCCGAAACATGTTGCAATATAAGATACAGTAAAACATCAAAAACATAGTTGTGGTTAACTGCTCTTATATCTCCTACGTTCAGTTATTTGGCGTTCTTTCAAATGTTTATTTTTCCCACTTTAAGAGTGGTGGGTTTACTTTCGGCTGTTCCTGTGTTGGAGCCTACCTTCATAATGTTTCTTGCATTTGGCCTTGACCAGTTTGTGTATTCATACGCGTAAACTGCTAACACACGCCCGTATTACGCAAATTATTTTGCTATGTTGCGTACTGTTTTGTTGTCTTGTTAATTTTTCTTTCGTGTTTAGTGGTTATCCTTTATTTCCTCATGTGTAACACATATAAACAAAACATGATATTAAAATAATTAATTATGAACCTAAGCAATGGGGGATCTGTCCCGTTATGCTCCCTACTTCTGAAGGCACTCGCCCGGTAGAGGCGCCGTAGCTGTACGATGAAGCAGCGTGTTCTAACAGGCAGAGACTACCCTGACGTGTAACCTAAGCACCTTTTGTGGTATTTACAACAGAAAATGCCCAGCAGTCGTATAAACACAGGAATATCAGAACACTTCCTTCACTCTACAGATAGGAGAGAATAACACGTGATCAAGAAAAAATAATAGTCTACCATTATGGAGAATACCACAACGGGACTCCCTGCAATTCCGAACAAATTCCGCAAAAACTAAAGAAGGCGTGTGTTCCATGGAAATAGTTATTTGATAAATTACTAATGTGAGTGATCGGCATTTCACGGCAGGTGTTGCTCAAAACAGCCACTTGGAATATTATAGTGTAGACTAATAAAAATTGTTGCGACGTTTCGGGGGTATTTGGGAACTAGTTCTGGACCCTACACGTTTTAATGACCCAGAACACCATCATTTGGACCTACCAATGAACGCTGTAAAGCTAACAACAGCTAGAAGAAACCGATCTGGAAACTGCACAGACAACAAATACGCCTCTTTTGTTTCAGCCTGGGTCTAAGCTGGGTTGCTGGAAGATTCGCGCCAACCCAGCACGCATCGGCCGCCATGTTAGATTATCTCCGAGCATCCATTATGGGCCTGGGTAATTCAAAGTGCGAGGTCGTGTTTCCACGATGTTCGATCCGAGAAGTCGTGAAAAATCGGAAAGAAAGAAGAAAGCGACGCAGGAGGAAGCGGCATGGCGATCCCGGAGAGCTGTAGAATTTGGACACCAGACAGTTGACGTGTTAAGTGCTGATAACATCATTCTGTGTTGACACACGTCTTTTTCCTTAACTATCCGCAATAAACTTGAAATATGCATTTCGAAATGATATGCAGGCCCACATGATTCAGTCCTTGTGTTTCAATACGCTGTCAAATTCTACAAAGAATTCATACACAGCTACTTCATAACTTTCATTGCACGTGACTTTTTCACAACCACAAACAGAATAGGTTATACAAAAATATTAAGTTATGATTTCCAAGATGAGAGGTGCACAGTTCTCAGTCACTGGGGAACATCGATTATCCTGAGGTTTTCATGGTTTTCCTGAGTCCCTCTACTCAAATATCGGGTTGGCGCTTTAGATTATGCCATGGCATACATTCTTTTCTGCTCATAGTGCTATTGAACACTCTGTACCTTGAGCTACTACCTGTGTCGTTAATCCCGACAAAGAACATTTCAACGCGTATCAGGAATCCGATTACACAATTTTGAATATAATAATGAAACATTTAACTATGAGACAAATTCTATAAATGACTCTCCAGCAAAATTTGATACTGGAGATTTTCAACAAAATTTGGGCAGTTACTATTTTCAGGCATACAAAGCCTGCTTTACATAAATCATAAATGGACTTCCCATGTTTCTCACAAAGTATTTCACAGAGTTTATTAAGCTCAATAATGTAAGCTTCCACCAAATTATGTTACATATTTCTAATTATTGGACATATTAATTAATAAATATTTTTGCAATTCAGTATGCAAGATGTCCACAATCAATGACAGGCAATTTTAATTCTTAGACGTTTTAATCAATGACAAACCCTAGTATACATAATAATTTAACCCTTCAAAGGCCCGTGGTTACCATATGCGCCACCTACCGTTAGCATTTAAAAGCTCTGTATTCTTACTACAGACTGCATAACATAGAGCTTTATGCTTCTCACTTCTCAACAAATACACTGGATAACAAAATAATTTTTACTTTTTGTCACATGAACTAAAAGTAGGCAAACCCAACAGCGCTTTTTGTTGAATTTTGAAGAAACCTGTATTGACATGATATTGCAGAGAGTATATACGTGACATAATGAGTAACAGTGGAGACTTTCTCCTAATTTTGCCTGTGGAATGTCTCTTCTAAGTGTCCAGCAATTATTACCCAGCATACTGAGACTTCACTTGCCTTAGTACTGCTTTTCTTTGGTGAAAATATCCTGGTAAAATCGCTCTCCGTGCTCAATGCTCACTACCCCGAGATTTTCTGGGAAGAAGACTGTGAGAGCCTCAAAAATGTGCCTTTAAAGACATATTATACCCCATAGCTTTGTAGGATTGTACAAGACCAGCCAATATATCACAATAGTGATATGTTGGCTTGTGATTTCCCAAAAAATTGGTAATGACATTTTTGAATGATTTCCATGCTGCTTTTTCCACTTCACTTAGCTGGAATTCAAAATTTTACATCCTGTATTAACTCTCTTTATTTGAGGTCCAACAAATACCCCTTCTTTGATTTTATCATCACTTACTTTGGGAAAATTTCATACACATAAATCCAGTGTTATTTTGATCCATAGCTTGATGGAATTGTTTTGTGAGCCGAAGTTTGATATGCTCAGAGGTAAATAAACTTTTTCAGGGTTTATTAATGGAGTATGTACTACATTTTTCTGTCCTGTTATAAGGGTTTGTAACTTATCACAACACAGTCCGGCACACCACTAGCAATGCAGTGTTCCTCAAGCAGAACTTACTGTTAGTTTCATGTCCCAACCTGTCAGTGCACGTCTGAGATTGCAACAGTCTGTCTGTCTGTGACTGGGCTCACATGCCTACTGTCTTTGTCATGATTAAGTTTTCATGCCCACACTGTGTTCAAAATATAATTAAGTGCCTCAGCCATATTTAAAACATACTGCTTGCGTAACAAGAAAAACTAAATTCGCTGCTATTGCATCTCAAAAAATTCTGTCACCCAAAAACTGTGGGTAATTCTAATAACATATTTGAATTCATTGTGTTATACTACATAAAAAACACACTGACCACAATCATTAGTTGCTTCCTGGTGGATCACCTATGTTATATACATAACCCACTTGCTGTCTCATCCTCAAACTGCTTATTGGAGAGGCTGTGATTTCCCCATGCATTATTTACAGTTCACATATGGAGTTCTGTATAGTACACACATTCAATATGGTTGTCATGACGAGTCAAAGAAATTCAGATGAAAATTTCTTTGTTGTGCCTGTTCCAAAAATGAAAACATCTTATTAACATATAAGCAAGTTATCAGAAACTGGTTCAAATTTAGACAGTAACTGAACATGCAGAAGACACATGCTAATGGTGTACAAACACAATAACATTTGTACTCGATTGGAAATATCTCCAAGAAAATTTCTGATCCAAGCTGGACAAAAATGTGTGTATATGTGTGTGCGTGTGCGTGTGTGATCAGCATGAAATGCAACAAAAAAGATGCATGTGCCTCCATATAAGATGACTGTGGTTCATAAATTTAAGAGAGGGCCTTTAAAGCAAGACGCAATTTTGTGAACTGGCAGCTTTATGTGGTGTGTACTGGAGACATCACACTCACACTGATTTTGTTTACTAATAAAACCTGATTTTACCTCAGTGGATAAAGTAAACTCCTACAAAGTCATTTCAATCCACAGAGTGCCATTCCATGATGTTATGGTCTGTGTGTGTGTGGTGTGTTGTCATGTAACTAGGATAACTGGACTCATTTACTTTTTCTGCAACCATCCATTCACACCTTATGTATCACATGTGAAACTATCTTGGACCATCTGTCAGGTAATGACAGAACATATATACAATCCCCACACTAAGACAGTGTAACAGCACAGAATTTCATCATGGATGAACTATGTATGTGCTAGATGTGATACATGTCTGTAAGCTGGAGGAAACCATTTGTAATATCTTTTTCAAATATGGTTATTACAGCACCTACAGGACAGGCAAAGTACATACAACATAGCATGGAAGCATGTTCCAGTAACTATAGTTGCTGTGGAAGCAGTATGTATTACATATTCTGAGCGTGCCTTAGTTGTCCAGTATGCAAAGCACATGTACCATATTATAGTCATCTGTGGCCTGTCTGATTCTACCACATTTTTCTATATTATCTCATAGACGGCTTGATTTTTGAAGTTACAGAACATAAAACATGTCTTTTGATTTTTTTTACAAACTTGTCTGCAAACATTTCTAATTCTAAGAAGAATTATGCAAGATACTATGATAAATGCTCATAAGTCTTCATACTTTATCAACAGATTTCCAAAAAATACTCAAATAATAAATTTCATGAAAATCTGGCCATTGGAAGCTGAGTTGATCCATGCGAATGGACAGACAGACTGCATGAAGCTAGTAGTTGCTTTTTGCAATTTTGTGCATGCATCTAAAAATTAACTGCAATGCACTGAACCATCTGAGCAAACTGGTACATCAGTCATCACTACGATGGTTGCTGTTAATCTGAACAGACTGCGCGTACAGTGACAGGTGGGGTCATGAAAATACGATCCCCTACACAAATAAATACATACACAACTGAGTCTAAGAGTAAGGCTTTAATGAGGTCAGTCTTGTACCAAATCAACAGAGTGAAACACTGCTATAAGTGCTATTGTGGACAATATAACATTTAGTTTGAACACACACAAGTATAATATTATTTAATGTCCAGTGGCAATTGTCTACATTTATCCCACAAGCACTAAATGTTCACAGCACAAACTGTTTGTAACAAATACACCAGAACAGGAAATAAATAATAACAATGAAACAACGTGTACTAAAACTTAACGAGTATTTTGTTTTTATTCAAAGTGTAAAAGTTGAATCTAACTACTGCCTTCAGTTTTTCTTTCCACACGAACAGTCTGAAATAATGGAACACATCCAACCATACACAAACATGTGTTTAAAAAAATAACATTTTATTCACAGCAGCACATCCTTCCATTCCTCAGCACGAGTTCATATTTTACAGGATCACAAGATTATTCTGCAAGGTTGTTAATCTTTGGCTTGTTTCTCTATAGCCCATCTTGACAGGAATTTCTAATTAGAAGAACCACCTGTTCAAAAGAAAAAGGCAAACATAAGATTGAGCTCTACCTTAATCTCCTGGAGAAAAATGATATTTCACTCCAACACAGTGTGACACATTTCGTTTCCCTTTTTTCTTTTTCTTATTCTTCTTCTCCTACATAACAATTACAAAAAAATCCCAATTTTACAATTATAGAGTTACCACTATATCTCATTATAACATGCGTGAACACTGAATTATGTACCCTATTTTAGGTATAAATGACGAAGTTTCATTGTAACGTAAGCATGTCAAGTCACAGTCATGTTGACAGCCCTGGCAACAATCCATTCCAACATTTACAAGGCCAGTCACCAGTAATGCATTGTTTGTTGTGTATTGGCACCTTTAGCTTTGTTTGATGGTTTAATCTCAGTGCTGAGTATGCAACTCAGTTTTCTTTGACTTGATAACTGTGAAAAATTTCTAGTGTCAACATGCTCTGCACAATCTAACAGAAGCCCAAAAAAGGACATCTGGAATGATAATTGTGTGAAGTGATTATGTCACCTGATAACAGTTATCATCACCTAGTTTCTGACAGCGATGGGATATCAGACACACATACATCAAAATGATCCTAAAATGACTCTGGCAGCCTTCTGCCTTAACACTCTCCTCATGAAAGCATAAGAGCTGAGCAATGATGAACCAAAAACAGTTGTTTCTTTTCAACAGTCATCCATGTGACCACCCATGCAACTCGATGCACTGTTTTAGAAAAATGGCACATGAATACTTTCCAAGCCCAAGTGACTGAGAAGCACAGATATATGTGAAAATGTACACTTCCCTTTCCCGATGAAAATGATTCTCTCTCTCTCTCTCTCACACACACACACACACACACAGTGTATGTCACAGTCACAGGCTGCAGACAGGACAGCCAGTCCGCCAAACCCATGCCAAATAGTGGCTATACCACACAATGAGCCATATCATTGTTCACAGTAAATGGAATACTACAAAGAATGAAGGCAAGAATTTGAAGAACTATTTCCCCTGGTATGTGTTGCCATGCAGTCTGGTATAAATTCAGCACTGTTTCAAAGGAACCTGCTGCCTGCATCTTCAATCAACCTCAAAAGGAAATGAAAACCTGAAAGGCAGTCGGCCTTGCTATGTTTGAGTAAATGTATCATGAAATGTTTCTGGTATACCTGTTGTATGTGTGTATGTGCACAATAACATACACTCCATGCATTACACCCTGAAATAAAGAGTTACTGAAATGATTAGCTACAACAGGTTGCATGTATCATAAAACATACCCACAAATTTTGTTGTCAGTCTTCTTTCTTTGAGGTGGAATTTGGGCTGAATGAGACCCATGGTGTTGAGCGATGTATTTGTGGTTTGTACAGTAATGTCAACATGAAGCTCTTTAGCCTGTGGTAAAAAAAATGCTAGGTTTCAGTAAGGTACCCTTGGAATGTTATTTCACAACAAAAATAAAATGCTGTCTCTTTCAAGAAAGATACATTTTGCTATCAAATGGAAATGTGCTGAATTTCAGTCTCATCTCTTGCAAATTATGTGTCACCACATCATATGCGAGAATCTTTAGCATATGGTGCATCCTCCATATCAGGATTTCCAGCCAATGATTAACAAAATGGGGTCAAAACATTTACGTTGATGGTGTTTATTAATCCTCTTGCTCTCCCATTTGAGGTTAGTCATACTACTGCCACTTTGTCCTGCAAGCTATACAATGAACCAAAGTTAGACACCACTATGTTGTGACAAGACAAAATATCTTTCTTTCAGAATGCTCTGAGAACATAGTTTTTCTTGTCTCTAGATGATGTAAATCTGTAACATAAATGAGTACCAGGAATATTTCCTGGGGATAAAAGCTGCTGGTGCGTAGGGCTGCCAACCTTACCCCCTTCATGTGCTGTCTGTCTTGAAATCTGGGAGCCTCAAAGTCGTGTAACCTTCAGGGCCTGTCCAGACCAGTACAGGGATTGCTAGGTGGTGTACATACCTTCTGTGAGCATTCATGTGTGCAGACCATTTGTTATTCAATTTGTGAAACTCAAATGTAGCAACATCATAATGCAACAAATGGCTGTCCTGGCATGCAAACCAGCAGCAGAGTTGATGGCACAGAAAGCTTTACTAATCTGTACCTACATCTATCTGTACTATGGACAGCAATGCCAACTAAGCTTAATACAGTATATGATACCAACAGTGAAGCATTTCAGTTTATTCTTGTTTTTAAGCTTTCGCCGTGCTCTAAATGTAATTTGTTCCTTTTTGGGTAATTCCCCGGTGTCTGAGTTCTAATTGCCAACGTTTCGGAACTCACTATCGGTTCCATCTGCATAGGCAGGTGACTGAACTTTTACATGGAAGACTTCGAGATGAAAGCTATAAAACAAGCCACACACAAGCCTGCTTGCTGGTATACATATTTTGATGATACTTTCGTCATCTGACCACATGGGAAAGAAAAACTAACGGACTTTCTTAACCACCTAAAAGGAATCCACAACAACATACAATTCACTATGGAAATAGAAGATGAAGGACACCTCCCATTTCTGGATATTGACATAAACAGGAAGACGGATGGCTCCCTCGGACACAAGGTATATAGAAAACCAACCCATACCAACCTCTACCTACACAAAAAATCCCATCACCATCCAGCCAACAAGCACTCAGTCATCTCATCCCTGGTACACAGAGCAACAGCTCTATGCGACCAAGAATCTCTAGCACCTGAACTCACATTCCTCACCTAGGTCTTTAAAAAAAATGGTTACAGCCACCAACAGATACAACGAGCCATGAAACCAGCCACAAGAACTATCAGGAGTGAAGACAAACCCATATCCACAGCATACCTGCCATATACACAAACCACATATGGCAGAATCAGCAGAATGTTGGCTAAATACAATATCAAGAGCGTCGCCATACCACCCAGGAAAATATCCAGCTACATGCCACCGACC
>Ga0123357_10010361_pt1 | contig 11848 bp, 7 predicted proteins | sample TergutEmb28metaG_FD_89873 | JGI IMG/M metagenome (GOLD analysis project Ga0123357, IMG submission 89873) | Embiratermes neotenicus P4 segment gut microbial communities from Petit-Saut dam, French Guiana - Emb289 P4 | ecosystem: Host-associated > Arthropoda: Insects > Digestive system > Gut ...
AGAGAAAAAAAAAAAAAAAAAAAACCACCAGCAACATTTTGGAGGCTGCATTGCATTGTAAGGACGAAGGGATGGAAACTCTGCTGATGGAGTCCATTAGAAAAATAAGCTTCAAACCCTAGATTTAGCTCTGTCTAATGGGCACACCAATGAAGGTCCTCCCTTACCCTGGTCCACCTGAATATGTAAGCAGATCCAGCTTCTGAAATAATGTGGGTGTATTAACCTTAGACTATGATCAATGTCCAAAATGTCAATGACCACGACCACTTTAGTGGCCTGCTTTTCAGCTGTGACTCACTTTAGTTAATTTGTTGAATGTGTTCCATTACACAGCATCAAGTAAAGGGTTATACACGTAAACACATATCAATAAAGCTTCAGCACAGTTCACACTGTAAGCTGTGTGCAAGAGAAGTCACGTGAAGCGCTGGAAAACACAGAGGGTCTATACTGTCAAAACATATGATGGAGAAATCCTACAAAACGTGTTGTAACAAATTTAGGAGTCCTTTTCTCAGAGATTGAGTTCCTATAGAATAAACAGTAGAGTGACTGGTGAATAAATTCAAACAGGTTCTTGTGTTAGAGAAATAGTAAGAGGGAAAATGACATGTTCTTTCAGAAGCAGTATTTGATGATAATGCAGTGTATTTTGAATCAGATCACAAAAATATTTGTTGTGAGAGCAAGGTTTTGTAACTGGATTTGTGCAGCAGGGTGTAGTGATGATGATGATGATGATGATGATAAGATTTAAACAGTCACACAAATACTCAAAATAACAGATACTGGTCAACAGGGAATCACACTGATATGCATGATGTCATCCTGTGATGTAAGTTTAGCACATGCTGTGCTGTCATTACGACAAGAGTAACTGGACCCATCTTCTCTCAGATATGATAAATTCAGAAAGATACAGTGGGCAAATTCTGGTATTTTTTTTTTATTTGAGAGATAAGGAATATGAAAAGAGATCCTTCCAACAGGGTATTGTTAACACCCATACAGGCAATAATTCAATGGCCACCTTACATGATATTCTGGTGGACTGTATAATCAGTTACCCTTCATGGCCTGCTTGTTGATCTGATCAAATGCTATGTGACTATTATTTGTGGAGATATACCATAGACATTTATAAAAACAACACAATCATTGAGAAAGACACTAATGAAATTATCTGGTACAAAAGGCTGGATATTTCTAGACAACAACTGGCCCCTTGAAGTCCAGCCAAGTACTTACATATGCAGTATACCAAAACTGTGTGTCTTGGACTAAAGAAGGTTTGGAAATTTGCTTCAAGTTACACAGGAGTTTGATGGTAATAAAACTGATAAATGCAACATGATATCTATCAATATTCCACACTTCAATTTTAATTTTTCTGTTGAATTTAAATACTGATGCATGCCTTTTGGGAAATACCATACATACATACATACATAATCCCTGAAATCAAGAATTAAGAATTATATAAAGAAAACACTATTAAACAAGAATGCGATGAGTAGGCCAACAAGCACACGCATACATGCATGCATGCATGCACATACTCTCTCTATATCTCTATCTCTATCTCTCTCTCATGTGATCCAGACAATGTACTGTATCATAAATATCAAAATTCAGCAAATGGCAACATGTTTCCACTGAAAAAAAATATTAACTGAAAATTGTCCTTCTAAAAACTAACTAAAAGATCAAGGAGGTTATTGATCACAGATTGCTTGTATAGGAAATGTGTTAATCCCAGATGAAGAATTACCAGCACACACCGAAACACTGCAAGGAGGAAAACTTGGAACTGTGAAACACAATACTAAGAAATTCGTTATAAATAATATGTGAGCATCTGATTGGTCTGAATGACCATAAAGTGATAATCAGGAGCCAAGAAAGTAGGTTTGAGGTTAGAATAATTTTAGAATATTTTAGATCAGCAATTCTCAATCTTTTCTTTTTAATAAAACAGCACAGAAATCAAAACACCTGCTGAGTAACAGAATTCACAACCCAATGTCAAACAATCTTGTCCGTCATCAAAGTACAACTATATTACTGCTAGTAACTGATCTAAAAAATTATTAATTCTTTCAGTGTTAAAAAAGTGTCCGAACAGAAACCATTGTTGATCAGAACAGAGATGTGATCTACAGAATGTACAGCCTACTACTGCTCAAACGCTGGGATCATGAGTTTGACTTCCACTTGAGGCACACATGTATGCGTACATGTGAATTTTTCTGCATTTCTGCTGTCCTTTGTGCACAGAGGCCACCAACTGACCGATTCCCCATACAAGGATTGCAACTGCATGTCTACACACCAGAATCCGAAACCCAGAAAATGAAGGACACTGGGCTGCACGGATTCAGTCAGCCATAGATAAACACACACTACTCAGTACGCAATGTTCTACATGCAAAATTTACCACAAATGTATAATTTTTCTGTGTATTACATCAAGAAAGGGCCTTTAAATTCCTCAGCCCTATTTTTACGCCATATTCTGCACCACAAAACTCATGACCAGTTTTGGCAGGCAAGTTCTGGTCATAATAAAGAGTAGCATTATGCATCTAGTACAGATGTTCTTTACACAGAAAAGTTAAAGTATGCAAAGGAAATCTCCGTGGAAACCAAGTTTCTCATTCTTTATTTTCTATATAAATCATGAATACTGTTGGAGTTCATGAGGAAATTACACATGAACACCTGGCTGATATTTATGTTTATTTACACTGTGTGCACAGTCAATGTGGCCTGGGATAGCATAGTTGATATAGCCTGGATGGTCCAGGGATTGAATGCCAGTGGCAGCGAAATTTTTTTCACCCATCCAGACCAACCCTGGAGTCCATCTAGCCTGCTGTACAATGGGTACCAGGGCTCTTTTCTGGGAGGTATAGCAGCCAGTGTGTGGCATTGACCACCCACCCCATCCAGCACTGAAGTTAAAGAGAGAGTAGAGCTACACGTCTATTCCCTCTCTGGGCCTTCATGGCCTGTTGTAGGGTAAATGTTACCTTTTACTTTACTTTTAGACAGTAAATGTATCACCACAGTATATGCCATCTTTATCCAGAGCATTAAGATGGGCAACCGTTCATCTGGTGCCACAGTTACGAATGTTCCCTGATACCCCTCTCTGTAGCTTCATGCAGTAGTGCATACAATAACTGTACTTGTTAAACTTGCTGCTATTCAGGACCTGGAATCTTTCCTGTATCATCGGGTTCTGTATGTAAACATTATGCAATGATGCATGAATTGCTTTGGTTCCTGCTGTTTATGGTAATTTTCACAGAATTAACATGTGTTCAGACAAGTGTTCTGCGAATAAAGATGTGTTTAAATAGCCTTAGTAACGCGTTCCTTATGTATCTAGTGTACAGCACGCTCAGTGAGTACATTCTTTATTCTGAACTTCAGAGGGCAATAACTGTGCTACACTGTGGCTGCCATTTGGCTGTGCTTTCCAGAATCAATTTCAGTCTTAACACAACTATATATTTATTCTTTTGCTTTTACCTACACGTTTTGGTACTCAAAAGGACCATCATCAGGCATCTCTGTGTGAAAACATTTAAAGAAAGGTACCAGTAAATACCGGGGCACGCGGTGGCGCAGTTAGTTCAGGCACTGCGCTACAAGCTGGCAGGTTGCAGTTTTGATTCTCAGTGGTGTCATTGGAATTTTTCTTTGACATAATCCTTCCGGCCGCACTGTGGCCCTGGGGTCAACTCAGCCTCTAACAGAAATGAGTACCAGGTATATTACCTGGGGGTAAAGGCGGTCGGAACCCTCAGGGCCTGTCCAGGCATGTAATGGGATTGTTTTACCTTTTTACAAGTAAATACCAAACAATGCATGCCAACTGTGAGATCTCACAATTTGCTATAATTCATCTACCATTAGTGAAACTATTACACTGGGTAATATTCGTTGTGTCTTTTTAGGCTCATACTCAAAATTGTGAAAAATGACTATTAGCTTCGTCAGGTATGCGTGTATGTTTGTCTCTTTTTTGGCATGGAACAACTTGGATCTAACTGGAAAAATGTAATGAAATTTAATATCTGACAATTCATAAAATATCTATCGAGAATACTGAATACGATTAAAATCTGACAACAATAAAGGGTACTTTACATGAAGATGTACATACATTCGTGATATCTTGTGGAATTTTTCTTCGAATAAGAAATGTTCAGAAGAAGTTTTAGACAAAATCAAAACACAAATATTGGGTTCAAAATTTTTTCCTGAAAATCGTGCCATTTATGAGAGAATGTGGAAAAATATGGTAGAGTCAGACAGGCCACAGATGATAATATAATATGGCACATAAACTTTGCATACAAGATAACTAAGGCTACAAACACACACTCAGAATATGTAATGCTTATTGCTTTCCCATGGAAAAATTGGTTATGCGTCAATGTTACATGTATATGTACACTGCCTGTCTTGGTGGTAAACTTTCATTACTAAAAATTATTGCAATCAGAATATCCTATATAATGAAGCTCATGTAACATAATATGGATGATACAACAACAACAACAACAACAACAACGACAATGACAACGCCAACAACAACAACTGCACTAAGGACAGATAAGTTGCAGTAAAGAGTGTAAAATGTGAGATCTCACTATCAATGTGTATGTTATGGTATGCACTTTTACCTTCATTTAAAAGTTTCTACCTCGAAATGCCTGATGATGATCCTTATGAAGACCAAAACATGTAACTAAACACAAAAATGTGAATATACAGCTGTGTTAAGACTGAAAATTATGACTGTTTGTCAGTTATTATATTAACCCTTTTATTTAACTCTGAATTATGTGATTGAGAAACGGCCGACCTAAAATTATCTTATGAAGTGTAGACTCAGCTGCCCATTAAATCTAAGAAGAAACAAAAGTTGTGGCCAAGCACCATTTTATATTAGGATGCTATACATAGTGATGTAGCTTGGAGAACTGTGACTTACAGGACGGCCAGGCACACCCGGCTCCCCTGTATATCCTCTAGATCCATTTCTTCCTGGAATTCCCTAGTTATTAAGAAACAATTTGGTGGATTACGAACATCATATAATGAAAGGTGTTTAAAACTTACAAAAGTCTCCAAAAATAAAAATTATAATGACTTAAACAAAACATGTACTAGTACGAAAAAGTGGTTTGGTTGTTGCTATGGGAGCAAAAGGCCCACTGTCACTTACAGCTTTACATCAACAGTTCAATGCCAAAGAACAAGGTTTGATTTGAATTTCAGAATTCTCTGGGCAAAAATAATACAGATTTTATGAATGGTTAGATTTTTAACTCTTTTTTGCTGTACAGCACTTACATTCAAATTTTTTGTCAAGTGGGCTCTGATTCCTTTTCGCTCTTATAAAATCCATTTTTATATAGACATACATGGATACATGAACAATAAATGCATTATTATTTTTGGAGATACTACACACACACATATATATACACACACACACACATATATATACACACACACACACACATATATATATATATACACACACACACACACAGGGCAGTCAGCAAGAAATATTTATGGGAAAAACCACTACATAAGTGAAATCCTTGAACATTTTCTTTCATTTTTAAGTAGTCACAACTGTTCTATTTGACAGATGGCAGCACTACAGTTCATTCTAAAATTGTAGAGATGGGCGTGCTGTGAAAACAATGAGCAGTGACTAAGTTATTGTTTGCTGAACATTTTCTTGCAGTGTATAGCTAAGCCACTACGGGGATGACCTTTATGTGTAAGGTGGATTAAAGAACCTGTGCCAGGAGGAGTACAACTTTGTGATGAAATCTGAAGTGGTCACCAATGCATTGCAGTAATGCCTGACAATATCTGCTGGGATGAACTGATAGCAATTGACGAATTCTGCCCCATCCTATCCAACAGTACAGGCTATTATCGAAAAGGGCGGATATTCCGAAGCCCATGCTCACTGGGCACCATGAATAGAAAGCGGCACAGAAAGAGGCAAGGCACGAACTTTCCATTGACCTGTCACACCAATATAATATGGGAAATAAGGGAATACTACGGCAAACTGTCGTGGGTGGTAAAACCAGCATCAGCCATTTCGAACCAGAATCCAGGTGGAAATTTGTGAAATAGTGACGCACAACAACACCAAAGAAGAAAACATCCAAGAAGGCACTCTCAGCAGGAATAATCCTACATACAGACTTTTGGGATGACACAGGTGTTTTCTTGTAAACTTCTTGCTTATGAGGACAACACTGAACTTTGGCCACTGTACTGAAATACTAAGAAGTCTGGATGCTTGCCTTTGTCAAGTTTGTCCACAAAGGAAAATGTCGGAAGTATTGCTCCTCCATGACATCATCAGGACACATACAATTGCGCACACTGCTCTGACTATTACGAAGTTCACACTGAGAGTGTTGCAGCTCCCTACCTATGAGTCATAGATTCACTCCATCTAATTTTTGGCTGTTTGAAAGACAGCCTGTGAGGACACCATTATATGTAGACAACGAAGCAGTGTGGAATGCCCTGTGCCAGTAGCTGCAGAGTAAGGATATATGCATATCTTCAAAGGTCGAAAAACACATTTGTCAAAGATGAAAACTATCTTGAAAAATTATTATGCCTACAGCAAAGTTGCAGTGAAGTTCTGTGACCTATTCACACATTTGATTTGTATACAGCATGAAATAAAATATAGAAGGCAATATTGTCTGACTAACCCTAATACATTTTGGTAGATATTCTGTGTCATGCCACTATACCATGATGTGAAAACGTATGATTTGACTGCAGAAACTGTTTCATCTATGTAAATGAAGCAATTAGCAGAGAATGGTTAGTTAGTATATTTTCACAAAAAAATAATGTTAACTGGTTAATAAAATAATTAAGATGTAAGTCTCACAGGCAATCCCAACTGTCCAGGAAGCCCTGGAAATCCCGGTGGGCCCATCATCCCATAATCTCCCTTTGCTCCCTGTAAGCAATGCCATTAACATGATGAATATTTACAGAACGAAAAACAACACACATGTACTAGTCAACCATTGAAGAGTGAGAAGGATGAAACCAGTTTACACAAACCTTAGGTCCCGCAATACCAATGGCTCCAGCAGGTCCAATAGGTCCCATAGGTCCTGGAGACCCTCTTTCACCAGGAGGTCCTGGTTCTCCAGGTATTCCTTGCCTTCCATCATGTCCAGGTAGACCCTCAGGACCAACAGGTCCAGGGGGACCAGGGGGTCCAGGTTCACCAGGTTCACCCTTGAGTGAAGACAGTTCATAATTGTTAATGAACAGGCACCTGAATTGTCATGCTTGTTAGAATACATTGAGAAGAAAACTACAACTGACAGAGCAGTTTTATAGATGAATAAGTGTTACGCTATACATCACACATACAGGGATAAAGTATACACTTCCTGGCTTTCAGAAAAACTTATCATGCCAATTATGCACAGTATACAAAAAAGGACATTGCAGACCATGAAACAAATAAATATTTCTTACCAGTAAAGCCAAAATTAATGAAGAGTATTCCATGAAATAAAGAAATTGAGAAATAAACTTTGGTACAGTTTTGTACAACCGGTTTCCTCAGTTTACATTCAATCATCTCATTAATTTCATTTTCCAAAGAATACCATAAATAACCAACTGCATGCTACAAGGTATTCCTTGGAAAGTTGATGGTTATTCAACTGGTCAAGAAATTTTGAGCTCTTACAGATCCACGTTCACAAATGCCTGTTAATGGATCCTCTTCTAGGCTAGTCAAATCCACTCCATAAACTCAAACTTCATGTGTTTAAACTAAATCTTTAATATTCTTTCATCTGTACCTATGTTTCTGAATTTGAAATTATGCCAAAGAATTCATCCAAGGCTCAGACCCTTTTGTAACATTTTGTACATGTTTCTATGGTTAGGGGTTACTACTCCCACTCCCAAATCCCACATTGGGGAATACAATATTGGTTGTCCTGTGACTATTTATTCAATGTATTCACAACCACCCTCCATATCTGGCTGTTGTTCCCCCTTTCTGTACCCTGAGGATGTCACATGCCATGTTAACAAGGTCTATACAAAACCATAACCCTCCTACAAAATAACAGTGCTCTATAAAGTAAAATAATAACAACAGATTTCACAGTCATCAAATTTGTATACAATTTTCAAGCAGCTGAATGTCCAACACTAAATATGCATGACTGGATTCAATGCTATGTAAACTTTCACATGTAAATGTAATTATAAGGAGTCAAGGAATGATAATACCTGAAATGTACTACACCCAGTTCCACATGGCATGGTGTTTATACATATGGGGTAATGTCACAATTTGAGGATTCAAGTTTTTTTGGTTTTTTACGCCATGTTTACTGGTAAATAGCTGTCAAAGTTTTGGATAAGCCTACTGTTTCCATTTTCACATTCTTTGGCTGCCATACCCTGAAAATGGAAGCACACCCTTCCTTACTTACTTACTTACTCCATGGTGCAGAGTCCTTCTTGAGAATCTAACTGGTTTGAAGCTAGTCAAGAAATTCCCTGCATTTCATGGAACCCGAAGGTTCATTACTGCACTCACAAGCGCCCGCCACCCATCCCTATCCTGGGCCAGCCCAATCCATTCCATATACCCACACCCCACCTCCTGGAGATACATCCTAATATTATCCACCCATCTACACCTAGGTCTCTCCAGTGGTCTCCTTCCATCCGGTTTCCCCAACAAGACCCTATACACCACCCTCTCCTCACCCATATGCGCCACATGCCCAGCCCATCTCATTCTTCTCGATTGGCACACCCTTCCTACAAATGCTATTCACTACCTACCAATCAACATGGCATAACTTCCTGGAAGACTTGAATCTTTGCTCATACTCCTGTAAGAACCCAAAATTTCGCAATTTTATATACGTTTTCACAGCGCTTAAATATTCAACTATAACAAAACCTATGCCTAATTATGATTAAGAAAGAGTACATTAACGTGCAAATTGGCTCAAAGTGCACGTAACATGCAAGCAGTGCAATGGTTACAGAAAGGGCATGCAGCATATCATGGAAGAAAGGCACTTTTACATTATGAAACTCAGACATTATAATTAATAAAGAAATATTTATTAAAACATTAATAACAATGTTATACAAAACACATTAATTTCTGTGGAAATGAGCACAGCTGTCTAATGTGATGTGATGCAATGATCATTTGGTAAATACAGAGCAACATTTTGGATAATGTGTTGCCTTTTATTTCAGAGAGGATTATCTGAAAGACGAAGGCAACGTATTCCACCAAAAAACTGGCACTTGTCAACGGACACAGCATCTCATCAAAGTGGACAGAAATCAACACAGCGTGATAAGAAACTCAGATCCCACATACTTTTCTTCAGATACTGCTAAATTGTGACTTCCTAAAAATCAGCTATCATGGTTGTCAGTGAGTATATCTGCTTCCAGACCCTCCAACAGCCGACACAAGACTCAGCAGATCTCTGTACTTCTGTAGGTTCATACACAGTACCTTCTCCAAACTCTTAACTTTGATCGAACCTCCCAAGCAGTGCCCCCTCCAAGCTATTAATTTTGATTGTATTTCCCAAGTGGTGCCCCTTCCAATCTCTTAACTTTGATCATACCTCCCAAGCAGTGGCCCCTCCAAGCTATTAACTTGGATCATATTTCCCACATGGTGCCTCCTTGAAGTTGTTCATCTTTGATTGTGTTACCTATTCAGTGTATACACAATATCTAGAAAAATATTCTTAAATGGCTCACTTCTAGTGGACAGATTCAAATGCTAATTGCACCTCTTGACAGCTCAAGTTTTCCTGGCTTCATATGGACATTTAAACTTCTACCAAGTATACACAAAGACATCATCATATGGCATGCTAGACCGTTTGCCAGAAATGAGGTGATAACAGTTACTGTAGTTACAGAAATGCAAGATGACTCTAATCTAAGACAAACCCCAGAAACATGTCGGACAAGGTAAAATATATTTATCCAAATCTACAACATCGAAAATCAACTGTAACCTTAGTAAGCATGAATTAATGTGCTCCCTGATGATGGTGTAACTGTAACACCGAAATATGTCGAAGCTGTTTTAATGTAAATTTTAATATTGTTTTTTAAGACAACTACTGGTGCATCAGTTGGTGAATAAATAAAACTTTGATCCAAAAATAAAATATCTGCCAAGAAAAAACATTTCATTATTGACTTCATACACTTAACATGCAAAGCATGTCAGATTCTACCTGCCTTTACCAATTACTATCGCTGTCTGCATCTTCAGCCAGTGCCTTTATCTTTCTCACACCCCTAACACTCCCATCCTCATCACTGCCATTCCACAACATAACATCATCAGTCCCATCCATTGCAATGGATACACAACACTTCTTCAAACCCTCCACATTCACTTCTGGTGAGATGCATTGCCATGACATTGTGATCCACAATGACTAAATACTACATTTTTATTTCTTGATTTATAAACTTATGTGAACCCACACAGATACACAATTTTCTCTGCAGACGGTGTAAATGGTGTTAAGAATTTAAATACATGTGTTCTTGATTTTTGTATCTTGTCTGTGGTCTGATCAGTGTCAGGTCATGGTCCTTTTAATGGTTTTTAATTTGTGGATTTGTCCCAGATTCATTTTTGAGTCTTGTAGTTAATTTTTAATTTTTCAATAGCCATTTTCTTGCTACTGCCCTTGGACTAGAACTGTTCTTAGGTACATATCTTAACAAGTTTCTGTTTCTGTGGTGCCCAGTGACTGAGAATAACACATTCTAAGGGGTCAAAGAGGTTAGGCGATTCTTTGCCTGAAAATTGAAATGAAACCGGCTTCTGAAAAGTTGTGCATCTTTACGAAACTAGATGATGGATAAAATCCCAAAATGAAGGTTGCGTCAGTTAACTTCCCTTGTGCTCTGTTCTCTCTTTTGGATATCTTGTCTACTGAAGCTGGGACTAACAGGTTGCCCAAAAATGTTGGTGTGGAATTACCAATCTATGCTGCATAATATCTCACAGCAGCGCAGACCTCATGTGATGTGGCGGTGCAGAACTTGGTTTGGCTCTGCACAATCCTGTTTAGAGCCACCTGGTTTGTTGTGGTCTGGTTCGACGCTTCATATGCGTATTTAAGACAACCTTGCATTTAAGGAAAAAAGCTCACCTTGCATCCGAGTAAATACCTTATTATGAAAGACTTAACAGTGAAAATTCTGCACAATTTTTTTGGTCCTAAATCCTAGCCACAAGCCCAGCCCATCACAACTCCTGAATTTTAGTATCCTAGTAATATTAAGGTGATCTGTATTTGTCATAACTTCCCTTCCTGTGTAACACCCTCGACTGACACTTGTTTTAATCTTATTACATAAACATAAGTCTATTTTCCTGAGCACGCTGCTTTCTGCCACTAACAAGTTACATTCTTCACTCAACGTACAATACTGTGTTCAGCAAACACACAGAACTGTCAAGTTACTTTCTAGTCTTCGATATCCTGATGGTCAGTGTGCTCTGAAGTATATGGGCTCATTATATTTTATGAAATGATTGGCAGACATTTCCAGAAGTTGCTGTTAGATGTTCTTGACCTTATTCTTCTTACTTCACCACACACACACACACACACACACACACACACACACACACACACACACACACCACACACACACACACACACCACACACACACACACATACACACATACACACACACACACACACACCACACACACACACA
>Ga0123357_10010362_pt1 | contig 11848 bp, 11 predicted proteins | sample TergutEmb28metaG_FD_89873 | JGI IMG/M metagenome (GOLD analysis project Ga0123357, IMG submission 89873) | Embiratermes neotenicus P4 segment gut microbial communities from Petit-Saut dam, French Guiana - Emb289 P4 | ecosystem: Host-associated > Arthropoda: Insects > Digestive system > Gut ...
CAGTGGCTAGCGTGAGCTGAAATGCCGTCATATGACACCACACTCAAGGACGGAAATGGATAAGATTGTCAGCTGACAGGTACAGTGCGTGGACCCGCAAGAAGACCACACTTTCCTATGGCCATTATCTCCGTAACCATTCAACTTTGGACATAGGTGTTTTGGGTTATATCGGTATACTTTAACATAAGGAACACCCTCCCGAAGTCTGGCACATTCCTCCTGGGACACCCTGTATATTTAAGAAATATGTACATCAGACATGCAACGATAAAAGTCCACTTCCACTTGTGACTTCACTTTGCCTGTCGCTTGTGTAGCTGCTCAGGAGCATTTCTGATAAGCGTCCAACAGTAGCCAGCCAGCATGGAAGTGGACCACTTTTCCTGATATCGTTTCTCCATTGTTGCAATTTCCTCATGAAAAGTTCATCATGCTCATCACTAACCATGCGCAGTTGTCAGAGAAGAAATCCAAATGGGAATGAAACGTGTATTTTTAAGGACATATTGCAACCAAGTTTGTGATACAATGACAACATGTCCTCAATCAATTCCTTGTAGTTTTCTGCCCTGATATTCCCGAGGAAGTTAGTTGACACCAGACAAAATGCGTCCCAAGCTTTTTTCTCGTCGCCCTGAAGTAGGTTGTTGAACATATTGTCTCTGAAGAGCTTGTGGATCTGAGGACCCACAAAAACCCACTCTTAATTTTAGCTTCACTGAGTTGAGGGAATTTTTCTCCCAGATAATTGAATGCCGATCCAGTCCGGTCTGTGGCTTTTATGAAGTTTTTCATCAGACCGAGCTTGATGTGTAGGGGCAGTAGCAGGATTTTGTGCCATTCTGCCAGTGCTGAGTGTTGCACATTCTTCTATCCAACCTTCGGAGATTTCCTCTGAGGCCAGTCTCTCTTCAGGTAATGCACAGTCTTTGCTCGGCTGTCCCGTTCACATAAAAAACAGCAATACTTCGTATATCCCAGTTGGAGACCCATCAACAGAGACACTACCTTCAGGTCACCACAAATATGCCAGTCATACTTGCTGTAATCAAGCTTATTCAGCAGCTGCTTTCGGTTTTCTTAGGGTTCTTTCATGTAGACAGTGGGTCTGACTGGAATGGATGGATGTTGGTTTCCATTATGCTGCAACACTGCCTTCAGACTCAGTTTCGAAGAGTCTATAAATAGACGCCATTCTTGCAGGTCATGTTTGATTCTGTGGGCATTCATCAGGCCATCTACATCGTAGCAGAACACAAGATCATCTTCCTTTCTGAAGAAGGCACCAACTGCTGATGACGACTGCGAAACGAAGAAATTGGGCCATTTTTCTCGAGAAGATTCCATTGCTTAAGTCTTGATCCCAGTAACTCTGCTTTGCTCTTGGACAGCTCCAAATCGCAAACAAGATCGTTCAGTTCGTCCTGTATGAGAATGTGTGGTTGTGGTGCAGAAGACCTACCATGGGAGACGTGCGGTTCAGCAGACGCCGGGGGCTCAGGAGAAGCCGAGGGTGACTTGCCTTCATCCTCGTCATCTGAATCAATGGTAAATTCTTTCAGAGGTTCGGGAACGGAAATTCCTTTGCCATGCAGAATTGGACCGAGAGCAAATGGTACATTCGGATACACTATTGTCCACTTCTTTTTCCTCGTGATGCCTCCAGAAACAGGTGGCACCACACAGAAGTAGCAGTCAGTTGTGTGATTACTTGGCTCCCTCCAAACCATAGGAAGAGCAAACAGCATCGCATATCTTTTGCCATTCAGCCACTGTGAAAGGTTTTTGCATGTTTACGGCAGCATATGTGTGGGGCCCAGGATTTATCTTGGTTGCCGATCTTGCATCCGAAATACAAATGATATGCCTTTTTCACTATCGCAGTGATGGCTTTACTTTGTCTTGCAAACATCACTTCACTGCAAATGTAACAAAAGTTATCTGCACTATTAATACAGTTACAACGCATCACTAATGCTGGATTAACACTGCTGGGATCACTTTGCAGTATTTATGACGCAGGAGTAAACGGGTGTGGTGTGCATGATGGGCTGATGCAATATGACGCAATATTTTGAAATCTTTCAATGTAGTTCATTTTTAGTAGATATATTTACTTAACACAAACTTCACTATGGACACAAGCAACAGGCAAAGCAAAGTTGCAAGTAGAAGCGGACCTTTTATCGTTAAATGTCTGATGTACATATTTTTTAAATATATAATAAACGTTTGCGGATTTCTTAGAAACCGTAGCCAATTTTGAGTTTTCATTGTCATATTCATGCTCAGTGCCTCAAAATGAATAAGATATGGCTACTGTTACCTCAGAAGCATAACGTCAGTAAAAATTTGTTGTCCAGTGTTATCAGTCAAGCAGTCCAATGCAAAGTGCACAAAGTCAAAAATATACACAATAGTAGCTACAAATACAATAGTATGAATACTACAGCTGGTAAAATGTTAAATTGTTCTTAGTTAATATTCATGATGTGCAATTGTTTATATTGTAGTAATGTTTACAATTATATGTATACATCATGTTAGCCATAGTACCCATACTACTGTATTTATAGCTGCTATTTTATGTTTTATATATTTTTAACATTGTAAATATGAGATTTATATATTAATATTATATATTCCTTATATTGACATCTCCCTGAGGATGGTGACTTACTGGTGAAACATGTAGGAGGGTTCATGTTTATAAGTAACTTACAGTTTATTGTGTGCATATGTTGGTGTATATAAAGCCTCCCACAAATCCAACCCCTTGGCCATACCTCAGGGTTATGTGGAGATGGTAAAAGGTGTGGAGGGGATACCCTGAAGGGGGATACTATGGCACACACTGGCTAACAGGGCTCTGGTATACCCAAGCCAAGGTGGAAGTTATTATACCAAAGGCTGCATGGCAGTGAGGTAGTAAAAGCATTGTCATAAATGATTCCTTTGGGGAACCAGGCTGAATCCCATCATATTTCAGACTTCCATCCACATGGGGTGACATGGATGGTGACTGCTTGTTTTCTCTTTGATTGTGTAAGAGCTCCTTCATTGTGGATTCCGAGAGAGATGAATGAATGGAATAGAATGAATGAATGGTTCTGGAGATGTAGCATCTCTTTGTTGGAGAAGCTCCACAAGAGGAGCCTAGAGTAGACATCTTTAACATGGGAAGTGACTCCATGAGGCAAAAATATAATTTGGAGCTGTCTTATATGGCTACTTCTCTATCCAGGGAAGACTGGACTCATGGCCCAAAGGCTCCTATGGATGTCCAGGGGCTTGTCTGGTTTACACATAGTTCTTGAATGGGATGGGGCATTGAGGCTGGGATCGATGGGCCCAAAATGAGGCTCTTATTTTCTCTGGTTAAAGAGATATGTAGAAGAAGGCTCTGGAAAGGGGCATCTCTCTCCATAGGTAGCTCTGTTGGGGGAATGTGGAGGGGGGATCCTTTATTGGGGACTCTGAGAGACAGGTACTAGAAGCCTCCCTCTCTAAGGCAGCTATGTGAGGAGAAAGTAGAGGGATGACTCCTTTACTGGGAACTCCGAAAGGAGCATTTCTCCTTTATACAGGCTCTGTTGAGCAGAACCTATAGTGAGAACTCCTAGAGACACGTCATAGTAGGCTCCAGAAATGAAGCATTTCTATTTATAGGGGCTCCAAAAGGGGAACCTAAAGGCACTTAGCAAGGGAGGGCTTGGCCAATATGTTTATTAGGCTGGAACCAGTACTTGATATACTCTCACATTATTTATAACTTAGAGGGTTTGTGGCTTATTTTTGGTCACAACACTGTAAGATAGCACCTGCATGTGATGGTCTTGTGACTATCTCACATATAGGAGATATTTTTCTCTGGCCTCTAGTATGCTGGATCCAGAGGCTATTAGGAAGACTCATCCAAGGCTAATCCTGGCCTTTAATAAGGCTGTAGGACTTGGATTAGATTTTTTCTTTTCTAAAATAAAAGGTTTGAGAATAAGGGGGCACAATGGGTTTTGAAGGGCTCAAACCCATTGTATATTGTATTCCAGTCTATTCTATTCTATTCTATTCTATTATGGTGTACATAAATGATTATAAGCACAAGGCACACTATGAATTATATTAAATATGTTGTAAATTTTGCTCAAGATGTGCATAGCACTGAATATGGTTCTTCATGTCTTGTCCAATTGTACCCAGTTGAAATTTGAAACACTCTGTATCTCAGCTTCCTTATAATCCATGTGGAACAAGTTCTAAAGTTGTAACATGCATATGTACAGCAGAGAAGATGGAACTAATAGGTACAGTATTGCAATTTGACATTATATGTGTGTCAACAATGTGTGGATGGTGATTATAAAGAGAAAAGAGGTACCAAATCTCACAAAATATACTTACAAACTACAAAGTAAAATCATGTCCTAGTGTTCATTTTATACTTACAATATTGACATACCACGTAATACCAATTTACACTGTCCTTTAATAACATACCTGAAATGATGGAGAAATGTAGAAATCTTGATCAATTGGGAAAGGCATCTTGTAGTTTATGTTGTGTATGAGCTTATACCTCTTGGTGCGCACAGCTCTCATGGGATAGTACATGGTGATCTCATGGTGGATATGACTAGCAAACACAGCACCATAGTCATGTGCAGGCTCTGAATACATAAAGAAAAAAATATTATGATGATGCATATATATGATATCAGTTCTGAAGCATCTAACTGCAGAGGTAATTCTAAGCAAGAAGTGTCATACAGATGGGTCTGATTCACAGTGGATATTGAGTTTTGAGCATTTACAATGAATTGAATGAAGCAGACATGAAAAAAACAGATTAGTTATTACTGAGAGTAACTGTTAATTGTATAGTACATTGCCCATGCAAGTTGTTCAAAGTGGCCTCCATCTGCTTGGATATATTTTTTACCCCATGTGACCAGGGAACCTGTATCCTTACGAAACACTGTTGTGTTACTTATGCGTATTGTAGCAATGAGAATTTGCAAGAGTTTTTCTCCTATGTTCATCTGTGTGCATACACCACAGCTTTCATGTAACACCACACATGGTAAACTAATGGGTGAAAATATGGCTACTGTGGTGGCCAATGCTGTGCACCACCACAACCAATCCATCAGTAAGGGAAATGCAGATTCAGATACTGTGTGATCAACTGAAATGCTGAGGTGCCGCATCATGCTGACAGTACACTTGACTTTCTGTGTGCAGAGCTGAACATTTTGTAACAGGTCTGGCAGTTCATTTTGCTGAAAGCTGGCAACCTGTCAGACTTGGGAAGATGAACAGTCCAATGAGCTAGTCATCAATGACATCATACTAACAATTATGGAAAAGTGGTACTGGTACTTATTTTGATTATTCTTCAATTTGAAATATGATGGTGCCATAAATGATAATTTCTGCTACTGTTAACTCCAGTGTGGTTAAAACAGATCTCAACATTAAACAAAGTTTTACAAATCATTTAGGGTATTGCATTAGTTCAACGGTATGATTGTAACCACATACCCATGTACACAGCTTCAAGAGGTGAAGGAGCTGGATATGGTACAGATATAATCCTTCTGTATGTAATGTTCTCCAGGCTCTCATGCACAGATCATTGGGAGAGGTGAAAATCTGTGTATTAGTGCATGGACTTCGCTGTACCATTTCAGTAAGATTTACTTCTTTCTCTAAACATCAATCTACCTGACATTCAGCATCGTGGTTTACACTAGAAAGAAGCCCTTTTCTTGACGGTATTGGAGAACATGAGTGAATACACAATGAGGGATATTGTTGTGCCTGTTCCACAACAGCAGCAGTGGTAAGAATTACACAGTTATAACGAAACTGTGAAGCTGAGCTCGCAATTGCCACATCACTATTTTAAATACCTTATATTGTTGGTCAACCTGATGATGGCTTATTGGCCAAAACATGTTGTTCAAGTTAACATTGGAATAAACAACTGTCTGTATTTACTGTCGTTCTTATTGTCCATAACACAATGGGAATTAGTCAATTTAAGATTATAGCAGGAGTGGTGTTACCATTGCAAGGAGATAAAAATGAGTACAAGTGTATTATAAACAAGGACATGGCAAGTTTACATTTACTTATTAGCCTCTAACAGAAATAAGTAACATGAGGATTTCCTGGGGGTAAAGGCAGCCGGTGCATAAGGCTGACAACCTTACCAACATCCTGTGCCGTTGTCACGTAATCTGGGAACCTTAACTTCCTGGAACCCTCTGGGCCACTGCATGCCTGTAACGGGACTGATTTTACTGTACACGTAGCCTGCATGAACTGAATGCACTGTCCGCTACCTCAGACAATACTGGTGTCATGATGACATACAAATGTTCATAGGTGTATTGTCTCCTACATTTCAAGTCGTACAAATTCTGTAACTGATTCAAAATGGGCTCATGTGTATGTGATATTTATGACTCAGAATTACCTCTGGAATTAGATCCTGCAGTCCTGTCATTAAATCCTGGGACATTCTCTATGTGGAAATGTGCATATGTATGTATGTAGTGATTAAACTGAGGAAACCATTTTTTGCAGTAATGAAAACTGTAGGGCAAGGACTTTTCTCCTCTGAATTCATGTTGAACATGATGAGTTTACGTATATGAGGTTCTCACAATGGTGTTTCTGAGTATGAAGTCTTTTGGTAAATTCCACTATGTCACTAGGTACATGTTCCCGATGTGTAAGAGGATTGTAATGCCCTCATTTTCAAGGCTATGCAGTCCAAGATGTGCAGACCTACAAATTAAAGGAACCAAAAAGCTGATTGAGATACTTGCATGAAGTGCCTGCTAATGTACCTTGGTCTGTATAGCCATTCCTGTACAGAACACATGTTGTTGGGTGATGAGATAGAAATATCTACAATGGTGGTTCTGCTTAAGTAACTGATTTCCCATCTTGGCCAAGGGTTTGATGTGGCCATACTATAAACTTCTGCTACAAATGGTGATATGTCCTCTTATGGGGAATAATTTTAGTTGAGTGAATGTCTCAGATTTTGAAACCTGACCAGTATGGTCATGTAGACTGAAGACCACCGTGACCAGAGATCACAATAGCTGAAGATTTTAGTGATTGGTATCACCTTACAGCTGAGGAAAATAATGAGCATAATGTAGGTGTAAAGTGTTCTGTATAATTCATTCTGTTTACTTGGCTATATTTTTATTAGCATCATTCCCTCACCTGCTGATTCTGTCACTTTCAAATCTGGTATAGGGTGACCTTGGGCAGCCCTCTGTTGTGGTCAAGCCAGTTACCAGTTGGGAGGAATCACTTAGCTTTCTCCTTTAAATTACCAATTCTCTACAAAATCACTTTCAAGTGCATAAAATATATTTGCAATTATACATTAAAATCAAGGTTAAAAATATGGTAGCATGAAGTATGAATGAACTCAATAAATCCTAGTCCCTTAACCATTAAATCATGAAAACAGTTATTACTTGCATGCAGATCATTATTTGAGCAAGGCAGCTACTCACAGAACAGAATCCCAAGTATCTTGACATTCATGACAGTCTCATCTAAAGAATGACAGTTTCTCCAATACAGCTAATTTTGCAACCTATTTATAAGATTTCTCAAATATATTTTGTATAATGCCAATGCCCTACAATTTACTTCCTATTGACTGAAAATGATGTGGCTCATGAGGATGTCTCTCCAACGGTTGTGATACAAATACTCTCCTTATTCATAGGATATCCAGTCCAGAAGGAAACGGCATTGATATATCCATGTATAACCAACTCTCCTTGCTCTAATTATTCATTATCTGGCCTAATTTCTCATCCTCCACATTCGCATGGCTAAATCCCTGGCTCCAATAGGCAGAAGCCATGGTGCAAGGCATATACAGAAAACATCACAGTTGATACAAGTGTCTTTAAGGTTGCTGAAATAGGTGAAAACCTCAGTTAATGCTCTGATGTCATCAAAGACTGGAATCTTCAAATCCTCATAATTTTGAATGCCACTACCATTCTAAAGTGGGCCGGGTAGCTCAGTCGGTATAGTGACTGACTACGGGCTGGAGGGTCCAGGATCGAATCCCGGTGGGGACGAGATTTTCCGCCCGTCCAGACCGGCCCTGGGGCACACCCAGCCTCCTGTAAAATGGGTACTGGGTCTTTCCCGAGGGTAAAATGCGGCCGAGGCGTGCTGCTGATCGCTCACCCCATTCTAGTGCCACAGTCATGGAAGAGTAGAGCTATACCTCTACCCACCCTCTGGGCCACATCGGGCCTGTAACGGAAAAACTTTACCTTTTTTTACCACCATTCTAAAGTGTGCTGTATTCAATGCAAAGTGATAGTACTACCTGCAGCTTCCTAATTTGGGTGCAAGCTGTGAACCAACAGATAGGATAGAGTGAGAAGCCACTTACAAAGCAGAACACTGTCTCTGACAGGAAGGCCACTTCTGTTAAGAAGAGGGCCTATCATGCTCACTCTCCGGGCAATTTTATTTCTTACCTGATGTATGAGTTGACCAAGTCAGCTGTGTACTGAGGATGATCGAACAGTACCAAGCTAAGAGTTGTACTAGCTAGGGGTTTTAGTTGCTTCATGTGGTCTTGAAATTCTAATTGAGACACTGATGGTATTCCTCCAGATCCACAGCCAGTGCTTGAGGCTGTGTCGATGTGTACTGGCTAGTGGGACATAGCTATAATGGCTGTGCCATCTTCATAGAGCTAACTCTACTCACCAGGAAGCTAGATGCATGGTATTTATGCACAGACAGAGGAGGATGGGGAATAAAATTCTGCTATGAATCCTGCATGCTATTGTAATACAACATGGCTGATTGGAAGGAAGTTTGAAATGTCTGTGAATGGAGACAGGATTGTGTTTTTCACCAAGTATACTGGGAAGTTCAAGACGGTTAACTTGTAAGGAGACCCTCAATCCATATGGCGTCAAAGACCTCAGCCACATCCAGCAAAACCATGCCTGTGAGCCTCTTCTCGTGAAAGTTCCTGTTCACTGTTTTGATGAGTTGCACCACTGTAGTGCCATGCTGTATCTGTGTCAGAACCTGAACTGTTTCCTAGGCAGTAACCAGCACTTTGTTTCTTTGCTTAGGATCCCAGTAATCAGGGTCTTCTCAAACAGCCTGCCAACTATGTCAAGCAGACTAAATGGGATGACAGGAACAAGAAAACAAGGGATCCTTTCCTGGCTTCAATGTGGATAACATGCAAGCAGGCTTCAAGGCTGGTGGAAGATAATGCCTGTGGAGGACACTTGAGCTAGGAAGGTTATTTTTTCAGTAAATTGGCACCCAGAGGGCCAGTCAATGGCCAACCCATGTGTCTTGGCAGGTACCTGAGCCCTCATTTTCCCCTTCTTGTTCTTTTTTTGTGCCCCAGTGCCGTAGAATTTCAGTAATTCCATTCCGAATACAGGAAAGATGGCCCAGTTGAATCTTCAGAGAGGCCGAAGCCTTTGAATTGGGCCAATTCCTCCTCTTTCCTCACACACCTACAGGGATGACGGAAGATATTTCACTTCTTAAATTGTCCTTTGTAAATCAGTGATCAACTGTTTTCACTTCTTGCATAGTGACAATGTGTCACTTTCTCTTCCAATCCATGTTTATTTAAATTTTGTTTTATTTCCCGTTTGTGATCTCTGACTTCTAGCTGCAACTTATTCCACCTGGTACATGAAGGCACCTACCCAGTGTTTACCACTACAACCCTTACAAGCTTGCCAAGCACATTGTCCTTTCGTTACTGTCATAACCAGTACCTATATAACACACCATGTCTTCCTACAAGTCTCGTTGTCTTGAACTATATGGCATTGAAGATGACAGTCGGATGGCTCTTAGAAATGTTGGGATATATCCAATCTGCCGTGTCACATCCTAGAAGACATGGATCTTCAGATGATACTAGGTGAGTAAATTACCTTTTTCCAGTAATGGCAGAAGCGACTTCCCAGTCAGTAAAGGATCAACTTCATTTTCATGAGGATATGATATGTTGAACCAATCTAACAGTGTTGGTACAATGTCAAGTAGGCTGGTCATACTGTATGTCACTTCATTGTGGCGATCGTTTGGCCGTGGAGAGGAGATTAGCATAGGTTCTGCCATTCCTGGGTCAAAGGACAAACAGCATTGTTATTTTCATAGTTAAGAATAAAACTGTATTTATATGACTTGTCACTGATTATTGCCTTCTGTTGAAAGTTAATAATACACATAGACATGGAACTAGCTAAGTCAGCCCTCTACACCAACAGATCTGAACAACTTTCAAAAGCATTACCTGGGTCATAGAGGTTTGTACGTCCACTTGGAAATGGTATACCATTATCTGACGAATAGATTATGAGGGTGTTATTTTCAAATCCAGCTGCCTTCAGCTCTTGTAACACCAGCCCCACACCTGGAAAGTAAATAGAAGACAGAATATTATATTCACAGTGCAGCTGTCCATGACACACCCAATCATCCAATCATGATACCTTGTTTCCCAATACTTCCATCATTTGATGAGAAAGAAAACAGCATGAAACCATATTTCGAACCATAAGATGTTTTATTTTTCATGGGAAATTATAAGAAAATCAGTCTGCAACATATAAACTGTGTAGGAAACTGATTACCATAGTGATCCCCCTAAAAATCTAACTACTACAAAGTTTTCCAATCAAATATGACTACTACAATGTTTCCCAAACAACTTTATCACCAAAAACTTTTGGGCTCTTGCAGTACCACAAAACCCCTAACTCTTTCTTGTCCCATGCGTCATCTGACAGGCATGAGGGTAGAACCAAGCTATTTGTAAACTGAAAGTATCAGAAAGCAATAAAATTATTCTTGCAGTTACAATGTCTTGGACAGAACATGATAGTTCTTGAGAGCTATGGTCTTCTGGGTTATTACCCAGCAAGTAGTGGTAATTTCTTATGAGCAATTTGGGACAATCTATTATTCCCATCTTCAGGGTTCGAGAATCCAAAAGAAAGCCTGTTGCCCAGACACAGATTTTATACAGGGAAGAGGTTTGGGCGGTGAAAGTCTCAGTAGCATGGTGTCAGCCAATAGGATTGATGCAAGTGGCTGGAACGGAGAGGAATGTGGTAGTCAGTGCAGCTTTGTAGAGATACACTTCATGACAGAAGAAATTCTAACATGGGAACAATCACATGAGCAAATTGGGAGGTATGAGAAGAAAAGGAAGTGCAGTATTTGATTAATAAATGGGTAATCCAAAACAAAACATTAGGAGGGGGGAAAGTCAGAGCCCAGCACTATTCCATGGTAAAAATATCACATACAGAACCAGGATACAGCAGGAGCCAAATGTGGAGTGAAAGACAGGGACAAGTGGCAGAGGAAGGAGATTAGAAGACAAGATAAAAGAACAAATAAGTAAAAAGCAGTACAACAAATGGTTATACATAGCAACATAAAACAAATAAGAGGAGAGGGTAAATGTCATAGTCCAGTGCTACTCCATGGCAAAATTACCAAGTGCAGAGCAAGACCAAGGAACATAATAATGTGGACTGAAGGACAGGGGAAAAAACTAAAAGAGTAAGAATATGAGAACAATTAACACTTTTAGTAACACTGACATTCAGAGGGGGATGCTGTCTGTCGGTACTAAACCAAGGTAAAGAGGTATATGAGGAGAAGTGTCTGAGTAGTACAGGAAGGGCAGAAAAGAAATATATATGAAATAGCAGGAAACAAAGAAAAGTGGGAAAGATGAAAAGGAGAAGAAATTGGTAAATAATAGAGGAAATGGAAGAGGGGGGGG
>Ga0123357_10010363_pt1 | contig 11847 bp, 5 predicted proteins | sample TergutEmb28metaG_FD_89873 | JGI IMG/M metagenome (GOLD analysis project Ga0123357, IMG submission 89873) | Embiratermes neotenicus P4 segment gut microbial communities from Petit-Saut dam, French Guiana - Emb289 P4 | ecosystem: Host-associated > Arthropoda: Insects > Digestive system > Gut ...
CAGTAGCTACAGTAGACACAGTATTTACTGCTGCTACAGTAGCTACAGTAGACACAGTATTTACTGCTGCTACGGTAGTTACAGTAGACGCAGTATTTACTGTTGCTACAGTAGTTACAGTAGACGCAGTATTTACTGTTGCTACAGTAGCTACAGTAGACACTGTATTTACTGCTGCTACAATAGCTACAGTAGGCACAGTATTTACTGCTGCTACAGTAGCTACAGTAGACACAGTATTTACTGCGGCTACAGTAGTTACAGTAGACGCAGTATTTACTGTTGCTACAGTAGTTACAGTAGACGCAGTATTTACTGTTGCTACAGTAGCTACAGTAGACACTGTATTTACCGCTGCTACACTAGCTACAGTAGACACAGTATTTACTGCTGCTACATTAGCTATACTAGGCACAGTATTTACCGCTGCTACAGTAGCTACAGTAGACACAGTATTTACTGCTGCTACAGTAGCTGCAGTATACACAGCATTTACCGCTGCCATAGTAGCTATAGTAGGCACAGTATTTACTGCTGCTACAGTAGCTACAGTAGACACAGTATTTACTGCTGCTACAGTAGTTACAGTAGACGCAGTATTTACTGTTGCTACAGTAGCTACAGTAGACACTGTATTTACCGCTGGTACACTAGCTACAGTAGACACAGTATTTACTGCTGTTACAGTAGCTATAGTAGGCACAGTATTTACCGCTGCTGCAGTAGCTACAGTAGGCACAGTATTTACCGCTGCTAAGTAGCTGCAGTAGACACAGTATTTACCACTGCTAAACTAGCTACAGTAGACACAGTATTTACCGCTGCTACAGTAGCTGTAGTAGGCACAGTATTTACTGCTGTTACAGTAGCTACAGTAGACAAAGTATTTACCGCTGTTACAGTAGCTACAATAGACACAGTATTTACTGCTGCTACAGAAGCTACAGTAGGCACAGTATTTACTGCTGCTACAGTAGCTACAGTAGACACAGTATTTACTGCTGCTGCAGTAGCTACAGTACACAGTATTTACTGCTGCTACAGGAGACACAGTATTTACTGCTGCTACAGTAGCTATAGTAGACACAGTATTTACCGCTGCTACAGTAACTGCAGTACACACAGCATTTACCACTGCTACAATAGCTACAGTAGGCACAGTATTTACTGCTGCTACAGTAGCTACAGTAGACACAGTATTTACCGCTGCTACAGTAGCTACAGTAGACACAGTATTTACTACCAGGCGAGGGTTTGTTAGCAAACCTTAGTTTTATTTTTAACTTCAAACATTTGTAAATTATACAATGACAATACTTTCGTGAATGATATTTTGCGTACGTCCAGCGTCTCGTTCTAAGAAATCCCACAAATCTGCAGAGTTTTGCTGCCCTTTGTGTTCAGAGTAGACGAGATACTTTGGTTAGCCTGTTAAGAACAACGACTCCCAATTCCTAGGTTAAGATATAACTAAATTAACTCATTATTTTGTTGAATCTTTAAGGAAACCTGAAAAATATTAGAAAAATATATTTCCTAACCTAAGAAAGCAATGTCTCCGTTACAAAGACCTGACAGTTAAAGCGTGTGTTATACATAGTAACCACTCTACTCTGAAGGGTTATTTCCTTGGATATGTTTCTAAGAAAATGTGTTACATTGAGAACAATTAAGTTCTAATATTTTGGAACTTTATAATTAAATAAAGTAATTAATTGGAATAAATATAACCCCATACTATCCCCGAATACGGCATAAAATAAGAGACTGCTTTTGGGTTGAGAAGAAAATGTCCGGCTGTTGAAAAGTCCTTACTGTTATATTCACCTCGTAACGCTAAAATATATCCGATCTTTCATTTCTCGCTTTTGTGTTTTCAGAAAGAAGGGATATGAAATTTCAACACTCCATTTGTTAATAAAGACGAGACGTTTGCACCTGAAGAGAAATCTTTTACGGAGACATTAATCCACTTCTAAAGCTCAGAAAATCTGTCTTACCTGAAAGGATCTCTAAGTGCACTTTATACTCTCCTGCATTCTATGGCCTCAGATTCTATAACAGAGATATCATCTTTGTCGTGCTCTTCTTCCTTGTCGTTGGATCTTCTGACGTCAGTTTCCGTTAGAGTGTTTCAGAAATGATCTGAGTTAGTACGGACGTCTTTGTCAACAACGCAATAAGATTCTTCTTTTTTAGACTTATATTTTGCCCTACTGTACACTAGACCGTGACCTTTCGATCTAGCGCCCCTGCTGAACACAGTTGCCACGTGAGCCGATATATCGGTTTAGAAAGAAGACAGGAGGCCACAGGTTCTGGAGAAGAGTAGCTCTGATGCTGACCGTTATTTCTTGCCATGCTATATCACATGTTACTTCAGCAGGAGAAGAGTGTGGAGACTGGATATACTGGATGTACTGGATGTACTGGATGTACTGGATCACATGTTACTTCAGCAGGAGAAGAGTGTGGAGTCTGGATATACTGGATGTACTGGATGTACTGGATGTACTGGATCTACTCGTCACACTATAACTGGCCAGAGAAACTTAGGCATCCCGTAACTCCATGGTTTTCCGCGGAAGAACTGATTTTATGGGTTTCTACTCTGCTCTATCCTGATATTCCGAAAAATTCGATTCGGAACGCTAAGGGCCCCGGGGTTTTCACAGGCAAAAAAAAGACATTTCCGACAATGTTTGCGAACATTTTGACCTTCCCACAGTGAACAGAAGCATTTATAAGTGTAGGACAAACATCAACGAGCCACTAACAAGAACGAATAAGAAAGGGAGAGGAAGATGTGTAGATTAGAGATTGTAGAGTCTGGACTGAGAATGGGAAGAATGAGGAACAGCCCTGTAAAGGAAACTCACTGAGTGAACTGAGTGCATTGAGATTCTTCTTATTAGATGTTTTGCACTTTTTATGTCTATGTCATAATTTTATCTGAGTTTGTAACATCATCAGCAAATTTATTGTCTATTTTTATTGTTTGACGGGCTAAATATATTCTAAACCTGAGGACCGCGCATCTTCCTCATGAAATAAAGTGAAATACCAACTTGACGCATAAGGTAATTTTATTGATGTGTTCTTAGCTCGACATGTTTCGGGTAAGTACGCCCATCATCAGGAGCATTAGAAGTTGAGTTGCAGCATATGGTTTTCTGCACCGAGTTTTTGGATGGGTGGTGGTCTTGAGAGCTGCTGCGTACGTCGTGTTTACGGTGCGGATGGTGCCATGCACCATCTGCACCGTAAACATGACCTGTAATAAGAATATTTCGTATTTAACTCTATCCCACATGGACCCCGCCTCTGCTGAAGCACTGATCATATTGAAGGAGGTATTTTCCATTCCCTGTTCACAGAAGCCCATGTCGTGTGATATCGGCTGGCCTGTCCCAATTGTCTCCAACTCAAGATTTTTTTTTTTACATTTAGCCTCCGAGATTTTGCTTCATCGTTGGTAACAGGTGAAAATTATCTTCTGAGCGATCTTCGTGTTAGAAGCCTCCCACATTCACGGTTCTAGAATAAATCCTGTCACAGCCCATCGTCAGACCTGTAGCCATATCATCTGTATGAAGTCCGCACGGTGATGACAGCTAAAATTTTAATCTTATGGGATGTGACGTCGTACAGTCTGCCACATAGTTACAAGAATTTCGGGGACATGGTCAACATACATGTAGAGAATAGAAGAAATACATTACGGAAATTAGCGTCAGCACAAGAGTACACACTGTTTTCACTCAAACTGCCGTAACGTAAACAGACCTGCAGTTTTGGTTACCTGGTTAAATGCCAGTAATTAATCAACACTGATGTTGGTGATATGAACTAAAAAACCGACAGTGATTTTGGCAGTGCGGGTTATAAAATCCCTATTGCCAACATCACTGTCGCCCAAAAATCTTATAGCAAAGAGACACACAAATTTTTGTGGGCTGGTTCGCGGGTCGCGTGTCGAAAAATGGCAAAATGCTATATAATTAACCGTCTAATTATTGTATAATTTTTATAGTATACACATATTGTTAAAATGCGACCGCGGACGGCATAATACAAACTGGCGGGCCGCAGGTTTGAGACCCGTTGGTTATAACATTCCACAGTAGCGTGAATTTATAACTTTGCTATTAATTTATCTTCTTTTAGTGTCATATTGTGATGTGTGAGAGACTTGACTCGCCTAGTAGCTGCAGAGATGCGCTTTCTAAGAAGTGTTACGGGATACACAAGACTGGATAAAATAAGAAGCGAAATCATATGGAAAGAACTAGAGATCTCTGGAATACAAGACGTGAGACTCAAATACAAACAAAACTGGATCAACCACCTCGAAAGAATGGACAACACCAGACTCCCGAAACACGCCCTCCACTACAAATCTCGAGGAAGAAGAGACCGTGGACGCCCCAGGAAACGATGGCAATGCGTCGATGCCGCTCAGGTCAAACGACCTAATCCATGGAGGAAGATGATGATGATGATTGTGATTTTTTTAGAGTATTGTTCGATGGGTCCTAATTATGCTAAAACATTTACAGGTTTCATATTCGTGCATTAAGGAATATTTACGTATATGTAGCACACCAACATTTGCATGCTGAGAAAACGCGCTTTATTCGTCTAAATGTTTGAACGACAACCGAAACTTTATCTGTTTTAGAAACAACAAAATCCAAAATTTTGTGACTGTGGGGAGCGCCTGAGATATTCACTGCAAAATTAAGGTTTCTTTTACTTATGAAATTTGTGCAATTGTTATATTTAATTAGTATTCTTGTACAGGCACCCTGATGATGGTAGCAAAATGACAGAAAATGTAGGTGAAAATTAAAGTAAGACAAAGCATATTTTATTAGTGAGCATTTGTTGGTTTATTACATAAGTGTAAATGTTGAAACTTGTTGGCCGTGAACCGATTGACCGCACATTTACAGAGACCTTAAAGTGGCAGGCTAACGTCAGTTTCATAGTAAGTAATTAGTTGAGGAATAAAATCCTGGAACAGCGAAAAAGACTTTTCTTGAAGGAAAATGCTATGTAAATTCACTGGGACTCGAACCGAAGACCATAGTTCGCAGATCTATGCGAGCTGCACTTTGCGATGGCAGCTGTGCGGACTTTCCTTAAAGCCACGACTTCTCAGAATTACGTTTCAGCCTTGCCGTGCTGCAGAGGTCGCGCTCCGCATAGCAAGCGTTTGCCTCGAGCTGCAGCTGTTAATGCGGATGATTGATAACACGACGACGATCAGCCAGCTCGTAAGCTAGTCCCCAGGTCGTACATCACTTCTACGTTAAAGTGCCTCTTCAATATATTAAAAGCCTCAACTTAACAGATTTCCCGCCTTCGGCCAGACTTACGTCACAAAAACTTGTTACATCAGATTTTGAAAAGAGATTTCTTCCAGTTCAGTAAAAAAAGGCTCGCCTTACTTTTGTCGTTAATTGTCGATTCTTTTTTTCAAAGATAGCTGGAAACTAACTTTGATAATCACATTTCTCTTACAGTTACTCTCTACTCTGTCCTTTTCAACATTATTCATTTCTCACCAAATACTTCACAGAATTTTTTTTCTTCCCCATCCCCTAGTAATCACAATTTCAATTTTCCATTACGATGACATGATGAAGACTGTGTGAGCTCTTTTAAAAATGAACTCAACCACAGCTCCGTCAATCATCCACTCCAAAATCCGTGAGCGGACGCACTTGGTCCTCTGTACAGTGCCGCGCGTATTGAGCCATGAAAGACAAATTATTAACATCCTCTGGGATGTGAATTATAAAGGGAAGTAAAAAGTGAGAAGGAAAATGGAAGTTATCTCCTTTGTATTAAAAGAGAATAACAATGCTTCTTTTGAGGGAGTTTTTTTTCCTGACTGGAATGAAAAATGGGGCACAAAAACAGGAAAGAAGTTCCACAACGTTAAATCACGCAGCAGATTTAATTCTCACAACACAGAATAACAACGAGTTCGAGCAGAATTCATAAAATCTAATTTTGTACTGCACAGTTCTCTAGACCGACAGGTCTATTACCGTTAGAGCAGTGTTTCTCAACCGCCGGGCCGCGGCCCGGTACTGGGCCCTGACATCAATTATACCGGGCCGCGGGAGGTTCTCCCGGAATTGATAACTACTTTAAATGTAATTTTATATTTGTCAGCATGCCACACTGTACGCATAAGTGTACTAACACTCATTATGATTATGCCATAATTAATTATTAATACTTATGTTAGCTTAACGTATGAACTTAAAAAAAATTGGAAAGGCATTTACGAGTAAATCTGTTGGGACTGGGCCCTCGTCTTATGAAGAAAGAATTTACCGGGCCGCGGTCTCACAAAGTTTGAGAAACACTGCATTAGAGTTTCACCTTATTTTTGCGAAGTGCTTGTTACTTACGTTAGAATTATGCCGACGTTCAACTCACAGCAATAATTCGGATTATATCTACCCTAAACGTATTACTCTCTTTAAGATTATGTCAACAATATACTTATAACTTATGTTAGAGTAGTGTCTGCGCAAATCGTATTATTTAAATTAAGTCTGTGTGTATTGACGCAATTCAAACTTTTCCATGTTATTCTGCCCTGAAACCCCATCCTGTATTTTACTTCGAACCGCTGATAATTTTATATCAAACTGTAAAACTTGATATTTCTAAAGAGAGAAATCACCATATTCATAATCACAAAAGACCTTAACCGCTTCTCCTCTGAAGTCAGTTCACCTCAGCACATTGTTGTTGGCAGGTGCCAGCGGGTTGCGCGGAATGCAGATCACTGTACCAGAGGCAGTTCCTAAGGGCGACACGGTCAGGCTGAACTGTGAGTACGACCTGGAGAAGGAGCAGCTGTACACAGTCAAGTGGTACTGGGGTGACCAGGAGTTCTACCGCTACGTGCCGAAGGAGTCCCCACCTACCAAGGTTTTCCCACTACACGGCATCCACGTAGACGTACGTACCTTCCGATAAGCTACACAGTACTCTAATGCTGCTGGAGAAAGGTAGCTTCCCCACGTACTACCTTTAAAGTAAATTGTGGTTTACTTGATAATTTCCACCGTATTCAAGACTTTTACGGCGGATGTTTTTGAATGATACTCATATTTGCGTGTTCGCACCGCGTATCATGTTTTGTTTGTTGCGATGCTTCGGTGGAAAGCACTGCCTCCTTTTTTCAGGGTGACCAAACGTATCCAGTTAAGACGTAGTCACAAAGTGGATGGAGACAGTTCGTTCTTTCGTAACTTCCAAGGAAACCAAACATACTGCGAAGTCTAAAAACCTGGAAGAATATTATCACACGTCATATTAATTGTCTTTCAGAACCGGGCACAATGACCGAAGTTATTGTATCTTAACCCTTGAAATAAGAGCTGTAACTCTATGTACCATCTGCTGGGACACTCAGAACTGTACTTTACCCACTTTTGTGTGTCTCGTGCAATTCTCTCAACATAAAGCTACGATTCACAAAACAAACTTAGCAGATTTGTTTGTGTAATATAGAACGTTATAATAATTAGATAATCTCTTGGCATTGAAGGACATAAGCTAGAAATTATAAATGTAAACTATTTATTCACCGATTATGACCTTAAGTTAGAAAGGCAAGTAATGTACAGCTAAGCTCTGTTATAACGACATCGTTTTATGCGACACCTTGTCTATAGCGTCAGATTTCTGTTGTAGCAGTTAATTTCCTCTTTTAGAACAACACTCTTATAACGAAACAAAATATTCATTATCTTTCATGAAGGTATAACCCAATTCGATTACATATAAATATATTTACTGTGAGCACTATTACCTGAGACAAAATAGGTTATGATAAAACTCTGCTACTTACTACGTACATACCCGATGTATGAAAAGAGCTTACACTAATCATAAAATATGGCCTTCTTCTGGGATATGATGCATTTAGTGCGATAAAAATGTACCGACTTTGAGAAACGTGCTGCCTGCATGTTCAGGGCTTGAGAGTCTAAGTTGAAGAAGAAGGTGGCTTGTTCCTTCTACATATGGATATATTTTTACTAGAATACGCTCCTTTGAATTTAAGAAGGGCACACCCTTCATGGTTCTTGTTATGAAGAGCTCAAATTTCGGAATAATATATTTATGACAAATTTTAAGTATTTAGTGTCGATATAATGTTTAAAGATTTCTCTAAATCTTATATTAAAAAAAGTGGGTTAATTATTGGGGATAATAAATTAAGGTTTATTTATAAAACACAGAATATACATTCGTGAAATATATTTGTGAATTTCGTTTATTTTTATTTTATCGGTTCCATGAAATCATTATCACTTTATAAAGAATGATATTTCATTTTTTCGCCTTCGCCATAAATGTCGGAGATTCTTTTTCACGTTTCTCATACTTCGCGCATTTCCCTGATAACTTGTCACATGTGCGTCAAATAACAGTAGGTTTTGCTGGATCTCACAAATAAAAATAGCCCAGAATTTATTTCTGAGAAAAATTAAGTAAATAATTTAAGGGAATTTACTTAGTTGAAATCCAGCACTGAACACAAAACATGGAAGCATCGAAGTACTAATTGAAATATTTTTGTAATAATCGGCACCTTCTTACCTATGAAGTACGGTGCTTATTTTACTTATAATAACGTACTGTAACATTTAAAAATTCCTCCATTTTCTCCAAAGATTTATAAATGTGTTTCGTATGATTCTTACAAAGAAGAGCCAAAGATTTACTGAACGGAGTAAACAGGCTGCTCGATGCAAATAAGACATGACGCACTTTCTGCAAGTTATACATTGAAATTTTGAGCACAGTTTAGACAAAAATCTGCTTTAGGAAGTTTAACAAATATTAAAGGATTATGGATTTCAATGGCAAGACTGAGGTACTGTGCTAGAATACATCATGTACTTACGTACGTGATCAACGCAACTTAAAAATGGAGGCGGCATGTTCTAGGAGGTGATGTATTCTCCGCAACGTTGGTAATCATTTAGTGGACTACACGGCGTCACAGCCCAGGAAACCACGCTCCTAATTGTTACCTGAACCAATACCTCGCAATATAAAAGACAGTTGCATATTCTTTGAAGGGTGCTGTAAGACACAGAAATAGATGCGCATTTTTCAAGCGGATAAGTTCGCAAAGCACAAAGAGCCCAGTTGCTCCCTAATCAATAATGCCGTTTCAGCAGTGACCATGGCACTTACATAAAGTTCTTATTTATGACTTGCCTGGCGACAGGAAACTATAAAACGCAGTGACAGTTAATTCGCTCTCATCACTGAGGCCGTTCGGCGCCATCGCGGGCAAAGAATCGGCGGTGTTATCACAGGTACGGTACAAGTAGCCACCACTAAACGTGAATGAAGAGTCGCTGACACCAGTGATTACATGTGGTTTTTTTTGGGGGATTAGGAAATGGACCCGTCGGATAACTGAGAAGCTCAAAACCGCATTCGAAAGAGGGCAAACTCTGAGATCAGGAGGACCAGTAACTGGCACCGGTGACCACAGTCTACGTCTATGAAGTCACACGAAAATTCGGTATTTCACTCCTCTATAATTATTTTTCACAAGACAATTTCCCCCTTTCTTTGTGTAAAGGTAAAGGTCAACATACGACATGCCTATTCAGGCATAGAGGAGAGGCGGGATTCTAGTTCCAATCTATTCGCAACCTCGTCGCTAGAAGAGGATGGATGTTTACCACCACGCCCCCGCTTTACCCCTGCGCATAACCAGTACCCAATATACAGTGGGTCAGGTGGCCTTCGGGGACAGGGCTGGAAGGACATGGAAAATTTCGCCCCGACTGGGAATCGAACCCTGGGCCCGTAGCAAGTCACTATACTGGATACACTAACTCAGCCGCCCCTTCTGTACTTAGTAACCCCGAATATCAGGGAAGAAAGCGTATGATTGCCCCGACTAAACTTCTGCAAGGCAACAAAATTTTACATTACCTTGTAGAGTATTTACAGTTGCAAATATTTCAACTCAAATTCAAAACTTGTCTCTGACTATAATGTCATTTTTGTTGTTCTCAGAACCATATATTAGTTTGTTTTGCCCTGAAGACACCGACTAAAGACTTCGCTTAAACCTGAATGTATTTCTGATAGAATGTATGACTGTACTAATCACGAAACAGTTTTCTTCAAGGGCATGCCACAACTGAAGCGATTATTCGCCGGATTCCCACTGCAAACGGCTTCGTACAAACCCAGTACAGTCGATACGGGATTTCTGGTCAATACGGCTTCATCATGTAAATAGTTTTCCATCAGTAATCCACATTCATATTCATTTGCTACTTACTGTATGCTACAAACTTTTGGACTGACAGCACCGGTAAATAAACCTGAAGAAATTACTACGCAGCTGAAAAAATCCCTGACAATTGAGCAAATACAGACACGTGAGCACCCTGAAATTTTCTCTGGGAGTGCAGTTTCTGAGGCTGTAAATAATTTATGTTTGAATGTTACAGCAAAATACACAGTCTTACACAACAGATATATATATATATATATATTTAATAACCTGGGTTTACTGTATATATATATAATAACCTGGGTTTACTGTATATATATATAATAACCTGGGTTTACTGTGTATATATATATATATATATATATAATAATAACCTGGGTTTACTGTGTATATATATATATAATAACCTGGGTTTACTGTGTATATATATATATAATAACCTGGGTTTACTGTGTATATATATATATATTATATATATATAGTAAATCCAGGTTAGTAGTTGCAGCTATGGTAACAAGCTAGTATCAGACTTTTCGTTATCAAGAGACGTCCTTTGAACTTATCCTTGCATATCGGTTTGAGATCCAATTTCTTTACAATACTCGTCATAAAATTATTGGAAAAAATAAATTAAAATATTGATAAAAAGGTTTTTGGTGCTGTAGTTTTTAATATAAATAAAAACAAATGTGTTGTTATTTTAAATCGGAGTAACTTACTTCTGTACAATCAGAAATCCACAGTGCTTTAGCAGAAAAAATGGAGGTGTACTTCAACACATCAGATATAATTCCTACCAAATTTATTCACGTTTATTTTTATTTATATTTCAAATATAGCATTAAAATATTTCTATGCTCCACAATATATCCATACTTAATATATTTATTTCACTAATTTGGTTAAGAATATTGTAATGTTATTAGATTTCGAACCTATATGCAAGGATAATGTTCACTGGACGGTTCCTAATAAATAAAGGTCTGATGACTGCTTGTTAAAAAAAGGTGGAAATAGTAACCTGGATATATAGTGTATATATATACAAACATATATGTCCGTCTGTTGTGTACGACTGTTTTAGTGTAAAGTTTAAATAAAACCAACCGGGATGAATCATCGTAAGAATTTATGTTTAATTTTAAAGTTCTTGTTATAAAAATCATGTCTTAAATATAACTGTAACATAACACATTTTGCGCTTGCATTTATATACATACAAATATAACTTCAGGTTCCACGACTCCTACACCGAATTTAAACCACAAGGTCTAATGTTCTTGTTTATTCTTCACTTCATCTAAGTCATTTTACATTATTTATTTTATTGACAAATTGTGATGTACTTGTGATGTACTTGTGATGTACTTGTCATCAGCGATTTCAGTGGCTGATTTCGGCTGAAAAGTATGGAAATAATTACGTTTAAAATAATCGTGTCTACAAAATATGCTTTTTTTTTTAATTTAGTTTTGTAGGGGGGGGGGGGGGGATTTGTGGTTGGGGGGTTTCCGGGACTTATTATTTTCTTATACTTCTCA
>Ga0123357_10010364_pt1 | contig 11847 bp, 5 predicted proteins | sample TergutEmb28metaG_FD_89873 | JGI IMG/M metagenome (GOLD analysis project Ga0123357, IMG submission 89873) | Embiratermes neotenicus P4 segment gut microbial communities from Petit-Saut dam, French Guiana - Emb289 P4 | ecosystem: Host-associated > Arthropoda: Insects > Digestive system > Gut ...
CTCCTCTCGCAACTGTTTTGCGAAAGCGCCTTAGAAAAAGGGTATAGAACAAAAAAAGTAAACTGTCAACATCAGCGTTTCGAACCAATTATGATGCAAACTGACGGTATCGGCGCTTCGAACCAATTATGACGCAAACTGTCCGCATGAGCGCTTCGAACCAATCACGACGCAAACTGTCCGTATGAGCGCTTCGAACAAATTATGACGCAAACTGACGGTATCGGCGCTTCGAACAGATTAAGACACAAACTGTCCGCATGAGAGCTTCGAACCAATTATGACGCAAACTGACGGTATCGGCGCTTCGAACCAATTATTACGCAAACTGTCCGCATGAGCGCTTCGAACCAATTATGACGCAAACTGACGGTATCAGCGCTTCGAACCAATTATGACGCAGACTGACAGTATCGGCGCTTCGAATCAATTACGACGCAAACTGTCCGCGTGAGCGCTTCGAACCACCCGCGACGCAAACTGTCAGCATGAGCGCTTCGAACCACTTATGACGCAAACTGACAGCATCGGCGCTTCGAACCAATTACGACGCAAACTGTCCGCGTGAGCGCTTCGAACCAATCACGACGCAAACTGTCAGCATGAGCGCTTCGAACCAATTATGACGCAAACTGACGGTATCGGCGCTTCGAACCAATTATGACGAAAACTGACAGCATCGCCACTTCGAACCATTTACCACAAACTTCCCTCACATTAAATACGAATCACGCATTTGAAGGCGAGCAACAGATATCTTAACGCCTCAAAGGTACCTCATCGGTAAATGAAATATATGAAAATTAAATATGGGGGAGAAAAAGATGAGGTGTGTAAGGCTGTTGTGTTTTCATTACGATTTAAGATAGCATCTACCGACATAACAATACGCCATTGTTTGCCTTCTTTAAAATGAAAGTAAAAAACGGAACGTACGCAAAACGTAACATTAGGGCGCGTTCGGATCTTTGCATCCTCGACACTTCTGAGATGATCATACCATTTAGTCCACTGAGGTCACACGGTTTGCTGTTGTTCACAATTGTGCAAACATTACAGAAAGTTATTACTACTATTAGGGTCTTCTGTTTTATTTCTTTGCAAAATGTTTTGACATATCGACGTCGATTTTGTCCGCGTTGATTTTATCGGTCGTACATAACCTCCTAGTTTCATTTCGTTGAAATGCTGTTAGCTGCTGGCTTAAAAACAACATTTCGAACACAATTTTTAAGTCAATTCATTATACACCTACCAAATTTCATATTCCTAGACATAATTACTACATATTATGACTGCAAGTTTATGTTTTCATTAATTATGCACTATGTGAATCGCATGAATAAAATAAGGCAGATTAGTATCGATTACTATCCATTAAGTTGTTCTGTGCGGACTGACAGACATGACGAAGGCCATGGCCGGATTTCGAAACTCCGCGAACGCTTAAAAAAATCCCCTACTTTACCTGTAAGGTTGGCCTACATTAACAACATTGGTGATTGTTCTTAGCGACGCACGCTTTGCGTCCGACGAGGGTGCAACCGTTCGATGTCATCGCCGTTAAGGACAGAAAGTATGACCCTCTACGAGAGAAAGGTTCAATACAGAATTCTACCTGCCTCACGTCACCTCACACACCTCAGCTCACACTGACAGGTCTACATAACATCATTTATCATTCGCCATACACCGGAACGATTGCATTAGAAGCCTCAGAATGCTGCAGGAAACCGCAGCTGAATTACCCCAGCAAGTACACTCCTTAAAATACAGGCCTACCTCGCATTGCGTAACGAATAAATATCCCATTACATCATAAATTCTTCAAGCGCGGTTCATGAGCTCCGAAGAACACACACAACGACAATGCGCTACCAAGCAAGTAAAAGATCGCAGAAAACAGACACATATAGCTAACAACGAAACACATCCTTAACCATATCACGATCAAGATGCGTATTAACCGAACACCTTTCACTATTCACGGACTTTGATTTCATACATGAATTGCCAGCAACTACCACACACCGGGCGAGATTCATCGCTTATCTACCAGCTGTCACCACGTGGCAGGGCGGTGTCAGGCCTACATACGAATGAAAAGAATATTCCGCTAACGAACTTAACTTGGATGATCCGAGACAGCATATTACGCAGTTCAAGTATCTGGAAACGGCTATGCGAACCATGCTTATGCTCATCATGCATTTTCCTCCCGCTTCTTTTCAATTCCCGTCTTTTCCTAGCTCCAAATACTCTCCTCAGTACCCTCTTCTTAGATACCATTATAAACACTCTTTCCCTGTGTAAGATAAACAAAACTTCACGGACATACCCACACAATAACACAAAATTACAGTTCGCTATCGATTTAACTTCCTGATTTTAGAGAGCGCAAAGGAAATATCCTCAGAGAAACATCTATGAAGACTCGATAATTAGCTCACATTTTAAAGTATTTATTCAAGTCAGTTAAAGTCAACAAAATCTTTCCCTGCTATACACTTTACTTCCAATAAGCAACGGCCCCTCCAGTGCACTGTAGGTGAAACACAGCTTACAGCAGATCGGCCTGTCAAGTTTTTTGCTTTCAAGCGACCTGACCAGTGCAAATTAGGATTAAAGAAGGAACACAGCACAGGCTTCTGAAGAAAACATATCTGACCTAAGGGAAAGGAGGGTAAAGAAGCTGCAGAAAATTGCATCACGAGAAGCTTCGTAGTTAATACTCTTCATCACACTATTACCGTGCTCACATTAAAGAGAATAGGATGAACAAGGCCTGTGCCCAGAATTGGAAATGGTAAATGTGTATATCTACGAAACAAATCCCAAAATATGTGGATACTTGTAAGACTTCGTAGTAGATGAGCGTATATACTGCTGCTGAGCGTTTTAGAGAACGTGTGTAATATGATCTGATGCAGGATAGCATCATGTAACAGGATGTAACAGTAATAAGTATAAAGAGGTTTTAGAACGGCAATAAAATTCCAGGTTTCACAAAAAGCGGGAAACTTCTGGCCTAGTCGAGCGATTATTAACTTTTTTAAAGACCCTGCCTAACTGAGTTCGTAAACTCTTCGTCAGACGAGAAAATGCCTCAACCCACCTCACTGTCGGAAGATGCCATCGTTTTACTTGCTAATTAGTGCAAAGACTAGATCAGCATCGCAGAACAGTTCCTTATAATCCGCAACCAACCGCATATCGTAGTAACGGTCTATGCATCACCGCGAAGGCTCGGATTCAATCCCAGGACAGTACACGTGAGATTTGGGGTGCACAAAGCGGCGCTGGGGCAGATTTTCCTGCAAGTACTTCGGGGTTATTTGTCAACTATCATCATTCTACCGACGCAGCATAGCCATTCATCAATCATCCGGGGTATCAACATTGGGCTCATTAGAGGTCACAGTTCCACGGAGAATCGCATGCGAGAAAAATGCAACGGTGCCAGGAAACTTGTAATAAAACACGGAACAATCGCAACATTCCCCTTCTGCTTTCCCACAGTACCTTGCGGCTTCGACTGGAAACATGGAACCGACATACACAAATGTCCTGGACACACTGAGGTAGAAACCAAATAAATATTTTTATGACATATCCATGGAGGAGTGCCTCCAAATCCGGGTAAAATTCTCCACCCTCGCGACCGCCATATCTACAGGCTTACAGATTATGGATCTGCATTCACGTCTAATTTTGCAATTGACCGGGTATCGGTTCAAGACCAATTTCAAAATTACAGTAAAGGGTAAAGTTGTTCGCAGTTCGCGTATACGCTGTGAAGGAGTATAGGGACAGTGGAGGTATAGCTACACTCGTTCTTAACCCCGGTACTACATTGATGTGCTGGTCAACCTCACTGTCCGGCAGCTTACCTTCGGGGAAAGAAACCATGGTACACATCGAGTAAGAGCTGGGTGGGCGCCAGAGCAGGTCTGGACGTTTTGGAAAGCATCTCTTAACCTTTATTGGATTCAAACCACGGACCGTCCAGCCCGCAGTCAAGTCACTACAGCGACTGCGCTATCCCGCTTCTAATTACACATAACACAATTACATAAGAAATGTATATTAAAATTGAAAGATTTTGTGCTGTATCGGAAACTGCGTGTGTATTGATTACAACGCACCACACACGTAGCAACAAAATCTCCTACATATCTGATACAGTCACGCAGGCTGTCACACTGATTCACCATTGGCAAACCCAGCAGTCTACGATGTAGCCTGTGACGGCTGTTGGGGGTTACCCAGTGCCCTACATGTCCGCGAACACACACAAAACAGGCGTCCTCTACACGTCAGCCGAACCTGCTGCATCCACGTACAAAACATCCTGCGACGCACATGTCGTTACACAACATCCTCGTATTCCACACATCGCGAAATAAAGGTCACCTTGACATTGGCATGGCAGTGGAAGATTTATCCTACCTAGGCGTTACGTAATAACAAGAGGAGTGTCAACAAGGTAAGTAATGGACACGTTTGCTCGGCGGTAACGCGGTACGGTGGTACTCGTGAAGTACCAGGTTTGGCGCACGACCAGGGAACACAATCCGTGCATTTTATAGCTGTGCTCCGTCCTTTCGGATAATCGTGTACGGTCTCATCAGGCGCCAACGAACAGTTTAAAGTTCGTACAGCATCGATAAACAACCTATGAAGCGACAAACAATGCTAGGGCCTCCATGTCCACAGAACGATTCACGATTCGCAGAACAAAAGTAACCATTACGACGCCTCTTACAATCAAACTATGTGTATAAACGAGGAACTGCCCACCATTTAAAAGCGGATCAGAAAGGATGCACTGCATATTAAAACAAAAAATTGCAAACGGCGTTCTTTGCAGCCAAAAATTTCCTTGAAACTCGTTAAAGAACTCCATGTTTTCAGGAAGAAAAACCCAGAACCACTTTTACTACTGACCTGCAAAAAAAAACGAATCACCATTAAAAAATTAAGAACGAAAATGAACTTAATCAGGGGAAACTCTATTCTATTTGTGTGTAACAATTACCCTGAAAAAAAAGAAGAAGAAGAAGAACTAACCGGCGTAATGAAACGCAAACTGCTTGGAGAGTATTATAATAATAAGGTAACATTACGTACTGCACGATGTTTTAATGTATTATCCTTGCGCGGTTTGCAACCAGATTTATGTTGCTGTCACGATTGATGGAATACAAATAAGTCTACTTACGTCCATGTGAGGTTTGTAATCGATCAAGATGCCTAAAAGAAGACCATATACCGTTAGCATAAATCCCCCACCCCCCAAACCGATTACCGGCTTATAACAGGCCAATCCATGGCCTTTAATAAAGTCAGCTTTATTACAGGTGCATGAAGCTGATAACAGATACTGTCCGACGACGTAACACGCGTTTCTCCATACCTTAACGAATTTTAAAAAAGTCTACACTGCGGTTTAGGAGCTGATACCAAGTATTATTTTTCTGCTTTCGAAACAAGGCCCAATCATTCACTGTTGCATGGAGTTTTGAATTAACAACAGGCAGATATTGACTGCAAAGTTTCTCAAGATTTTAGTTGTCACACCTGCGAGGGTACAGGCATACTTACACATCCAAAGGACCCGTTAATTAATTACCTCCTATATTATTTATTTATTTACGACTTTCACACGCTCACTCGTGCAGTGCACAAACCGCTCATTCTTATTCTGGGAACGTGGGTGCACAGAAACTGAAAAAAGAAATAATGCTTTTAAGTTCGCAAAATGAGGTACAACAGCTCAGCACGGAGCGAGGAGCTCCTTGGCGCAGAACATATAATGCGGATTAGACGTTGAGAAGCTACGCATAACTCATTTAGATGCACCGCGGGAAACACTTCCAAGCAAAGTCGTGACAGTGTCTCTTTGTTCGTACTTCTACCACGCATGGAGAATAAATGACGATCAAGAGATATGACTGTAGTCCTGATACAAAGTACTGAAGGAGAAAGAAACACGTTCTAAGTGAATATTATGCTACGCAGATTCCTATAAAGTGATAGACCTGTACACGTATAATGTTATATGTTCATACATACGACTGAAGCACGAGTCGTTAAAATCTCCTTAAGGCTCAAAGACATCGTGTGGGGGAGAGGGAGGGGAGGCAGCAAAATCGTCAATACGCAAGTGACATGTCGCACTTGGAAAAAGTGCCGGCAGATTTTCACATATCACAGGAGATTAATAACACACAACTAATATCAAACCCTGCGTATGAATTTTGAGCCTCTTACAGCAGCGCCAAGTGTTAGGGCTCAAGTCTCCTGAATCACACATCTGCGATCACCGACACGGATCTGTGTTGGGAAGTGGCTGTAGGTAAGTTTTTCTCCTTTTTCCCCCCTTCTTATTATTCTGCCTTCCAGTGTTACGTAGGAAGTGGCCATTCGGTGGCAAGACTCCGTGTTCAAAGAATGCTACCAAAACATACACAAAACTTAGCACCCAACCGATACACAATGTACTTTATTTGTTAAATAATGCTCCGACATTGGAACGTTAATTAACAAATAAAAGTTGGTTTTAAATATTATGTACGTATGTAAGTAATATGGTTGCACGGATAATGTACGGCATTAATTACTACCAAAATTTTTCAATTATCTACCGTTGCAGAATTCTAACCTGAAAGAGTTCAAAAAGCCTACGACATAAACATACATACGTGCACACACACACATACACACACACACACACACACACAGTGGTATTCAATTAATAATCCAAGAAGGATGAAATGGAGGTGCCTCGTCCAATGTAAATTTGCAGATGACGCACACAATATTTTACCGTACTCATTTTCTTCTTATTGAACTTTAAACCCGCAACTATATACGCCTAAAAAATTTTGTGATTACCAATGTGTGAAGGCAATATTTGTGCTGTAAAAACACTCTCCTTGAAAGAAGACCGCGGTACTAAATCCTTCGTTATTATTCTATGTATGCACAAAACTACACAGTATGTACTGTGTACATAGATGGAAGCACTAGTATGTCGTACCGCAAAACATGACCTTGACGTTCACCTTTCCGGCAAGCGGACAAGGGCAAGGCCAACAAGCCCCAACGTAGTATAGTAGCTCGCGAATGTTACGTCATGGCTTACAGCTAACGAACCGAGGCGAGAACTGACATAATGCAGCGCGAATGTATTCCTTGGTATGGCGAAATGAAATGCTGACAAGCATTTTTAAAACAGGCGCTTTCTGATGCAATCAGACAGCTGGTTCCTGATTCAGGCGCTCAAAGCAGCTATATAAGGGGAGTCAGATATCGTTTCATGGATCATTTAATCACAATGTGTCAGACAAGTCGTCCGGCGGAGTTCAACAACAAATGACTGAATTATAACGACTGACAAGTTACGATATATTTGGAAAGTTGTGAACTATTTTGAATTCAGTCACCTGCTAGAACATGGAAACCCACGGACTATATCACGTGGTCTACCGCAGATTTACTCAGCAATTACAGCCTAATTACAGCCTCAGTAGGCCTACTATCTGAATTTCCTTTATCGGCAAGAAAAAATGATACTTTTGAGATCACGCATGATGTCTGTGTCTAAGTTTCAGTCTCCAACCAGGTGGCTGCACTTCATGAAACTCAGCATGCAGTACCGTAGGAGGGGAAACAACGTCGTACATCCTAATTTCGTACTAGTCGGCGGACGGGCGAAACTCAGGCAGGAGCGCCACTAGCGCCACTAATTTAGGTTCCTAGAGTGACGTAAGGCATCAAATCTTAGAAGAAAAGGGGGAAAGGGGGGGGGGGATTTTGGCTCTGGTAACTTTTTTAAGGATATAACAGTACCACAAGGTGGCGGTACTAAAATCTCTTGACCATTTTGATGGCGACACCAAATACACCAGTGAAGCTAGACGCGAATTTTCGCAGGCGGAGAAATAATAAACACACTTATACGTTGTGAGTGAATATCGTCTGTAGAACCGTACCTACATGCGTGGCGACGGTTTATAACTTCGAGGTTATATAAGACATTAAACGTAACGTGCAATACAGTAATTAGTACGGGAAAACTGTCGTATAGCAGGATTTATTCCACAAAGTCTCCAGCTTCAGGTGCAGGTAACGATAGCGAGCCGCAGCTGATGTCACAAGATGGAAGGGTGCGCAAAGTTGTGTGCGCTTGGATCAGTGGATCTACAGTTACGAGAGGTGATGATGCCAGTAATTGTCTGCTTACGTAATAGTTGAAATCATGCGACTGATGTAAGAGGACCGCGCGGTTTGTGAGAATCCCACTGTAGGTTGTTATGCCAATGGGGAGGACTTCGCGGCAATAATCCTGCTATACACAAATTTTACAAAAATTTTGGGTCGTCTCAAAATTCTAGGCGCCGGAAGGGTGACATGACGCAAGTTCCATACTGAGGACCCACAAACATGAGGAGTCACCGCACAAAATTTACTCGCCCGGGTGATCTAGTGCCCGGGATTTGTGCATCCCTGCTTTAAAACAATCTGTGAAAACATGTACAACACGCACGTAGGATGGAGTTCTGCTCGCAACTTCTTGTATTATATGCGCATTATGCGTCACAGCTGAACATAGAGAGGAAACGCTGTCATAAACGACATGAAGGCGTATGGGGAAGTGGATATGGGATGCACGTATAGCTCTACTTATTCTTAATCTGGGCATTAGATGAAGGTTAGTGGTCAGCTTCACGTAGGGGGCGTTTTAACCTAGGAATACGTCACCAGTATCCTCCGAACAGAGGCCTGGTTGGTTAGACGGCCGATGGCTGTCGCTTTGTAAAAGAACACTCTCTTGCCCCTGCTGGGAATCGATCCACGAACCCTCAGCTGCAGTCATAAAGCCTGCAGCCTATTCACTACACAGACTATGCTATACCGGCTGCACACGCACACGCACTTTACAAGTAACACGTCTTCGTTTTTATTTTCAACCGTCCTCTTGCGTAAGTTGGCCAAAACCTATGTTTTACGTCCCTTAACCCTTATCCCGCTAACGTGGAAAATATGGTGAGCTAATTATGCTAGCAAATGATAAATGGGATTTAACTCGGCGTTTAAAGGGTTAATAGGCTTATCAGTGACACATTGGTAAGGTAAAGTGCACCCTTGTACAGGCACTGAGGCTCTGTACAGGCCGCATACGGCCCATAGGGGGAGTAGAGGCATAGCACTACTCTTTCTTGACCACGGCACTAGAAGGGGGTAAGAGGTCAGCAATGACACATTGGGGTTAACTGTAATACTGTAAATAAACGTACTTCTTCGACATTTTAACGCATTATAGAGAATCGCTGAGGTTTGCGGACTTATTTTGGCTGCACAAAGAGTGAGAATGACTAATACGGCTGCCGGCACCCCGAAAACCGCTTATCGGAAAATGTTCAAAACCAAGTCTCCCGTCACTTTTTGAGCTCTTCGTCTTTCGACCATTTGTTACAGTAGCAACTTGCATATCCTAAGTACGAGCAAATCTGGAAACTTCAATCAGCTACACATTATATCAGTAACAATACCAACTACGATTCTGAAATGCACACAAAACCGATTCACACCTCACGGAAAATGTAGGATATTCTTAAAAAAAAAAATCAGTTCGTCTACTGTACGGTATCGCAAACTGGAAGAGAAGGCCAACTGACAAAGGTAGATCAAGTATTACGCAACAATTTCGCAGGGTGTATTTAACGACAGAAGAATAAGAAAGTACTTAGCCTTAAATAAAATAACTTAATTGCGCACGTACCATTGAGGTTTCTTTTATGAGGGGTTTCATGAATCCATAAAAGGTTCCCATTATCACACTCACTAACGCCGGTAACTACGTACCTTCGCCAAGTACGGCTCGAAGCGAACACGTGAAAGTTGTGTTGACGGAAATTTATATGCTATTTATAATAGACTTAACGTCAAAGGAAGCTGGAATGCAATATCCGTGGCACAGTTACGTATTTCGGTGCCATGATGTGGGGGTGGGGTGGTGGGGATGGTATGCTTATTAGATACTGGCTAGACAACCGAGGAACAGTGGTTCGATTCCCGGCAGGATAAAGAGATTTCTTTCTCATCCAAGGAGTCCAAACCGGCTCTTGAGCCTACCTAACCTTCCATCAAATGAGTACAAAACGTTCCTTTCCTGGTAGTGAAGCGACAGGCACGTAAAACTGACCACCTGCATCTGGTGCTCCTAACAATGCGTAGGCCCTTAACTCTGCTCCATACACATGCCTACATGGCGTGATAAGCAGACACGGGAACTTACATCTTTACATTTGTAGTTACATATTTCTGGCCGAATAACGCGCATTATACGTGGGGCTCCCGTACCAAAAAAGGTACAGCACACTGGGTCTCTTAATTCCATACGTATTTTACGTATTTACGGACAAATTCGACGACGCTCACGCACCAAACAACGGAAGACAGGAATGCAGAAGAATCAGGATGCTGGCAGAAGCAAAATACTTTTCCTACACTAATCTGCACGACATAACAGCTGAGAGCAGAGAAATATTCCGCAGCGAACGTGCATATTGCCAATGCCACTTGCGGCTCCTGACGGGGGCAAGCCTTCGAGAGCAATGTCACATTCAAGGTTTGCTATCACGAGGGTCACTCGCTGCCACGCGATGACAGGTGCGCATTTAGAGGACGAGCTCCGCACCCACTTACGTAACCAAACACGTAACAACGCTTAAAACACACAAAACGAAAGACATACACTACGTAACTGTCAAACAAGGCGACATAAGATTTTAAGTTGTCCAATGCCTCGCTATTAATTGATAAACGATTTCTGGAGAATGGCACTATATCAACGTAACAGCATCTCACAGTAGGGACAGAGGAACACACAGCCAGCCAGACTTCCACACACTTTACACGCGTGTTAGCAGGCAACAGACAATACCCAAAGAAAATTCTTCCTTTAACCCTTTTAAGCAGGAATGTTCAACCATTTTTGGACAAGAGTCACAAGCGTCATTTAGTGCGGGATCGCGGACAGCACGTGTAAAAATCACAGTAAAGGGTACATCTAAAGACCTAAATTACTGCTTAATTGTTACAGTATATGTACAATTTACAAATGTGGCCGCGGGTTGGAACTCCTGGTCTAGAGCCTAGTGGTTACCATACGTACCCCCGGCTGTACCACGAAGAATCTCAGCACTTTTCCCACACATTTCTATTTACGCATTTCGTATGTTTCTTACACTAAACAGCACTTATTTACCTATACCAAAATTATCAACTGGTCTTTCTCATCGAACTGACACTATATATGAAGCAGATTTAGTGGTAGAGTACTTCAGCTTCGCTGCCAGTACATTCCACCAGGGTGCCATACTTATCTTCATCAAAATAGTACTATGACCAGAAGGACAAGCGGGAGAAGCCTGAGAACCTCCAAATAAAACATGGCTCTTTCGAATTATTAGGGAGCAATATGTATTTTAATTGTCACACGGTTAATGGAATTGCCACTTCCCAATGGTCAAAACCCGGGAATCGGTGAAAAAATAGGTGTTCGGCAATACAATTGTGTCACGGTACATGAAAATGACAACTTAAATATTATTATAAACTTCACTTAGAATAACTCTTATTTTTATAAACCTTATTGTTGCACCGTGCATTTCGTAAAATCACTTTATCAACCAACAAACGCACTTATATAATTTAACATAAAAACACTTAAAATTGCTCCGACATGTTTCGATCCTCAGGGAGCTACGTTTCTTCCTTGCTAAAGTTACATTAAAACATTCACAGTTTCATTCGTTTCTGTAAACAGGGTGCTGTGGC
>Ga0123357_10010366_pt1 | contig 11846 bp, 11 predicted proteins | sample TergutEmb28metaG_FD_89873 | JGI IMG/M metagenome (GOLD analysis project Ga0123357, IMG submission 89873) | Embiratermes neotenicus P4 segment gut microbial communities from Petit-Saut dam, French Guiana - Emb289 P4 | ecosystem: Host-associated > Arthropoda: Insects > Digestive system > Gut ...
ATCACTGCACTAGATGATCTCTGATCCATGATGATGTGTGATGGCCAGTTCCATCTATGAGTTCCACTGACATTTCTTGCGCTGTCTGTATGACACCATTTTCTTTCAATTCGCTATGTAGTGTCAAGGCAATTGACCGCCATTTTCAGTCAATTTGGAGAATATCGTGAGTCGTTAGAGAATCGATATTTATTTCCCGCGTAGGAACGTAAACATTTATGTGTTTGAGAAATGGTACGAATGCAGTCTAGATGTGTGTTGTTTGATGCCTTATAAACGAGTATGGACCTCGTACACCTATTATATGCAAGAGAAACAGGGCGTAGTAAGTACAAAGTATATACGTATATGTGTAGTTACTGTAGCTTCATTTTTAAACACGTAATTTATGATCGTTTGCTGTCCGCAGGAACCACGAATTCTTACGATTTGGCAATCAAACGCTTGAAGTGCTACGATTGTGATGAGTTTTGTGGCATTTACCCATATAATTATGGCCAGAGTTATAACTCGGAGTCTCCCGTTTTCGCCTGTCAGTTCTGCTGTAAAGCAAATTACCAGCATTTGCTTGCACTTGCAAATGAAGATGGCATGATAGCAATTCAAGACACGAGACAAAAAAATAAACGTCATAGGTCAGGCGAGATAAATGCTGAAGGTAAGGCTGTTTTAGTGATTAGAATCTGCATCACCAGTGGTCCATGAAATCCACAAATGCTCTTGACTGTATTACATTGCAAATTAATTTCGAAGTGGGCGGAACGACTCTTTATCTAAAACTTGGCACTCATATGTAATTAGCGATCTTGATATTAACCCTTTTATTTGTAGGCCTGCTTGCTGGTTTGACTAACCTAAACTTATCAAACCCGTTCTGCACCAGTATTGCAATTTGTGAAACTGAGAATTCAGTAAATTGTCATGGAATGATAAAGTAAGATGATATGAAGCAGGCCAGCCTGTAGGATGCCCTCCTTCTTCTGGAGGTGGGTGGTTACTTTTGTATTATGGCCACTATAAACAGTAGAGAAAGGAACCACTGGTACCCGTTTGATAATATGTTAACATTACAAATTGGTGCAGTTGTGGACCTGGGTCTAAAGATTTTAAGTGTTGTCTTCGTCAGCAGGCATACAAGCTCATCACAATGCAATATTTGACTTGGCATGGATGGAGGAGGAACTGAAGCTGGTGAGTGTGTCTGGTGACCACACAGCTGTGCTATGGGATGTTAGCATCATGCCATTCAGGCAGGTGCGGCAATTCAGAGGACATACAAGGAGTGTCAAGACAGTCGCATTCAGGCCACAAGATAAAAGTGAGAAAATTTTGTTTATTACAGCTGAGAATTTCCTTACTGCTGGTTTGTGCGTGTATTGGATCGTCATCCTTATTACAGTTTTAGACCCGGTTTACTTGTTAAGTTATAGTGAACATAAATTTTCCATCTTTTTAGATGTCTTTGTAAGGATATTCCTTTTTGTGTTGATATTTTATGATTAAGGAAACCCTGTCAGAACTTATTACTTAATCACTTTCTTTCCAGTTTGTTCTGTAGACTTGCACAAAATCTGTTTTGAGTAACATAATCCTATCATATTTTCATTTCTTTTGTGGTTTATTGTGTATTTTCTGAACAGTGGCTGTAGTACCCAAAATGCAGACAAAACTAAAATTTTGTTAATATTTGGTGCACAGTACTGCTGTAATTACAAAGTTAATTAGAGCAGTCTGTACACTTAAGCTGTCCTTGGTCATGAAATATAAGTAAACTAAATTATGTGCATAGTGTAATAACTTAGTAGGCAAGAAAGTCTTAACTGTTGGAAGAAAAGAAGGTACGATTAAAAAAAAAGTACAGAAAATAAATCCCTGTCTGCAATGAAATTCTTTTGTAAATCTCAGTTAAGGATACAGAAATTTCTCATGCTGGATGACAGAGTCAGTTTCATTGTTTGCAGCTGTTTTTGCAACAGGGGCCCGGGATGGGATGATAATGGTCTGGGACACAAGATCAAACCAGGGGCCATTGTGGGATAAGCCAGATAACTTTATCTCAAATTCTCATCATGCCCTGGGATCAGGTGAGTGAATGTTTTCAGTTGGTAGACAATACAACAAAGTAACAAAGGATTAGAATAAATTATGTGCTGGAAAGCTCTGTAATTTATAGTGTTTACCTAATAATTTGTGGATGATGACACAAATCGGGATGGAATGGGCTGGGCATGAAGCTTATGTTGCATAAATAAAGATACACAAAATTTTGGTCAGAAACTCTCAGCGAAAAGATCACTTGGAGACATGTATGTGGATGGGATATGAGGTGGATTGTAGAGATAGGAATTTGTAAAGATGTAAATTGGATTAAACTGGATCACATATAGGGTCCAGTGGAAGGATTTTAATAACACAGGTATGAACTGTTTGGTTCATATTGTCAGGGAGTTTCTTGATCAGCTGAATAACTGTAAACTGTATGGGAAATAATGTGTACAGTGCAGTTACTTGCAACTCTGTGTTTCTACAAACTCCTGATACAAACTTTTACTTAAGCATGGCTTATCATTATGGCATAATTATAAGTGTGGGAAACTGAAATGTGATGGATTGTCATATTTTCAGGTATTCCATCCAATACTGGATCAAGGAGTCGCAGGAACAAGTCTACACCAACCTCTCGTGCGAGTAGCATCACTAGTCTTGTGTTCCAAGATCATTACCACCTGATTTCGTGTGGGGCTGGTGATGGGTTGGTACCTCTTACCATATTTTAGATGTGCATGGCGTTCATGTTTCAGCCATAGAAATATATAACAGTAACACGTCCACAGAGATTTTAGTGTCTTACCGTGGTGACTACAGAGTTACCTGTCTTCTGAGTTGTGACTACAGTGTCACACCCCAGAATACAAGTATCATCAAGTACTTGTCCAGTCATGTACCAGACTTTGTGCTGTAGGGGTTATCATTCTTGTTTTCTGTTTCATGGGCCTGAGATTTTTGTTCTGTTTATTCATCCCTTCAGGCAGATGCTAGTGTAGTGTTTTAAGAGACTCATTGGTACTTGCTGCAATATCCTTCCTAGTTAACCCTTTGACGCCTAGTGACGACTGTAGTGGTCGTACCGCACCGCTAACCTCTAAACGTTACATTTTATATATTTATTCAACAAATATATGTACTGAATATTTTAAACATGGTATATACTCTCTGTTTTTTCCTCTTCAAAATGCAGTTTGATTCATAATTCTAACATATTTGGTTCCTGTATTATTCACATTTTATATACAGGGTGTGCTAAAATTAAAAAAATAATTCCGGTGCCAAAAGGTTAATCATTGACAATATCATGATCTCATTTGGCACCCTGTAATCCATGTTTTTGACATAGCATTATTAAATAGAATAAACTGATCCTCCGGAACTGTTTGAAACTTGTCCACAAGTAGAATATGTTGTGCCATCTCTACAGGATGGAACTGAACTGGGGGAGTTCTTTTGAAACTAAACTCCCAGATTATTAATTGGTTTTGGGATGGTAAGGCATATGGTCGCAGGGTTTACATTGATTTATTGCAGTCAAAAGTGCTGGTTTAAACTTGTTAGGAGTATCCAGAAGTCATTGCTTTTCTGAATTAGCAGACATTGATTCTCACTTTGTGTAATGTTGCTAACCATTGAAAGCCTAGTGGTTACTATATGCACCACCAGGTTAAAAATTCAGAAATTATACACTTTCCGTACACAGTGTATTTCTGTGTTTTATATGGGTCACAGAATAAGCAGCAATTATTTTGCTACACAACGTTGTATTAACTACAGCAGGAAAAAAGTGGACAGTGTTTTAGTGATGGAAATGAATGTTTTGGGTCCATAACAGGAAATTTCTTGCCCAGTTGAGTAATTGTAAATTTCTCAAAAAAAACCCTGTGTCAGATGTGAAAGTTAGTCTGCGTGAATTTACATTATGCCAAAGTTAGTATTCCTGGTTATTGGTTCTAGGCTGATAAAAGTATGGGACCTGCGGAAGAACTACTCAGCATACAAAAGGGAGCCATCACCCTGCCACACATTGCCGTATCCTGGAAGCACGTCTCGGAATGGCTTTACAAACCTGGTGATGGATCCTAGCAAGCTGAAACTTTATGCAAGCTGTATGGACAGTGTGATATACTGCTACAATGTTGCTACGTATGAGACCAAGCCTGGTGAGTTGTGTACACTGTATCTTGTTCTACACAGTCGCCCTTTTACCATGCTTGTCCCAGTGTGCTCAGTCTAGTAGGTGAATCTCTTTCGGGAGACGGGTGTGGTTCACTGAATCGCCTATAGCTTTAGTTATTCTTTTAATTATTATTTTATTCTTGATATAAAATGAAAGGTGTGCTATTATCCAGTTAAACAACTACATCATTTTTTTATTAAAATAACAGTCACTTGTACTGCCTCACTTACATCGCTGATCCCAAAATATTGCTACAAATCATATAAAAATTTCCTTAGGTGATATATAACATTTTGAATTGTCACAAGGGTGGGCCATGGTCAAAATGGCAGAAAGGATGTTGAGAAATAACAGACAGTGAGTTCCAGAGAAGTCATTTGTAGACCAATGATCATGTAATCTAGATTCTTTGTGTGAGACTAATGTGAGACAAGTTGGGTGAAGTTTTGGTTCCTATATTTTGACGCACTCGTGACAGCTGTTGTTTGTTGCCTGGTATATCATTTTGGTTCTGTTTTGCAGGAAAAGTACCTTGCATCATGAAAACTAGAAGAGCTTCAAATGGGGGAAACAGTGAAGTTTCAAGTCTTCTGGGATATGATGTTTGTGTCGTTCGGCAAGTAGTTCTACTGCCATAGCAGTGACACAGTATTACATCCCAGAGGACTTGAATATTCAGCATTACCACTGTGAGAACCTCCTATATTGCGGGAAACATTTTTCATTAATGGGCAATGCGTGTGATAAGCCTGGGGTTGTGGTAATGGACGGGGCTATCAGCACTTTAGTGTAATATGAGGTATCCTTGTAGAGGACTGAGGACAACCTTGAAAAGCAGTCAGGATAGCTGGTTTCTGAGCTGAGAATTGAACCTGGGATCTCTTGGCTTGAGGCAAGATTGCTAACATTCAGTTGCATGCATACTATATGTCCAAACAAACTCATCCTTCTTGATTGACTCATAATAATATTAAGTGCTTATGTATGAATTTTGAGACTTACTATGAAAAAGTTTACTTTAATCTAGGAACTGTCATGGGCATAGATATTTTCATATGGCAGAAATTTATTTTATTGGTTAATGAAATTGATCGTTTCAGTATAGTGATTAACACTTTTCCATGATTGGGAGGTTTTGGTATCTTGCCAGAGATTGGATGTCTGATTTTTTTTATCTGCTTACCTCATTATCACTAGGTGCTTGATCAAATGGTACTAAAGCATTCCTCAGCAACTACATTCCATGCTGAATGTTCAAGTTGGTATGCCAGTACAGTATCATTGGGTGAGACGGCTTTAAGGATCATGGTGCCTTCAAACTGCCTCACCTGTTGACACAGTGTCACAGTCCATAAAGTCTGAATCTTCAGCACAACAACAGCGTTGTGAGAACCCCAGGCATCACAGTCATTCCATCTTATCAGCAATTCATGCCCTATATTTGTCATCCTGTTTGACAGTGTGCAATCTGTGCAGTTGATAAAATACGATTAGAGAACTTTACAGAACTTTTCTTTTTTTAGTTGCGGTATTTGCTGGTCACCAGAATTCCACATTCTATGTTAAATCATGCCTCAGTCCTGATGGGCTGTACCTTGCCAGTGGCTCCAGTGATGACTGTGCCTATATATGGAACACCCGTGGTTCAGAGAGACCAGTGACAAGTCTGGTGGGACATGGGGCAGAGGTCACCTGTGTGCAGTGGTGTCCTGTGGGGGATACAAAGGTTAGTGTCAGAATACACTGTCCTATGACAGACTGTAAATGTGCTTGTGGTCCTTTGGTTGCCAGGTAGTTTTGTTACTAGACACGTTACAGTCGTTTCAAGGATGAATGTGTTATGGGGTGGTTTGGTTGGCTAGTACAAAAATTAGTTGGCAGTTACTTGGTTAATTGTTCGACTGGTTAGACACCAGTTTTATTGTCTGGTTACAGTGGAAATGTATGTTTGTGAACAGTCCATATCACAGGTTTAGTGCCATAGTCTTTGAAGCAAGTAAGACACAGTCACACTTTACACTTTACGTAACTAGTTCACAGACGCAGTCCATGTGCAGAACACATGTGACATCTGAACTGATTGCTTTTCTTCAACGAGTGATCAGTTTTTCTTAGTGAAAGGCTGGCAACTTTTGTTGCTGCAGTGGTTGATCTTCCTTTTAGAGAAGTGATGATGCCCCAGTTTGTTCTGATTTTTGTATAAGTTTTCACACCAAGTGGAATGTGAAATCCTGATGAGTCTTCTTAGTGTCACAAAATGAGAGTGATTCAGCAAGTCAAAATGTATAGAATATCATCATCTGCCACTTGAAAGGCTGTGGATTGCCCTTTTCAACATATCCAACTTGAATGTTGTAGCTTTCACCTATGGCTTTGCCATCTTCTTATTTGATGCTTCTGTCTACTGGTGGTTGGTGTATGTCAGAATGTAAGTTCTGCAGGTATGTTTTCCTGCTTTTGTCTTTTATGTCACAGTATGTCTGTTTTACTGTCTTATGTCCAAAGTCATGTGACAAGGCTGTACCATTTGGATGGACATTGCCAAAACAGGATATATATTTGTAGTCATTAGGTAATCAAATCAAGGTAGGACAAGAGAATAAATTGTACATAAACAACTCCCACTCTCCTGGTGCTTGTGTTGCTGTCATTTGTTCTCTTGCTGTCTACGTCTCTACCAAGATAAGCCATTATATCGCATGTGCAGCCTGTGAGGCAACAATTCTTAAATTTTACAATCACTATGAAAATTTTCCTGTAGTTAGTAAGACATATTTTACCACGACTTGCTCATTTGTTGATGATGCAGATTGTGACGTGTTCAGATGACTCAAGACATCGGATCTGGAATGTTGGGTTGGAGTTTGAAGATGATAATTATGATGCTCTGCTAAGAGGTTGGGCTGTAACACCAAAGATAACCCATGTAGAAGAAGGCTACACAAATCAAGTTGTACGTGCAACATCACATGCCAGCAAAGCACAAATTAATCATCATGAGGGAACTCCTGACCGTGTCTGTTCAGAAGTTACACTGTCAGAGGCAAGTTGCTTGAACTGTAATGGCAAGGACGAGGTTACAAGTCCGTGTACAACTTGTGCGTGTGTACTTAGGAGGAAGTCTCCCAGGATTAAACGCAAACTCAAGGATTTGCTTGATAATGATGCCAGTTGCAGTTTCAGCTCATGTGGCAAGCCCACTGTGCTTTCACCAGTTCGAGAAGGAAATCAGCTGAGTAGAGTAGGGCTGGAAACACGAGCTAGGAAATTGTTCAGTCCTTGTAGACACAGTGTCAGTTGTCAGTGTTCTACAAGTGATCAGCAACCTGATACAGAAAGAGAGTTTCATCCCATTCTGTCTTCACCAACACTGAACCTGCCAAATTCTGTTCTTGATGGAACTTCACCACATCATCACTGCAGTCCAAATACACGACTGAAGGAGAATGTTGACTGGCTCACAAAGTTGAGAAAAGAGAAGACAATCAGTGTGGAAAGTGAGACCAATTCGAGTGTTCACATTACACCTAAACGGAGACTTTCACGTTCCCGATCACTTGAAGCCAATAAGGGGAATAGTCCGAAAGGAAATTCAGAGACTTTGTGGCGTTTTTTCCGCGTGGCAGGAAAGGCAACTGGAGAAGCACTGAATTGTTCAGCAACACAGGGAGAGAGTTCCCCTCAAATTTTGGCAGTAGAACCTAGTAATCATGTGGCATTAGGTGTGTAATCTGCGCAACATGGAGAAAATATGTGGTAAGTTAGAACTGAGGAGACTAGAAGCCTCAACAGAGTTAAGTGTGCGTGTGGAGGTGTCTAACGCTTCTAAATTTGGTTATCATGTTTGAGAGCTTTAATGCCTGTAAAATGTCATCTTACTTTTGTGACAAATGTGGCATTTGTAAAAGTCATAGTTGCAGCTGGGAAGGTTTTATTTGTTGTACACCAGTGTTGCCTTATAGACAGCTGTCAAATGCAAAAGGAATTGTTACTTGTACAGTAGACTTATATTTGTGGGTCAGCTGTTTAGCAGTGTTGACTGTCTGTTTTGAAGTGTTTGAATCACATGTATACAGTGACTTTGAGTGATGGGTGAGCATTAAGGTGCTTCTGGGCCTAATTGCTAAAGTCACATATTTTGCAAGGTAATCTTAGAAACTGACCAACTTAATGCACAAATTCTGTTTTATAACAAGTTTATTATATTCCTCTGCATGTTTCGAGCACTGTTGTGCTCATCATCAGGAGGTCAAATTGTATTATACAGCTTCTGGTTTATTCACACTCTGTGGGTGGCCGTCCGGTGCGCAGCTTGAGACAGTCCTCTCTCAACTTGCGCACTGGACGGCCACCTACAGAGTGTGAATATACCAGATGCTGTATACTGCAATTTGACCTCCTGATGATGAGCACAATAGTGCTCGAAACATGTAGAGGAATATAATAAACTTATTATAAAACAGAATTTGTGCATTAAGTTGGTCAATTGCTAAGATCATACTGAGATGCACAGTCAGCAAAACATCAAAATTTTGCAAGGTAGTTTCATCTGCTGAGGTAGCCTAGCTGCGTCTGCCTCGCTGGCAGAGAGGTTTCAGTCACGGTGTTTTCTGTTTGCTGAGAGTCCATGTTGTGTTCTATACCCCTAACAGATCACATACCTTGACTGTTATATATTTATGTGTTAAAAGACTTTAGTGTTTATTACAGTGGCATATCATTGTGAGGCCTGGGACAGCAGCTCAGAGTGCAGACTGTATTGGTCGCAGGACAGTTACTGGTACATACGAAAACAAGATACATATTATTCATATGTGATTAGTCTGTGTCAATGGTCTGCATATCCTCTAAACATGTAATTTTGGCATAATGTTGGGAACTAATGATAAGCAAGGGATTGCTACTAGGAATGCAAAAAAGGTCTTGTTTAGTGACCATATTCAGGTTAGAATGTGCTGCTTGTTGTGTAGATGCAACAGCTGCTGAAGTAAACTAGCTGTTTTTGTGGTAGTCATTTCAGTGGGTGATGTAATTCCAGTGCATTTATACCAGGCAGTAAAAAAGATGAAGGTACAGTTCACCCTACAACAGGCTATGAAGACCCAGAGTGGGAACCGATGTATAGCTCTACTCTTTCAACCTTGGCGCTAGATGGGGGTGGGTGGTCAACGCCACGCCCTGGCTGCTTTACCCCCTGGAAAGATCTGGTAAACCATTGTATAGGAGGCTGGGCAGGGCCTAGGGCTGGTCTGGACGGGTGTGGAAGATCTTGCCCCCACCGGGATTTGATCCCTGGGCCTTCCAGTCAGTAGTTTATGCCAGGCAGTATGTGATTGATGTGTTTGCTTATACTCTCTGGTATCATACTAACTCTTGAGCTTCTTTCTACAAAGAAAAAGCTTTGGAATTCCATCCCATTGGTTTGGAAAAGTAGGGCATACTGCCATTCTTAACACTAATGAAAGTGTCTTTCAACATGATAAACTGAGTTTGTAAATTGACTGTGGAATGTACCTCAGATTATTTGTGACTAGCTGACTGGTGGATTAGAGGAACACATTTTAGTCTAGTGGGAGGTGATAAGAGAAAGGGGTGAGGACATACATATTCAGGTAACTTAAAGTCCAAGTTTCACTGTGTGGTGTCATCCCAAAGACTGGACTACAAACTACACTCACTCTTAGTCTTAGCACTATGTTTAGGTAAGTGATAAGCTTAATGCAGAAGAAGAGCCCTCCAGTACTTGCTGGAGAAGAGACTGGAGGTCCTGGAGACTGTGCATCCCTGCTCACAACACAATCAGACCCCAGCTGTCCACTTTGTTTGGCATTGAAGGGGGCCATTTCAGTCATAATGTCAAAAAAGAAACCCAGTCTTATTCTTCATTTTCAAACAGCGTCACAAAAAGGACTGTTGGCTGACAATGAAATGCTGTACTTCATTTACACATCTCTGTCTGCTGTATAAACACTTTAACTCAAGCGGGCATGAGCCAGATGGCAGGAGGCCAAATAACGCCCTCCATTGTGCACACTTCATGGGTGTTAATGCATCCCTGGTTCTGAGACGTAGTGTGGCACAAGTATTGTGTGGTACATAAAAAGATTCAGGCCTAGTCAGCATTTCTCTTTGCTCATATTTAAGTGATTGGATTTTTTTTCTTTTTTTTTTTCCCCCTCCAATTCAATTAAATTTCTTTCGTGTTCATTAGATCTAAAGGGGTTGTAACCCACAGGATGTAGAACATGTCAGTATGAAAGTATACAAGTGTGTACAATTTATCAATAATAAGCAAGAAATGTCCTACAATAGCACTGTATTCTATGATAATCTGGTTTTGTACATTAACAAGGTTTAATACATGTAACCCGCTGTAGTCCAGCAGGAGTCATACAAGTTATCAAATGTGAACTAGCTAATATCCTTAGTCGGTTTCTATAGAGGTACTGAACAATAAGCCTAATCAGTATTTGACAAGGCTTTTAAAGTAAGATTTCAAGGACAGGTAAGTCACTCTTCAAGTGCACAAAACTGTGACAGGGAGCAAAACAAACACACATAAACCTAAAACACACAGCACCAAGTTCCCACCATATCTTGAACACAGTGCATGAAGGTAAAAGGCTCCAGTGTCATGCTTTTCTCCAATGCACTAATCTGGAAGAGAACAAATATGTCCCCTCTGCCCATTTCTTATCCCGTACTTATCATCCTTTCTTTGTTCAAATGTTACTGTATGCTTGTTTTCACTATTTGCATTTCACTTACAGCTTACATTAACTTTTTGTCCATTGGTGCCTTATTTCTGGTACATTGCATCTCACTTCCTTTCTGCTTTATGTCCTTTGACTACTACTATCTGTGTAGCTTCCAGTACCTTGATTTGTTCCCTTCCTTCTAGTTTTTTGCATGCTTTCCAAATCTGCCCTCCACCTAACCCAATCTGATTTACATATATACTTTTTTCTGCATTTATTCCATTCCCATTTAACTGTATTTATCACCTCAACCCTTTTATTCCTTTACCTGTTTCCCATCTCTTGTAACGCTACAGGGAGGGAGTACTGCTGGTATGCAGTACACGATATGAATATCTGCAATGTATCTTAAACAAATAAAAAAAGTATGGAAACAAATGTTCTCTTTTACCTTACTCCACCATAAATCCCACCCTTGTACATTATTTTTAATATTTCATACAATCCTTTTCATCTTCGTAGCTCGCTGTGACGTCCTCCATTTTTTTGTTTTTTTGTTTTTCCACATTCAAACTTTTTATGTATTCTCATCTTATTTTTCTCCCTTGAATGCCTTTCTCGCCGATTTATTTTTTTGGATTCAATCGTCTTTTCATCTCCATCTTCAAATTGTCATGCCTCCTGCTTGAGTTTCTTCCATAATTTCTTCCTTATGCCTCTCCCCCGCGTTTCTCCTACTACGGCCACCATTATGTAATAATAATACAATGGTGACACTAAGTTTCTCGAAGCCCGGGGTAAGTAGTTTTAGTGGTCAACCATTTTTGAAAATTTGAATTTTAAAAATCCCAAATATATGCATATTTGTTGGTCTTGTGAAATCAGACCATTTAAAAGCAAAAAAAAAAAAAAAAAAAAAA
>Ga0123357_10010367_pt1 | contig 11846 bp, 5 predicted proteins | sample TergutEmb28metaG_FD_89873 | JGI IMG/M metagenome (GOLD analysis project Ga0123357, IMG submission 89873) | Embiratermes neotenicus P4 segment gut microbial communities from Petit-Saut dam, French Guiana - Emb289 P4 | ecosystem: Host-associated > Arthropoda: Insects > Digestive system > Gut ...
GTATATTTAGCCCCACATGAAGATAACACTATCCAACTGTTGAGTATTGCTAACAACTACAATGGTCTGCCTTATTTATTTTCCTCTGTATGACTGGCACAGTTTCAGACACCTGATGCTACAGACATGAACATCTTCTACAGTGACAGCAAAACAGATCTAAAGCTACAATGTGACTACTGTACAAAATTCCAGCTATTCAAGGGTGCCCAAGATGTTTTTAGTAGATTGACAGATGTGTGTTGCATGTTAGTACCCCACAACCCCTACAGATTACCCCAGCACTACAACAGAAACGTCTGTGGGGCCCTCCTGTAGCTGTAAACATCGATTTTTGTGGAGATCTCTGATTTTTTAGCATTAACCCTTTAAACGCCAAGTTAAATCCCATCTGCCATCTGCTGGCATTATTAGGAGCTCACCATATTCTCCACATTAGCAGAGTAAGGGTTAGTTTTGTCTGAATTATATGGGTACAGTATGCCACTGACAACCTTTCTGGTCAACAAGTAGTGTTTTCTTTATAGGCCAGTGTTGATATTTCAACCCACAGTGAACTCCAGTGCGAGCTATAAACAAAGCTAGCAGTGTTCATGACCTTATTAGTCAGCTAGCACAAAATGCACAGTTACTATGTGTTGATTTATAAATCAAGGTTTGTGTAGGGTTTAGGAGGTGAAGGAGGTACATTTTGGCTCCACAAAGGTAGCCTGACCTTCAAGGGTCCTACAGCATAGCAAGCCACTGCATTTTATCGAATAGGAGTGAACAGAATTTCTCCAAACTTCGACACACTATTTGCAACGTCTTTAGAAGTCGTTTGGCTTCAAAGGGTTAAACTTCAAATTTGAAACAAAGGATACGCTACATGTAACTATGCCACACCAATAAAAATACATGAAATCATAGAAGAATTTTGAAATGAACTTTTACTATAACACGCAAGGACCTAAATCTACATTTTTAAAGTTAATTAGGTCACATACTTCAATATTTTATATTTTAACATTATAAAAAATAGTGACTGTAAACAGGGGGCCCCTTAAGTTCTTATTATATCTGCCTTTGTATGGTTTTTGTGTTGACATGCCCGAGGATGGCCTACAGACGGGCTGAACATGTAACGCACATGTAAAGGTAACAATCCGAATTAAAATATACCTGTGTTGTGTTAGACTGAATAAGAGTAGTTTATTTAGTAGTTTGTTGTGGTTTACACTTGTTTGTCATTATTCTATGCAGCTATCACAACATAAATTCTGAAAGACTGAATTACATGGCATGCCAAAAGCCTGCAAACATGCATACAAAACTGGTATGAGACATTTCCCTATCCTCTGAAAAGCACCTAGCACGTAAACAATTTATCTGTCGCAGACATTAGTGATTTTATTGGTCTCTGAGAACTAGAAACATCACAATACAATCTTCAATGTTCTTATGATGATCTACATGCAATGTAGTTCTCTGGGTTCCATTACCATGCCTGCCAGAAAAAGCTTCCAAAATTTAGGGAAACCAACTGCTCCCTCAGATACTATGTTTTACAATATTGGTATACTGCTATACCCTACACACACGTGGTGGCGCAGTTGGTTGAGGCACTGCGCTACAAGCCGGAGGGTCGCGGGCTCGATTCCCGATGGTGTCACTGAAATTTTTCATTGACATAATCCTTCTGGCCGCACTATGGCCCTGGGGTTGACTCATCCTCTAACAGAAATGAGTACCAGGAATATTTCCTGGGGGTAAAGGCAGCCGGTGCGTAGGGCTGACAACCTTACCACCTTCATGTGCCAACTGTCTTGAAATCTGGGAGCCTTAACCTTCTGGAACCCTCAGGGCCTCTCGAGGCCTGCAATGGGATTGCTTTACCTTTAACAATACCCTACATAGTTTTAGAACCACAAATTAATTAACAATAAAATTCCACATTATAAACTGCTAACATACTAATGTTTTGTCTTACCTACAAAACTGTGGCTGAGACTTGGCAGTCCTATGCAAATCCCTGTCACAGTTACCGTCTCTATCCTCCTCCAGATCTCTTTTATTGTTCCAGTCATTCTCCCTGCCATCACTATTTGAGAAGAAGTCAAGCAGGTATTCTAACTGCAAGTTCAGTACCCACAAACGATTTGCTATACGTTCCTCAAAGGCCGAGTCATAAATAGATTCCAGAACACATTTTTCTTCTTCTCGGTGTTGCAGAATTTCAGAAGACGGATGATTTTTTGCACTCTCAAAATTATTACCATTGGTAATGGAATTATTATTTAGAATAAATGGAAATTTGAGTCCAAGTTTAAAGTACTGGGACAGCAAAACCTCCAAGGCCACACCAACATCTCCATGTGTCAGTTCCAGTGCTTCTAAGCAATGTGATCTATAGAAACCATAACTGTAAAGAAAACAGACACATTCTGTAGAATGTTCAGATAAATTCAACATTTCATTTATTGCAGTGGGCAATTTAATAAGTTTATGATCAGAGAGAACCCATAAAGATGAAGTGACAAAATGACAATCTCTTACACTATTATCTGTCAACTGTCACTATTACGCATTCAATTCTTATTATTCATTACATGTTTCAGCTTCAACATTAGCCCTTCCTAGGTGGATCCCTAAGTGGCACTACTTACAGAATGGGGCCCACATTATCACATAACATCTGGATCATAACCTGTTAAGAGCTGCTGTAACACTGACATTAGGATTCTGTTCTTCTGGGATACAATGCTGTGTCACAAAGTAGCTGAATGCTAATGTGTCAAGGCAACACAGTATTGTCATCTTGAATGGTCAAAATGTCCAAGACATTAAAATTAGTTCATCATACAAATCACACTACAGTTTGATACTCTGAAAAGCAGGGTTTATACTGGACTATTATGCACTAAAATCATATTGCATAGACAACATTTGGTACAAGCATAGTTGCAAAACAGTTCCAGAGAGAAAACGTGCACATATTAACCTCTACAGTATGGAGTTATTTCATGCGCTGCATGCAAAACATGTAAAAAACCCCACACATAAAAATTTTCCATACACACTGCAACGAGCAATATACACACCTCTCAAGTTTGGGTAAGGCATATATATTCTTGTGATCTTGTGTCACCGTGGTGTCCACACTCTTGGCAGAGTAATCAATTCCTCCTTTAACCACCAGATGACCACGATCAACCCAGTACTGTTGGCTCAGGTTTTCCCCCTGGTCCATGTACGATGATTGGGTTTTCAGGGCGAAGTTCTAACAAGGAAAACAAGCTTCTGACATGATGACATAGTGGAAGAGATAATTAACTAACCTACAAAGCTCCTTTCTCAGAGCAGAATTCCAGAGAAAGACAGTCTTTTAAAATTTATACATTATGCCAGTTCTTGGATAATGCATGTGAAGTTACAAGAAACAAAATGGAACATGATTTTATGGAAGTCTCCACTCCTCTGTGCCAAGTGTTAGTTTTATTTTTAAGCATGTTATTTAATGACACTAGTAATTTCTGAGATTATGCAGTGTCAGTGATGGATGAATGAATGAACATGGAGAGCTGGTGAAATGACACTGATAGGGAAGAAGAGCAATTAAAAAAAAAAAAAAAACTGGTCCAGTGCCACTTTGTCTACCACAAATCCCATGTGCTCCTAGGTTATGATTTTCCAACATAAGCAAAACATTCAATTCTGAATGCTTACTCTGGACAGCGAGAACTTAAAAGCATTAAGCGCAAGCTTGAACGTGCAATTAAATTCCCAAGAGAAAAGTAACTGCACAGTACAACAAATGTTGCTGTACGGGAGTATAACATTTGTACATACATACATACATAAAGCTAACTTGTACAATAACAGATGGTATTCATAAATTCAGCCACTGAAAGTTTTTATAATAACTGTATCAGACTAATATCTAACAACAACTTGCACAGATAACCAAAACGTTAATGGCTACAGGAAGAAACGTGTTTTGATCTGTTGCAACATGTCCTTTAATTTAGGAACTAGATCCTCCGTATGAAATAAAGAACGTAGTTAGTAAAAAATGATGTGGTAGAATGTTACAGTGTGAACAACTGAGAGCTTCCTGTACATCACTGAGCCACTCAAACAGAAAAGTCTGATGATACTACTCTCTATTCAGGCCATTAAAATGCAGTCCACTAGTGAAACTAGTAAACATAGAGCATATAAAATTACAAATGGAACTTAATCAGATTACAGAAAATGCCTTCTATTGTTAAACAAAAATTCATGGCACCACCTTTAAAGAGTCTGAATCTGTGTGCTGAAATTATTTTGCACAAATAATGTAAATTTGAAATACAAAACCTAAAACCCCCATCTCCTGGGCAAGGGATCTAGATTTCTAAGAAGAATGTTCAAGACTGCACAACACTGATTTCAAGTAATTTCTCTTTGTTCAGCACTTACCAATTTGATACTGTTATCATTTTACTCAATATGACACTGTCTGTCATTTATGTTTGCACAAACAGTTTTCTATCCACAAAATCATTGAACGTACTTCAAATATCCTCCCGATTTTTATTAATTACTTACTTGTTTATTTAATAACACTATCAGTAGCTCAGATTTTAAAATAGTGAATGGTAGGATGGTTGGTGAATAATGCATGTTACAGGATTTTGAATGAAGTGTCTATGGCCTATCTGGGGAAACTATTCCAATATTTGTTTCACAAGACTGAGGAAAACAGCAAATTCCCCAGTCAGGTAAGCTGGTCTATGGGCCAACATTTTAAGTGGGGATCTCCTACACAACAAGCATCACCATTACACACTCAACTGTGACATTTGGTCTATTACTTTCCCTTCACAACTATTCTTCCATGGATGGCATACATGAACAATCACTGTTCCAACGTGTAACTTGCATGCAGAATTTCAGAACAGGAAATGATACGAAAGCATCAAACACAGAAGCAGTACCATGGGGCTACGGACCTACAAGTGGGCTGGCACATAAACCTTAGGCTCACTTCACTGCAGCTGCTGAATTTAATTAGGTGAAAGTCATCAGAAATTGTAATGTACATGCATTAGTTTCATTTCCCTTAGAAGACTGAACATATGCCCAATAACTTGACACAAATAACTGATCAGGTGATATCTGCAAAATGCTACAATTCTGTCATTTGAAGCATGATAACACAATTCTTATGCCATCAAAATGTTGCTCATCCTAGCTGCACATCCAACCCTGGCTTGTCTAGATTTAGTTTCACGTCTCCTGTAAACATAACCTTGCTTTCCTAGCCCAGTATGCTTGTAACAAAGAAATATTCCTGTTAGAGTCATAGGGTCTAGAGGTATTCAAGGGCGATAAACCCACAAATCAGCCATTAGTGCAGACATTCCTGCCGGTAGCACCATGCTACGAAGCAGTAAAAGAGACATGGAACACATCCACTCTTAGACCAGTGTTAACACTGGCTGTACATATGTAGGCAGTTGTTAAAAAGTTTCCATAACAAGCATTTACCTCCCGTAAGTGGCACAAAAGTAATAACCATTACTTACAGAACCTCGCAAACGCTTTATAGTTTCCAGGATTACATTTACTGATTTCTTGCTTAGGGACAGCCTTTCCATTTCTACTTTAAGCTGAATGGGGCGAGTGTCGATTGCATTGCTATAACCAAAATACAGGATGACATGAATAAATTAACTCAGCCCTTGACAAATCATTGTGACTTCAAATGAATGCCATTACGCCACACGCAGTACAGGTATCGCCACAGTGCTATGTAACTCGCTGACCTGCAACTTCTATCATCGTCTTTTAATTTCAGGGTTATCTCTTCCTCGTCAACGCACGAGACCGAATTCTTCGAGCTCCCTCCTCTTGTAAATTTCTTCTCGCTCATATTTCATTGATTATGCAATACTAACGTATATATCTGAACTGAAAGATACTAAATAAGCCCTAAGTGCCACTGTGTATTTTGCTGCAACTTTCAGCATAATACTTTAACGTTACAGTTACACAAAATCCCGCTGAAGACACGTTTCACATTGTTCTTCGTACTTCGACTGTCGCAATGAGGATACAGGTTTGCCATTATGCACACATTACGCGACATTAATAACAAATACATATTACACTACAAGTAAACAGTACAATTGTTCGAGATTCCAGTAAAATACAACAACAACAGATATACATTAAGGCACATAGTTCATGTGATATGTACACATATACATACACGCATACGAATTAAAAGTGAATATAAGTTGGCCACCTTGATACGATGATGGTTTGTCATCGGTATGTGTATGCTTTGGTGGTGGGGAGAAAAGTGACTCCTTTCGCAATACAAGCAATAAAAAAATGTGAAAGGTTTAGCAGTTTAAAGCGATTACTTCGTGCTAGAAGATGGTGATTCCATAGTCATTCATGCAAGAACTGCTGTAGTCGTAAATCGTGTGTGCATTATGCTTCAAAAAATAACACATAATAAATTAAATCTGGCAGTGCCACCACAAGAAATGAGATTGAGAAGATTATTTTTCGTACTTATTGTTGTAATAGTGATCGTATGGTTAACCAGCCTCTGGAGGAGAGGTATGGAATTTTTATCATTAAACACATTGTGATGTGCAGAACAACACTCCCATTGCTTCGAACTGCCCTGTTTATCTTTGCCATAATTGTGTGTCTCGGTTGTTTATGATGTCCTATTTTTAACACAGTGCAACAGAGACCTTCCTGAAACGTTGACAGCTCAATCAGTAAATTCCCAACTTTTTAGGGGTCATACTGTCCTCTTACATATGCATGAGTCTTTGAATTTCTGTCTGTTATTTAACACTTCTGACACCTTTTTTTAATGAAATTTCTTCAGTTCCCACAGATGCTGCATTCTCACTTCATGTTCTCATCCTGCTTGATGCCCAAATAATGTCTGGTGAAAAAAAAAAAAAATTATGAAGCTCCTCATTCTGCAACTTCCTGTACCTTCCTGTTATTTCCTCCCTCTTAAGTATGTATGCAAACATGCTCAATTTATGTTCTTCCCATTAAGACAAGCAATAAAGTTTTGGACACACAAACATAGGTACCATTATAATTTATATATAAGGCCTTGTTTAATGTCTTTCAGTATTTATGTAATTTAAATTGCTTTATTCCTCTGTAACATTTCAGGTACAATCGGTCTGCATGAAGCATTATCTCCAGAAATGGAAATTGCAGCTCTTAAACAGAATGTGAGTATGACTGGAAGTTTGGTATCTTCTTACCTGACCTTACTAAGTACAGAGTTTTCTTTGAGCGCTGCAAAAACTGTGAAGTGAGATTATGTGCTGGGCTGGCCCTTTCATATATCTAATCAAGTATAATTTTACATTACTTTACATATCACTATTGTACAGTACTTAAGCTATGTTACACCCTGTGTCAAAATGGCATGTATAAGTGAGAAGTGGTTGACATGGATTGATGCCTTGACATGTCATGCATTACTGAGCACTTTCCTGAATACCTTATCCTGCTAAATGGTTCTGTTCACTGATAAGTTTGCAATTTATTGCAGGACTCATGACAGAAATGTTGTTCTGCACTAACAAGAATTAGCATTTTACAGTGAAGTTGGAACATAACCCACCACATGTGATGTGGGCTGATATGATAGCAGATCAATTGACTGGTCTGTTTCTTGGATGGATTTGTGAACACCATATCTCATGCAGAAATGGGGCATGAGAGCTTTGAATGCCTATTCCACTATATTTCACAAATCATTGTCGCAATAGCAGTGTGCAGATATTTATCCCTTGATAATCCCTCCAGTATATATGATCAGGATTATGTGGTGGCCAAGATAATGCTGCAGAAGATGTTGGTGAACCATAGTCAGTCCAGCAGCATAAGAACTATTTGTTCAATTGGTCACATGCAGTGAGGGTGAAATGTGCTGGTGGTCCATCGTGCTGCAACCATGTCTTCATGAGGCAACTGTGTCTTAACCACACATCTTTCATTTCTGCGTAACATGCAGAATTAATAGGTCTGTCAAAAAGATACCAATCAAATGGTTTGCTGTCATACTGGCCCACATCATCACACAAGGTGGGTTATATTCCACCTCCACTGTGCAATTCAGACTCTTGTTAATCAAAACACAACAGTTCTGTCATGTGCACTGCAATAAATTATGCACTTATTGGCAAAGAGAACAATGGGAAGAATTTGGTATGTGGAAAGGTGCTAAGCAGTGCACGATGCATCCTGGCATCAACTTGTGTTAACGTCTGGCAGTTATTGGTGATTGTCAGGCAACATGACTTCAAATCAGGATATTTAGCTATGCAAGTAACAGTGTTGCCTCATATCAGTTTCACTATATACCAAAGGCACACAAATGAATCCACATGGTAGTTTAGACAGGGGTATGGTGATTTCATGGCCACTCTGTACAGTAAAATACAGAGTATAAAAATAAGTTATAAGGAGCAAAATGCTAAAATGGGAATTAAAAATATAAATTTTAGGCATAATAAAACCAATCAGTGTACTTGCCTATGAGTGAAACATATACAAACGTTGACTTCCTTCATATCTCCTCAGGAAATACACAGGCATTTGCGTGGACATCTTATACATATATTAAGCACTCTTTGTTTATTTGGTACGAGACTAATGCCCTGGTATGTGATTATGTAGCCAGGTGACTGGCATGTTTCAAGTAGTGTACCTTAGTCTCAGGAATGAGTCACCTCATAAGAGATTTTTTTTTTTTTTTTATTATTCAGTTAGCAAAACTGTCTTCAGAATGCAGAAGTTTTAGACCATCAAGATTCGACCCAAATCTCCCAGTGATCTACGCAATCACACCAACATATGCAAGGCCAGTTCAGAAAGCGGAATTAACACGGTAATACTTGTATTCAATCTTAAGTTAAATGGAGAATAGGGAAGGTTCTGCAAGACAACTATGGTGCTGCAAATACTTACTGTACAAGTTCTCAAAATGTTACCTACTTATAATATTAATTTGATTTGCTTAGAGAATGGAATCAAATGTGTATGGTAGTCAGTAAAACAGCGCAATCTGAAATATGCATTATTCTTGAACAGCTAAAATGAAAAGTAAACTCTAGTACTACTGAATGCAGGAATGTCAGGAATATACAGCTCACTATGCTGAGATGGTATACAGTACGCAGGGACACATGTTTATTGTGAAAATTTATCAAATATTTCATAGAAACGTAAACAAGTAACAGTTAGCACCAAGGTTCACAACACCTATCCAGTAGAGAAGTATTAACTGATAGAGCCTGTGACAAGAAGATTTGTCATAAGCACATGTGATTGCACATTCTGTACATATATGTTATATACATGTGGGGGAGAGGCACACACAGGGATTTGGTGGGGAAACCTGAGGGAAAGAGACCACTTGGATGACCTAGGCATAGCTGGGAGGATAATATTAAAATCCATGTTCATTATGTGGGATGGGGAGGGTCATGCACTGGATTGATGTGGCTCCAAATAGCGACAGGTGACAGGCAGTTATGAATGTGGTAATGAACCTCTAGGTTCTATAAAATGTGGGAATTTATTGACAGTTGAGGACCTGTTTGCTTCTCAAGGAATCTGCTCCATGTAGTCACTTAGTTATATAGTCCCTGTACATGTTTCTGAGGACTACCAATCAGCTCCTGGTTACCACTTTGGCAGTCCTTTTGTAATAACTGCTTGTATTACCCCAATTTGCCAGTCAGCAGATATGCTGCAGAGTACTGCTTGTGTACATAAACTACTGCTGTGAGGTCCAAGAATGGCTGTGACACTATGTCCCATCACTAAGTATCAAAAGAACATCAATTCACACCATCATGTAAGGATCTGGTACTGTATCCTTACAAAATCCAAGTGGTACAGATGCTCATTGCAGCCAACAAGCAATTCTGTTGGGGCTACGTAGAGTTTACGCAGAAGTATCCTGCAACCATACACACGAATCCCTATAATTATATCTCTTTGGGCTGCTTCAGAGATCATGCACATACCTTCAACCCACACAAAGCAGACAGTAAAGACTGTACTGAAGGGATCATAGTTCATGTATTGACAACTTTGTGATTCTGTTGCAGCAGATCCACTATGTCAAAGGATTTCATATTGAATATGTATTCATATGGGCTCTTTATGAAGGTGAACTTTCAGTCATATACCATATGCTTCTGGATTATGGAAAATTATTAATATGCCGGGCATAAAAAAGTAGTGTATAATTTTCTAAATACCCTGTGGTATTGTGTTTACAAGATATAAATAACTCTTCAACTGCTGGGAGAGTTTTATATGATCAGTGTATTTCACTGTTAGTGAGGAAAATGGATTGGATAGCTGTTCATAGTCACCAGCTTGTCAGTATTGGGATGAAGAATGCCTTGTTTCAATTCTGCATAGATGAATGCATTGTCATACTACTGTTAAGACTTGATTGTAATATAGGGTGCAGGAAAGTGTGTTGCCCAAACATTTTGGGGTGATAGGAGGGGCCAAAACAAATATTTCTGGTCCAGCAACTATATGTTGGAAGAGCTTCCTTGTCATGCCACAGACCATCAGTGTTTAAGCACCATGTATGGATATTAATTTCTTGCATTTTTTCTGCAACATGTTGCCCTGTTCCCTCTTTCTTTTTTTCATTCCCCTAGAATTTGTGTATCTTGATATTAGGAGTCTGTGTTATGTTTTCTGAAGTTCTGGTACTTACATATTCAATACAGTTGCAATGCTTTCTGCAGTTTGTCACACACACTGATGCTTGTTCCTAACCTACACTGGATTATTATTGAGGATGCTGAAGGTCCATCCTCCTTGGTAGCAAACCTTCTGAAGAATTCTGGTATTAGATATACACATCTGACTGCAACCACTCCTAAAGAATGGAAACTGAAGGAAAAGGTGTGCTTACTCTGTAACTAAAGTTAGTGAAGATTCAGGTTTTCCAGGATGTTATGTCATGTTGAAATGGCTTGATCATGACAGTGAAGGCATTATAATCTCTGAGACATCAGTTAACTATTTACCAGTCAGCAGGTTGTCACATCTCAGAAGACCTGAATCTTCAGCAACACTGCCAAGAGAAACTAACACCTCACAACAAAGTTTAGAATGTGGAAAAAGTGTTGCCTCTCACCATTCAAGGTCACTGATTATCAGAAGCAAAGTGAAAGAGCAAATCAAGAATGCATGCCAGATTACATGATTCTGTAAATGTTTTTAGAATTAACTTTTTATTCACTCTTTAAATAAAATGACAGTAACTAAGAATGGCTCACTAATATGACTTCCTCTCCCATCTTTTTGTTTATACAGTTGATAGTCATTAAATAATATAATAAATAAGTACAAACTATTGCTGTTCCTGGAAGTGACAAATTTATCTTTTCCAGGTAGTTGTTTACCCCCTCTGTTTATAAGCATGGTACCAAGGTCATATGGGTCATGCCACAGCTGTCTGTGGGACTTGTGATGGTTTTCTCTAAGTACTCCAGTCTTCCCCTGTCAATTAGCATTCTACCAATGCTCCATATTCATATTTCATCTACCACTAGTGCAATATAGTATAGATATGGACTATGGTGTGCAATATAGTATAGATATGGACTATGGTGTGCAATATAGTATAGGTATGGACTATGGTGTGCATTATACAGGGTGCGGCAGAAAGAACTCCCCTATTTGAGAAGCAAATAAATTCAAAACCAAAGAAGATACGGCAAATGTTTTTCTATTTCTGGAAAGAACACCAAATGCCGTTTTACATCAACGTGTTTTGAACAAAACATCACTCA
>Ga0123357_10010368_pt1 | contig 11845 bp, 5 predicted proteins | sample TergutEmb28metaG_FD_89873 | JGI IMG/M metagenome (GOLD analysis project Ga0123357, IMG submission 89873) | Embiratermes neotenicus P4 segment gut microbial communities from Petit-Saut dam, French Guiana - Emb289 P4 | ecosystem: Host-associated > Arthropoda: Insects > Digestive system > Gut ...
TGCAAAACATATCTTGCGCTGGGGGATACCATGCAAACCATACCTCGCGCTGGGGGTTACTGTGCAAACCATATCTCGCGCTGGGGGATATCATGCAAACCATACCTCGCGCTGGGGATTACTGTGCAAAACATATCTTGCGCTGGGGGATACCATGCAAACCATACCTCGCGCTGGGGGTTACTGTGCAAACCATATCTCGCGCTGGGGGATATCATGCAAACCATGCCACGCGCTGGGGGTTAATGTGCAAACCATATTTCGCGCTGTGGGATACCGTGCAAACCATACCTCGCTATGTGGGGATACCGCGCAAGCCAAATTCTATCTCGCGCTGCGGGACAGCGTGCAAACCATTTCTCGCGCTGACAGGATACCGGGCAAACCATATATCGCGCTGGGGGATACGGTGCAAACCACATTTCGCGATGTGGGACACCATGTAAACCATATCTCGCGCTGGGGGATACCGTGCGAACCACATTTCGCTCTGTGGAACACTGTGCAAAGTATATCTCGCGCTGGAAACGATGAAGTTATTGATCAGTGCTATGTCAGAAAACTTTAACCAAACAAAACTCTTTCAACTGAACGTGTTACCAAATAAAAAAACATGTAACATTTTAATGTATCGCAGTAATTTGACTTACAATATTTACACGCGAATTGCAATCAATTGACTTTTATAATTAAAACGCAGACGGAAACTGCAATTAAGACCCGGAAATATAAGTTGCTAACACAATTAATACAGCACACCGACTTTCTAGTATACAGCGTGTTCATTGTATCAGGCAATCAGAAATTCATATTCCTCATACGCTGCATGTTCGAAACTGGTCAGCGTGTAGACAACCAGCTACTTAAGACTATCATCGGTGGGAGAACTGGTTGATGTTAGCAAACAAGCGAGCGATAACAGTCTTCCTTTCGGTTGGCCCAAATTTAGTGCAGAGTGACGTATTGACCATCAAGATGAGAAAAGAAATTTTGCCCTACAGCGTACTTTAGATAAAACATATTTTTTTCTCCTTATTCTTCTTCCTCTTATTTTTTTTTTTTCGGTCTGTTTCCTGGCCATGACCTCCCCCCTTTCTGGGGGTTGGGTAGGGCTGTTAAACCCATGCTCGACCGCCAACCTTGGGGGCCTGGATTTTACACCGGAGTTTACTCCCCTGGGGACAGGGTTCGTCTGGTACCTCCAATGGGGCCTGTTCGGCTTGGATGACCCAGCTGTTAGTCACACTACTGCCAGCATGGCCCCGAGCTTAGAAATCGGAACTGTGCCATATCGGTTACATTGCTAGTATGCCGGGTATTCTACCCTACACAACTGTGGTTATATTATAAATCAGGTTGTTTTTTAGCCGAATATTCACTATGAACGTGAGATTCATTACACTAAATACAGTTTGGAGATGGGGGGCGGAACTGGTGGGCGATATACGTACTTCGGTATTCAACATGTCCTTGATTACTACGTAGTAAGCTACACATCACAGAGAAAAGTATGTGTACACGAATTGATACTCTGTTTTCATGTCAACCAACCCGGTGGTTACCGCAGGGCGACCTGTATATGTGAAACCTGACGCAATTGCCCACGGAATCGAACTTCGCTGTTCGGATACAGAGCCGGCAGCTCTATGGTCGTTATGAAAACACCATGGCAAACCGCGCCACAACGTAAGGTACGCATGGTTAGGAAAACCTCGTCAATTTACGCTAATGCTGGGAGCTACCAAAACACAAAACTGCAAGTACTGGCAGCGGGAATGTCGGATTCTGGTGGACTGGGGGGATGGGGCGAATGATTAGTAGGGCCTACAGTCTAGGACAATTATTATTATTATTAAATCTGTTATTGTTTTACATATGACTTAGGACAATTACGTCAGTTGTGTTTCCAATGCGATATTATGGAGAGTTCTGAAATGTCAGCGATAGGCGTGAATGGGATAAAAAAATTACGCGATATTGAAAGTATGAACGTAAGTACGTTATTTCGGTTTCTGAAAACATCAGTTCGAATTTAGATCGGTTCTGAGGTGTGATACTTTAAATAAAACAAAATCAACAGTGAACTAGAGGAAGAAATAATGTATCCATGTTTATTTATTGTTCTCCGATCAATACAGCACCATAAATGATTTTATATTGATTAATTCGTCACAATCACTACGACAGGTTTCGGCCGGTAATTACGTCAATCGTAGCGTAGTGCTACAATTTTATAAAAGGGAAAAACGGAGGTAAAATACTCCATACTTTCTGTGACGTATACTCTAAACATGTTATGTTAGCTGGACAAAATGTATGAAGTATGAAGGATATTTAATCACTGAAATATTCCGTAGAGTGTTCTAAAAATAATTGTTGCATGTTTGTGTGACACACTACCTAATGTTACGAATATACGAGAATATTAGCGGTTATGCAGTAAGCAAGGTCTTAGGAAGATACAAAGCCTAACGTGAGCAACGACCATTGGACCCTCACCGACTTCCCAACACTATTATCTTCCATTACTGCGCCCTTCCTTCCCATTAGTTGCCTTTTCAGAGAAGTGATTTGGCAGAGTTGAGCGAAGTGACACTGCTCCCACCGCTGAACCGAACAACATCATGTTGTGTTTTAGAATCTACAAACTACAGTGTCCCACGTGACTGTATCTTATTATTCTGGGTTTAACTTGTCACTTCATCATACAAGCAAATTTGACATAAAGGAAATGAAAGCAAGCTAAACAAAAGCATAACAGTTTAATTGTAATATGCTGAGATGATGAATTAAGAAGACTGTCTCAGACTACATGTCAATTGTTCATGCACTAAAACCGAGCAGGATGGCTCAAGCAGTAATGCTCCTGACGTACAAGATGCGGGGAAGCCTGGTTTGAGCCTTGTCCGTACACAGAATATTATGACAGTATGCTTCTCTCAGTCCCTCCAAAAATTGTAGGGGTAAAATCTGTAATTATGTCCAGCCACTTCCTAGCGTAGCCGGTATATCGACCAGGCTAGGCGTTGGACTGTCCGGGGTTCGAATACAGGTACAGGCAAGAAATTTTTCTATTACCTGGAAGGTCCATGGGGGGCAGTTTAGCCTCCTATTCAATGGGTGCCGGAGTTTCCAGGGATTAAAGTGGTCGGGGCGTGAAGCTATCCACTCATCTCCATCTAGTATCGAGGTAAAGAATAAATGCAGCTATACCTCCACCCACTGTAATTCTGCAAAGAGTAGACAGGGACAGATTCATCATTTACCTTATTACCATTTCCCTTCACATCCCATCCAATTCATTATTCACTAACCGTACCGCTTGGTATTGCGTTATCTAAACTGCCGACAGCGTCTTTCTGTAAACTACGGCTGAACTAAAACCTGAAAGATGATGAGAAGTCTCGGTCGATCCTGTACTGATACCGTCACGTTTATCTGTACGAATAATTGAACAAGAGCTTAACATTGCATCGATTTGTACCGAGTAAGACTGTGGAAGAACATTACGAGCACTTGACACGTTTCCCACCCCTACCTCAATGTTATCCTAAGATGAACGAGGACATTTCCTTGAGAAATACCTCGTATGCTTAATTTCCCTCCATTCCTTCCCTCTATCCAATAAGTGTTGTTTACTTTGTGGCAAGGCAGCATAGGGAAGAAAACCACCCAGTGCCCCAAGTAAATAACAGACAGGACAAGAACAACACATCGTCTGGCTACACTATTGTGCTTCTCTGTGGACTAACGGAGCAAAAGGAAACGGCATGCAGTGGGACCGACAGAGCGACAAAAGAATGTTCGTCTCGAAGCATGTATGTTTCATTGCTTACGTGTCGCAGTAATACCAGCGTAATGTAAATCGAAGAACAGGAATGGCTGCCCACATGTTGCACTGTCTCAGACAACAGGATAAAATGGGTTTCAAGTTTCAGTTCGTTTCGGTACATAATCTCATGCTTTCATTTTTAGGCGAGTTCGCAGAACTGTGACAGTGACTGTTAGCTTGGCCATGCCTCTTTGCCCGCCTTTCCGTCTGGCTGTCCACATGAAACAACTCCGCTGTGACTGGACGGATTTTCATTAAATTTGATATCTGAGTATTTTTCGAAAATCAGCCATGAAAATTCAATTTTCATTAAAACCCAACAAGAATAACTGGTACGTTTCATGCATACTTACGTACATTTATGAAAATATTTCCCTGAATTCTTACAACGAGAAATGTTTCAGACAAACGTTTTTGATAAAATCAAAGCACGCATTTTATATTCCATAACTGCTTCACGAAAATCGTATCGTTTATGTGATAATGTGGCCGGACAGGCCACAGATGGCGCATGTGCATTGCATGCTGGATACCAAAGGCTATAAACACACACACTCATGTTGTGTAATACTCATTGCTTTTCCACTGCAACAGTGGTTGCACAAACGCGCCTCAGTGTTTCATCTTATGTACAAGTACATTGTCTGTCTTGTTCTTTCTAGGTAAAAAGTAAGGTTGCCGCTGCCCACAACGAGAATACATGGAGAGGAGTAGACGTACAGATCTACTGATTATTAACTTCGGTGCTAGATAAGTTGAGAGATGTATTTCACGCCCCGGCCGCTTTACACTTCAGAAATAACCCCGGTACCCGCCGAATAGGAGGCTGGTGGACATCGGGGCAGGTCTGAACGATTTGGAAAAGAGAATAATCTCTTGCCCGTGCCGGAATTTGAAACCCTGCCCTTGCAGCCCGTAGTATAGTCACTGTACTGACTTAGCTATCGCGTCTTCTGTTAGTGTAAGTAGACGACTTATACGGGGAGAATTTCACATCAAATTATTTACAATGAACAAGTAATTGGCTACACGAAAGATAATCCCCACACAAGAGTGGTCACAATGTCTAATGTCTTTGGACGGTCGAACACGGAGACAGCAAATTCTAGATCAACCTGACGATGGAACAATAGGCTCCAATTAAAGAGTGCTAGGAGTGTGGACCTTGTGCTTTATATCGTTGTACAGACGACATGACGATTTTCGGTAACTATGAGTTCCCGCACTCGAATAAAAGACTGGGGACGGGCCATAACTCATGCTAGGTTAGTGTGTGGAGACAGTGTCACCGTGCCACAAATGTCCATTGATTGAGAACAGTTCTTTTTTTCGGACCCAAAATTAGTAGGTGGCACCAGACACTGTAACGTCAGAAGAGGAGATTCAGTTTAGGAAAATTAATAGGATAACTGCCGATTCCGGTGGTCGCACGGTCTTAGGCGTGGGTCTGCGGCCGATCGCTTGCTGGGGTGGCGAGTTCGAATCCCGATGGAGGCATGGATATCTGTCTCTTGTGAGTGTTGTGTGTTTTCAGGTACAGGTCTCTGTGTCGGGCGGATCACTTTCCCAGAGGAGTCCTACCGAGTGTGGCCTGTCTGTGTGAGATCGTGAAGCCTCCATACTAAGGAGGCCCACTAGGTCCTGTTACGCAATGAACAAAAAAATGGATAACTAAAAATGTGCAATTTATAAACTTCAGTATAAGGAAGAGGTCACATATTAGTAAAAATACTTCGGTGCCATTTTGCAATCTTCCTTGAACACCCCAATAATATGTAAGAGGTTAGCAAATAGAGGCAAAGTAAAATTTCCATCAATAACGCCTTTCCAACGCGTACAAAAGGCTCGAATTCCTCTCAGTACGCCGCGAACTTTCGGAGACGGAAGTCACACATTTTTCCTTAACAACTACATAAACATCTCTGCCCCACATCTAGTCACACTATAACGTACTACCGTAGTTCCTATTTTAGAATAAAATATTGTAAAATTTTAACTCCTGGAATGTTGTATCTTGGATTCTGTGCGGTGTTCTGCACCTACAGTGACTGCGTACCTTTCAAGTAGAGCATAAACAAGAAACTGTGGCGCACATGCATTAACACACACATGCATAATAAAATATTTACTTTTAAGTTGAGTCTGGTAACTTGATATGGACTGATAGCAGTGCGACTATTTATAATTCTGTACGTTCCTTTCAACTCGCTTCCAATCAACATATATTTATTTGGTATTATTCTAACATATGATTTTTGTCTTATTTCTCGTGTGAAGCGCGAAACTCCACTCATGTGACAGTACGTTATTTACAAGCAAAACCACTACTTGTACGAGGGGGTGCTGATAAGTCCTTAGCCCAACGTACTTCCCGATGTCGTAGGACGGAATCGATAGTGTCTTTGGAAAGAGGGGTCTGTTCATGTGCCGAATTGCAAGTTTTTTCTTGTTACAGAGGCTCAAAGCAAGCATGTCAGGCGACGCGCGCGATTTCAACAACATCGAGACGTGAGCTGTCATAAAGATTTTTTCCTGCAAGGCAAGGCCCCGTTCTTGTGAATATTTATATTTTGATTTTAAACCCTATTATGTAGGCCTAATTGTCCTGTGCTCGTCATTTCAATATATGGCCTGCAAAAGTAAATATTTACAACTTTTCTCGATATAAAACATTCCCTTTGGTATATCAAATCACAGATGTACGTTTTTATTCAATAATCAATCACTCAAACAACAGGCTACTTGTAATCGTTTTTCTGGCGACTAGTTTCGGCTCTGTTCTTGTGTAGTTACTTGATGATAGCTCGATCTTAGAGCCGAAAACTAGTAGCCAGAAAAAAACGTTTGTAGTTTCCTGGTGTGTTGTAATATTGTGACATTAATAAAACTGTGTAAATTTGTTGGTTCGAACTTTTTATAGCAGTTTTCAAGCAGCTTGTTGTGTGTGACTGTTAACTGTATAAAACATACATTTGTGTTTTGAAAGTATTTTTTCACGTTTGTTTGATTGCAAACAGGGCCGTAAGATCATTACAGCCAGACCGTACCCCCACCTGTACTAACATCGACAGCCAATCGCTTGAGTAACAAAGTGTTCTTGTAGTTGGCATTGTATGTCATTCGTCGGCGTGTTATTTGCGACAGCGGAGAAGTTGTTTAGGCCGTTAACAACAACCTGACAGGACAGGCGGGCGTCAGGACCCCAACTGAACACTTCCTGCTTTGGACTCTCGCATTTTGTTGCGGACTAGACACGCCTGCGCTGTTTGCCCTGATCCCCCAACACCCACAAACTCCGAAGCTGAGTTTCACAAACTTTGAACACAACAACATCTAAACAACACCCCCCACCACCTTCCTTACATCGCAATGGAGAGTAACCAAAAAGAGAGTAGAAGAACGTAAGAAGGAAGACAGAAAATGCAAAGGCTTTTAGCAGAAACATGAGATCACTGTCCCGCAGAAAAGCAGATACAATGTCAAATTGTTAGCTACCTAACGCAGCATTAAACGCTATGTTTTATCCTAAATAATGACATAGCTGTTATTTATCATCGTCTCCGTAACTGTATGCAAATACTTAAAAGGTACTATCGCCCCTGTTTTTAAACAAGCTCCATAAATGCGTGCGTGTGGGGAGTGGAGGCACAGCTTCACGAGTTCCTGATCTCGGTCTTAGATGGAGTTGAGTAGTCAGCTTCACGCATCAATCGCTGTTGTCAGTGTAGGACCGCCAGTACCCACTAAACTGCAAGTTGTGTAGTCCACCGGGCACGTTCCCGGGCGTAAAGCGGCCGTCACGCGGTGTTTGCCACCCGCTTCCATCTAGAGTCAAGATTGAAAAAAAGTGCAGAGCTCAACATCTACCCCCCTCTGCGCCTTCACGGCATGTTACAGGGCAAACTGTACCCAGCCGCTTAGAATGCTTCAGTGAATAGTTAATCTGTTACTCCTGACGACACTTAAACCACGACTCCTCTGCCGTCCACCCGTAGCCTAATTACTATACCGACGACACTATCGCGCCAAGTTCTTGCAGTGGTAAAACAGAAAATGACATTTCCAGGATATTCGAAACTTTGTAAAAATTGTGCCTTTCTTCTTGCTGTCCCGTTGATAGACAAGTTCGAATCTTCCTAAATTATCTACCGGAATTTTGACGGCCTTTAAGCGTATCTTTAAGGACACAATACCCCAAGATTAACATATCTGCAATAACAATGCTCATTCTTAAAACAGTGTCTTTTTTGCAAATTTTGTTTCATAACGTCAGACTCTATACAAGACTCTGAAGGTCCAAAATGTGTGCTCAAAAATTGAAAGCCAGAATTAAAACCTAAAAAATGTTTGAATTGCGTTAGGTATATTCAGAGTATACGAAACACATATATCTTTTACAGGTATTCCACGATCTCAAAATATATATTACGAGTGTGTTTTTGCAGTGGAAAGTTCGTTACTAGCAGTCGGTGTGATACAGGATAACACCTAACATAACCACGCTTTTTGAGTGAAACTAGTTACACGTGCAAGATGTCTTCAAGCACGTCCTTGGCGTCACAACGACGGCTTTCGACGCCAAGGCATGCTCGTTCCCTTGATTTTTGACGTTTACATGGGTAGACCTACGCCTACACTAAAGTTGTTGATAGAACATTATTTTGATCATATGACCCTAAAATAATACACTTTATTCAATAAATGATGTGTTAGTGAAAGGCGTTATTTGTGAAAACGAGTTCATATTTGTAGATCAAAAGCGCTCAGAAAATTAAAAAAAAATGTACCAACTATTTTTTTAATTGCATGTGTAAGTCTACACGGTAAGCGTTATTTGAGATCGAACATATATGCCCATTACATTGAAATTTTATGCTGGGTTTAAATGGAATGAAATTCTTTCCTCACAATTTATTAGATATTGGAAATTCCAATTACTTTACAGTAGAATCAGAAATATTCTTTATTTTCTTTTTGCCTTGTCGTTTCTGATATAAAACATGTCAGATATAACCCAAGTTTTAATATAGAATAAGCCATTTTTATAACAGTTAATGTGTATATAAACAAATTAAAGTCATACAAAATACCTCGTGGAGTTTTGACTACGGAGGCGTCAAGATATTGACTATGTTTTAAGAGGAGAAACATCAAATCGTTAAACTCAGTTACTGATTACTTTATCAAGTAATTACGTGACTAAGTGAAGTTTCTGTACAGAAGTTTAGTTATATGAAGAAGTTTATTACATACGAATATCAATGGAATGTTTATATTTTGCCGGAAAACGGAAGTACTACGAGGGGGTGCTGATAAGACCTTAGCCCGACCAGGAAGGAAATAAGCTACAGTGACCAAAGTCGAGATTTATTCAACATACTCCCCACAAAGCTCAATACGCTTCTTAGCCCGTTGCTCTAACGTTTGCAAGCCACTCAAAAAAATTCAGAAGGTTGTCCGTCCAACTAGGTTTCCGCGGCAGCAATGAACTCCGCGTCGGACGAAAAATGGCCACTTTCAATTTTTTTTTCAGTCCAGGGAACAGGTGGTAGTCTGACAGGGCCAGACTCGGAGAATAGGGTAGGTGATCAAAATATTGGAAGGCCAGGTAGCCCAGTTTCTTCTGGGTTGCAAGTGCCCGGTGAACCGGGGCATTGTCGTGCAAGAACAAGACCACCTTGGTGAGCTTTTTCCTTCAAAATGTCCTTCAATTGCATCAGCAGAGATAAGTAATACTCCGCGTTGATAGTTGGGCCCTTTGGAAGATAATCAATGAGGAGGATGCTGTCTTGGTCCCAAAAAATCGAGGCGAGATCTTTTCTAACGGATTTTTGCATTCTGAATTTTTTGGGGTGGGGTGAGCCGCTATGCCGCCACTCCAATGACTGTTGTTTTGTTTTCGGGTCATAGTGATATAACCAGGTTTCGTCCATGGTCAACAATCGTGACAGGAAATAATTCGGATCGCGCCTAAAAGTTCCAAAAGTTGTTCAGACGACTGGCACCGTTGGCGTTTTTGATTCGCTTTGAGGCATTTTGGGACTCGCTTCGCGGAGAGTTTCCGCATGTCCAAATCTTCATGAATGATGGACCCAACCCGCTCTCGTGAGATGCCCAGTTGCTCAGCTATTGATTTAGCCGAAATCCGGCGGTCTTCCAAGATTAGCTCATGAATTTGATCAATAATCACCGGGGTGGTCACTGTTTTGGGTCGTCCAGGACGAGGGGCATCAAAGGCGGAAAAATCACCACGTTTAAACTGGGCCACCCAGTTTTTGACGGTGGTATACCATGGTGCATATTCCCCTAATATTTCTGTCAGAATGGAGTGAATTTCCTTCGGCGCCTTGCTTTGCAGGGGGAAAAAAAAACAATAACTTGATGGCAGCTTGTGTCTCCATGTTGTTGAAATCGCGCGCGTCGCCTGACATGCTTCCTTTCAGCCTCTGTAACAAGAAAAGACTTGCAATTCGGCACATGAACATACCCCTCTTTCCAACGACACTAACGATTCTGTCCTATGAAATTGGGAAGTAGGTCGGGCTAAGGACTTATCAGCGCACCTCGTATTAATCAAATGATTAACTGTTCTTTACTGCAAGAAAATTGTGGGGTTTACACACTCGCTACTGTTCCTTTACCCTTATGGGATATTAGATATTTTATCTACTGAAAGAGCATAATAGTTAACTCTATTTAACAGCTTCCATTGATTCAGCTGTCGGGCCTGTAATGATTCAGGACTACGTTTGAAAGAGTAACAGTTGTGAAACACTTTGTGAGCTTCGTTGAAGAAGAATAGGATATAAATTTATTGGAAACGAAGTTACGTTCTTGAATCCTATTTTAGGGTGTCTGATCAATTTAAAGCTCAGTGGTAATAATATACAACATCTGTTGTAACTTTTTTTGTATGGAAGCATCACGATGTGCTTATAAACGTAATATAATACTAAATAGTGTACGTCAGCACAACCATTTTATTACTGAAGGTACTTACATAGCCTACATGTTTCGACTATAGATTTGTCATCTTCAGGCCTAGTTTGTCATTTGAGTCACAAGATGCTATGCACACTTTGGAATCTCATCGTGTTTACATCCATGGAATACATAAAATTAAACACGATGGGATCCCAAAGTGTGCATAGCATCTTGTCACTCAAATGACAAAATAGGCCTAAAGATGACTAATCTATAATCGAAACATGTAGCCTATGTAAGTACCTTCAGTAATAAAGTAGTTGTGCTGACGTATACTATTTAGTATTATATCTGATGCAACATTCAGAAATGTTTCATTTTTCCCACAAACTGTATGCATAAGTTTCAGATGATTTTTATGTTAAACAGTGATTATTTCTCTGCAAAAATTTGACACATGCCATTTAAATGGGTTCGGTCGTCGTTCTCTATGACGTATAAACCGATATTTTATATGCAATTTAGAAGAAAATCCGGTCCCAGTAGCCGCGCGGTCTGAGGCGTGGGTCTGCTGCCACTTGCTTGCTGGGATTACAGGTTCGAATCCCGCCTGGGGCATGGATGTCCGTCTCTTGTACGTGTTGTGTGTTCACAGGTAGAGGTCTCTGCGTCTGGATGATCACTCGTCCAGAGAAGTCCTATTGAGTGTGGTGTGTCTGAATGTGATCGTGGTGAAGCCCCTTACTGGGAGGCTATGAGCCGGCATCGGGCCGAAACGGCAGGGGGAGTCCTCAAACGCTTAAGTATTGCAACTTACAAATACGTGTGGTTAGATACATACTGTATGTGCTCCAAACGTATCCATCTAAAAAGCGGAAGAGTTAAAATATTTTCGAAATTCTAATTTGACATTAAGAATTACATTCAATGACTTCAAGAAGGGATACCAGTCTAGAACTATTACGGTAAAGGACGAGAAAGGAGAGTTGGTTGCAGACCCCCACAGTATTATGGCGAGGTGGAGGAACTATTTCTCCCAGCTATTGAATGTACATGAGAATAATGACGTTAGGCAGGCAGAAATACACA
>Ga0123357_10010370_pt1 | contig 11843 bp, 4 predicted proteins | sample TergutEmb28metaG_FD_89873 | JGI IMG/M metagenome (GOLD analysis project Ga0123357, IMG submission 89873) | Embiratermes neotenicus P4 segment gut microbial communities from Petit-Saut dam, French Guiana - Emb289 P4 | ecosystem: Host-associated > Arthropoda: Insects > Digestive system > Gut ...
AGGAGGGACGAGGTAACGGGGGAATAGAGGAGACTGCATAACGAGTAGCTAAATGACTTGTACTCCTCATCCAATATTGTGCGGGTGATAAAATCGAGAAGAATGAGATGGGCTGGGCATGTGGCGCGTATGGGTGAGGAGAGGGGATGTATAGGGTCTTGGTGGGGAAACCGGAGGGAAGAAGACCACTGGGGAGACCTAGGCGTAGATGGGTGGATAATAATAGGATGGATATCCAGGAGGTGGGATGTGGGTATATGGACTGGATTGGGCTGGCCCAGGGTAGAGACATTTGGCGGACGCTTGTGAGTGCGGTAATGAACCTTCGGGTTCCGTGAAATGCGGCGAATTTCTTGACTAGCTGCAAACCAGTTAGCTTCTCAAGAAGGACTCTGCGCCATGGTGTAAGTAAGTAAGTAACTAAGTAATTTTTCAGCTAACTTAAATACGTGGAGCAGCATACAACACGAGAAGCTGATAGTCGCTGATTTTTTCAAGAAATGTTTCCTTTTCTTAAGGATTCCAAAGTTTGTTCACGACATTTTGCTGTAGTACCATACGTTGAGCCACTTTAACCCAATCCACACACATGCTCGCACTGTAAAACACATTCCAACTTTTTTCTTGCCTGGACCCCTAGTTCTCAGGTGGCAGTTCCCTTCCACCTTACGGACCAAAAAATGGTTCGCTGTTGTCACTTCTTGGTAGGCATTGTTTGCGGTGAGTTAAAAGTGATAAGTGTGTCAATCACCACGACATGACGGTTCCTCCGGTTGCGGATGGAGAAACGACCTCCAATATGGAGGATAGCTGCAAATATATTGAATAAGCATTCGCGCACAGCCGACAAGGGGAGGTTCTGCAGCTTGGGGGTTGGGCGAGGTGTTGGCAACTCCTCACCGTAAAAATATCCGGTTTGAAACGTCATACAATAAGCATCGGACTAATTCTTTGGTACGACCTAAGCAACGAAAAAGGGCAGGTTCACATATAGCAGCGGCCAGAGAATAAGCAAGATATTGGATGTAGTGGATGTACAGGAGGTTAGGTGGGACAAAGGGGACACAGTAAGAGCAGGGGATTGTAATTTTTACTATGAAAAAGGATACGAAAATCATTAATTGGGGATTGGAATTTTGGTACACCACAGAATAGTATCAGCAGTTTTTGTTAACGATAGGGTGTCATATATAGATCTGAGAGGTCGCTGTTAAGATATCATTGTTCTAAACGTGCATGCACCAATTAAGGGGAAAAATGATGATTCAAACAATGCAGATCAGAAAGCTAAATTTCAGGAACTTGAAAGCGTTGAGAAGGGTGTATTGTTTGCAGACTCCCACGGTATTTTGGCTAGGTGGAGGAACCATTTGTCCCAGCTATTGAATGTACATGGAGTTAATGATGTTAGGCAGGCAGAAATACATACAGCAGAGCCACTATTGCCTGAGCCAAGTGCCTTTGAATTTGAGTTGCCTATTGAAAAGCTACAAAGTCACAATTCAAAAAGAAGTTATCAAATCCCAGCAGAATTGATTAAAGTAGGTGGTAGAACAATTTGGTATGAAATCCATAAACTTACTTCTGCTTGGAATAAGGAGGATTTATCTGAGGAGTGGAAGGAGTCGATCATTGTACCTATCTATAAGAAGGGCGATAAACAGATTGTAGTAATTAGATTGGCGTATCACTTTCGCCAACAACGTACAAAATTTTATCCAACATCCTTCTATCAAGGTTAACTCCACATACATAGGAAATTAATGGGGATCTTCAATGAAGATTTCGACGCAACAGGTCAACTAATGAACACGTAATTTGCATTCGCCAACTACTTGAGACAAAATGGGGATAAAACGAAGCGTTTAGTCACCCGGTAACCATCACTTATCCGATAGTGAACCTCAGTTTCACTGCCCCACATTGGAGTCAGTGCGTGTCTCAACTGTCTTTGAGAATATACTGACCTGTTACAAATGTTTAACGACGCGCAAAGTTATTGCACCTCCTGCACAATGGTTCCAGGAGACGCGAGTTTCCACAGGATGCGCAAAAATGAGTCATCCCGTCGGCTTATGCTGCTTCCTTGAGAGTGGCAGGTTTTGTGGTTTTTGTTTTTTTTTGTCTTCCCCATGTTCTTGCACCACCACACTAATGCTTGTAGTCATTTGATGGATTGTCGTGAAACTGGCATGATCATCATGGCGTTAGGGGCCACGTTACCTTTGTAATGTTTAATTTTCTAACATCAGAAATACCGACATGGAGAACTTGCGAACTTACGAGGTGAAAGTGGCACTAAATAGACTTCATGCAGTCCCGAGCTGCAATATTGTAACAGATCTACAAAAATATACGGTTTGTGTTAAGTTAGTATTTATATAACCTATAAAATATTTTAATAGAATTCATCCCGTTGTGTGGAAATCATTAAGTTTATTATAAATAGCATAGGAATTTCGGTCAACACAACTGTAATTATGTAGGTTAAAATTACTACATGTTTCGACCCTTGGGGGTCATCTTCAGGTCGAGCTTAAGAACCTATTATTTAAATCACTTTTTTGCCGTAATGCATAAGGGATCCCGAATGCAGATAGAAAATAATACGGCAAAAAAGTGATGTAAATAATAGGTTCTTAAACTCGACCTGAAGATGACCCCAAGGGTCGAAACATGTTGTAATTGTAAACCTACATAATTAAAGTTGTGTTGACGGAAATTTCTATGCTATTTATAATAAACTATAAAATATGGTTGTTGCGGGAAATGTACGTTTACTTTTAGATTCAAGGTACCATTTCATGCGTTGTGTTGACTGTCTGCTGGCAGCAACCTGTCAACAAAACGCATGTCTATACCAATTTGCTGTTTATACAGAGTCCATCCTCCTGATGATGAACAGCAAGCCTGCTCGAAACCTTTAGAGGTTTATAATTGAAATAAATTAATAGTAAATAGTGCATTCTGTTGGTTCATATTGTACGGATATATCACGATGCACGGTCAACAAAACATTAAAGGCTCCTTTTAAAACTTTGCTATGAACGTCCCTTGTGGTTATAATACATGTAATGAAGGAGAAAGACCGTCAACTGCGAGTGACACGTTGACAGAATTGTTTATTTGTCAAAGCGTATGATACATTGTTGTGTGAAATAAATGTTTCCGTTGTTAATTATATAAATTTCTCCTGATATTCTATACCAGTTGATGTGAAAAGAGTGCCTAGCAGAAGTGAACTTCAGTATGAATATCCCGTTGTTGATTTGATGAGTATGGCAGGAGAAATGCCGTCCAACACAACATAAATGAATGAAAAAAAAATTAACTTTCAAACAGTTTGAAAGGTAATCAATTGTGCCATTGTTTTAGTTTCCATCGGCAGGCTTTCTCCTGAATTACGTGACTTAAAGTGAAAATTGTATTGCCATTCATGAATAGTCAATTGGAAACGGTATGAAACGAAGCACTTGGGACGTATTTAAAGATACGGTTTTAGTATCAGCATATACAGACTGAAGATTAACACGAGTGAAGTGATAATTAACTTGCTAATTACGAAGCTATAAGATAGCAACTAAGCGTATAAATGGGGATTGGGTTATAATGTTTGTGTGTGTTGGTGTAATATAAGGCTTTGTGTGTGCTAGTGTAATAAAATACTTTGTGTGTGCTAGTGTAATATAAGGTTTTGTGTGTGTTAGTGTAATACAATATATTTGTGTGTGCTAGTGTAATATAATGTTTTGTGTGTGCTAGTGTAATATAATGTTTTGTGTGTGCTAGTGTAATACAATATATTTGTGTGTGCTAGTGTAATATAATGTTTAGTGTGTGCTAGTGTAGTATAAAGTTTTGTGTGGGCTAGTGTAATAAAATATTTTGTGTGTGCTAGTGTAATAAAATATTTTGTGTGTGCTAGTGTAATACAATATATTTGTGTGTGCAAGTGTAATAAAATGTTTTGTGTGTGCTAGTGAAATATAATAATTTGTGTATGCTAGTGTAATACAATGTTTTGTGTGTGCTAGTGTATAATAAAGTATTGTGTGTGCTAGTGTAATACAATATATTTGTGTGTGCTAGTGTAATATAATGTTTTGTGTGAGCTAGTGTAATATAATGTTTTGAGTGTGCTAGTGTAATACAATATATTTGTGTGTGCTAGTGTAATATAAAGTTTTGTGTGTGCTAGTGTAATACAATATATTTGTGTGTGCTAATGTAATATAATGTTTTGTGCGTGCTAGTGTAATATAATGTTTTGTGTGTGCTAGGGTAACATAATAATTTGTGTGTGCTAGTGTAATATAATATATTGTGTGTGCTAGTGTAATATAATATATTTGTGTGTGCTAGTGTAATATAATGTTTTGTGTGTGCTAGTGTAATATAATATTTTGTGTATGCGAGTGTAATATAATGTTTTGTGTGTGCTAGTGTAATATAATGTTTTGTGTGTGCTAGTGTAATATAATGTTTTGTGTGTGCTAGTGTAATACAATAAATTTGTGTGTGCTAGTGTAATAAAATGTTTTGTGTGTGCTACTGTAATAAAATGTTTTGTGTGTGCTAGTGTAATATAATGTTTTGTGTGTGCTAGTGTAATATAATGTTTTGTGTGTGCTAGTGTAATACAATATATTTGTGTGTGCTAGTGTAATATAATGTTTTGTGTGTGCTAGTGTAATATAATGTTTTGTGTGTGCTAGTGAAATATAATGTTTTTTGTGTGCTAGTGTAATATAATGTTTTGTGTGTGCTAGACTAATACAATATATTTGTGTGTGCTAGTGTAATATAATGTTTTGTGTGTGCTAGTGTAATACAATATATTTGTGTGTGCTAGTGTAATATAATGTTTTGGGTGTGCTGGTGTAATATAATGTTTTGTGTGTGCTAGTGTAATACAATATATTTGTGTGCTATTGTAATATAATGTTAGGTGTGTGCTAGTGTAATATAATATTTTGTGTATGCTAGTGTAATATAATATATTGTGTGTGCTAGTGTAATAAAATATATTTGTGTGTGCTAGTGTAATATAATGTTTAGTGTGTGCTAGTGTAGTATAATGTTTTGTGTGTGCTAGTGTAATAAAATATTTTGTGTGTGCTAGTGTAATAAAATATTTTTTGTGTGCTAGTGTAATACAATATATTTGTGTGTGCTAGTGTAATAATATGTTTTGTGTGTGCTAGTGAAATATAATATTTTGTGTATGCTAGTGTAATATAATGTTTTGTGTGTGCTAGTGTATAATAATGTATTGTGTGTGCTAGTGTAATAAAATATATTTGTGTGTGCTAGTGTAATATAATGTTTTGTGTGTGCTCGTGTAATATATTGCTTTGTGTGTGCTAGTGTAATATAATGTTTTGTGTGTGCTAGTGTAATATATTGTTTTGTGTGTGCTAGTGAAATATAATATTTTGTGTGTGCTGGTGTAATATAATGTTTTGTGTGTGCTAGTCAAATACAATATATTTGTGTGCTAGTGTAATATAAGGTTTTGTGTGTGCTAGTGTAATACAATATATTTGTGTGTGCTAGTGTAATATAATGTTTTGTGTGTGCTGGTGTAAAATAATGTTTTGTGTGTACTAGTGTAATAAAATATATTTGTGTGCTAGAGTAATATAATGTTAGGTGTGTGCTAGTGTAATATAATATTTTGTGTATGCTAGTGTAATATAATGTTTTGTGTGTGCTAGTGTAATAAAATATATTTGTGTGTGCTAGTGTAATATAATGTTTAGTGTGGGCTAGTGTAGTATAATGTTTTGTGTGTGCTAGTGTAATAAAATATTTTGTGTGTGATAGTGTAATAAAATATATTGTGTGTGCTAGTGTAATATAATATATTTGTGTGTGCTAGTGTAATAAAATGATTTGTGTGTGCTAGTGAAATATAATATTTTGTGTATGCTAGTGTAATATAATGTTTTGTGTGTGCTAGTGTATAATAATCTATTGTGTGTGCTAGTGTAATACAATATATTTGTGTGTGATAGTGTAATATAATGTTTTGTGTGTGCTAGTGTAATATAATGTTTTTTGTGTGCTAGTGTAATATAATGTTTTGTGTGTGCTAGTGTAATATAATGTTTTGTGTGTGCTAGTGTAATACAATATATTTGTGTGTGCTAGTGTAATATAATGTTTTGTGTGCGCTTGTGTAATACAATATATTTGTGTGTGCTAGTGTAATATAATGTTTTGTGTGTGCTAGTGTAATATAATCTTTGTGTGTGCTAGTGAAATATAATGTTTTGTGTGTGCTAGTGTAATTTATTGTTTTGTGTGTGCTAGTCTAATACAATATATTTGTGTGTGCTAGTGTAATATAATGTTTTGTGTGTGCTAGTGTAATACAATATATTTGTGTGTGCTTTTGTAATATTATGTTTTGTGTGTGCTGGTGTAATATAATATTTTGTGTGTGCTAGTGTAATACAATATATTTGTGTGCTAGTGTAATGTAATGTTAGGTGTGTGCTAGTGTAATATAATATTTTGTGTATGCTAGTGTAATATAATGTTTTGTGTGTGCTAGTGTCATATAATAATTTGTGTGTTCTAGTGTAATATAATGTTCTGTGTGTGCTAGTGTAATACAATATATTTGTGTGTGCTAGTGTAATATAATATTTTGTGTATGCTAATGCAATATAATATTTTGTGTGTGTTGGTGTAATATAAAATTTTGTGTGTGCTAGTGTAATATAATGTTTTGTATGTGCTAGTGTAATACAATATATTTGTGTGTGCTGGTGTAATATAATGTTTTGTGTGTGCTAGCGTAATATAATGATTTGTGTGTGCTAGTGTAATATAATAATTTATGTGTGCTAGTGTAATATAATATTTTGTGTGTGCTAGTGTAATATACTATTTCGTGTGGGCTAGTTTAATACAATATATTTGTGTGTGCTAGTGTAATATAATGTTTTGTGTGTGCTAGTGTAATATCATATTTTGTGTATGCTAGTGTAATATAATATTTTGTGTGCTAGTGTAATGTAATATTTGTGTGTGCTTCTGTAATATAATGTTTTGTGTGTGCTAGTGTAATACAATATATTTGTGTGGGCTAGTGTAATATAATGCTTTGTGTGTGCTAGTGTAATATAATGTTTTGTGTTTGCTAATGTAATATAATGTTTTGTGTGTGCTAGTGTAATATAATGTTTTGTGTGCGTTAGTGTAATATAATATTTTGTGTGTGCTAGTGTAATAAATATATTTGTGTGTGCTAGTGTAATATAACATTTTGTGTGTGCTAGTGTAATATAATATTTTGTGTGTGCTAGTGTAAAATAATGTTTTGTGTGTGCTAGAGTAATATAATATTTTGTGTGTGCTAGAGTAATATAATATTTTGTGTGTGCTTTTGTAATATAATATTTTGTGTGTGCTAGTGTAATATAATGTTTTGTGTGTGCTAGTGTAGTACAATATTTTGTGTGTGCTAGTGTAATATAATGTTTTTTGTGTGCTAGTGTAATATAATATTATGTGTGTGCTAGTGTAAAATAATGTTTTGTGTGTGCTAGTGTAATATAATATTTTGTGTGTGCTAGTTTAATATAATGTTTTGTGTGTGCTAGTGTAATATAATGTTTTGTGTGTGTTAGTGTAATATAATGATTTGTGTGTGCTAGTGTAATATAATGTTTTGTGTGTGCTAGTTTAATATAATATTATGTGTGTGCTAGTGTAATATAATGTTTTGTGTGTGCTAGTGTAATATAATGTTTTGTGTGTGCTAGTGTAAAATAATGTTTTGTGTGTGCTAGTGTAATATAATGTTTTGTGTGTGCTAGTGTAATATAATATTTTGTGTGTGCTAGTGTCATATAATATTATGTGTGTGCTAGTGTAATATAATGTTTTGTGTGTGCTAGTGTAATACAATATTTTGTGTGTGCTATTGTAATAAATATATTTGTGTGTACTAGTGTAATATAACATTTTGTGTGTGCTAGTGTAATATAATATTTTGTGTGTGCTAGTGTAATATAATGTTTTGTGTGTGCTAGAGTAATATAATATTTTGTGTGTGCTAGTGTAATATAATATTTTGTGTGTGCTTTTGTAATATAATATTTTGTGTGTGCTAGTGTAATATAATGTTTTGTGTGTGCTAGTGTAATACAATATTTTGTGTGTGCTAGTGTAATATGTTTTGTGTGTGCTAGTGTAATATAATATTTTGTGTGTGCTAGTGTAAAATAATGTTTTGTGTGCTAGTGTAATATAATGTTTTGTGTGTTCTAGTGTAATATAATATTTTGTGTGTGCTAGAGTATTATAATGTCTTGTGTGTGCTAGTGTAATATAATATTTTGTGTGTGCTAGTGTAATATAATGTTTTGTGTGTGCTAGTGTAATATAATGTTTTGTGTGTGCTAGTGTAATATAATGTTTTGTGTGTGCTAGAGTAATATAATATATTGTGCGTGCTATTGTAATATCATGTTTTGTGTGTGCTGGTGTAATACAATATATTTGTGTGTGCTAGTGTAATATAATATTTGTCTGTGCTAGTGTAATACAATATGTTTGTGTGTCCTGGTGTAATATAATATTTTGTGTGTTCTAGTGTGCTATGATTTGTGGGTGCTAGTATTATATAATATTTTGTGTGTGCTTAAGTAATACAATGATTTGTGTGGGATAGTGTAATATATTTGTGTGTGTTAGTTTAATATAAGTTTTTGTGTGTGTTAGTGTAATACAATATATTTGTGTGTGCTAGTGTAATATAATATTATGTGTGTGCTAGTCTAATATGATTTGTGGGTGCTATTATTATATAATATTTTGTGTGTGCTTGAGTAATACAATGATTTGTGTGGGATAGTGTAATATATTTGTGTGTGAAAGTGTAATATAATATTTTGTGTGTGCTAGTGTAATACGTTCTGTGGGTGTTAGTATTATATAAAACTTTTGTGTGTGCTTCAGTAATATAATGATTTGTGTGGGCTAGTGTAAAGTTTTGTGTGTGTTCGTGTAATATAAAATTTTGTGTGCGCTAGTGTAATATGCTATTTTGTGTGTTAGTTTTAATTAGTTTTTGTGTGTGCTAGTCTAATATAATATTTTGTGTGTTTAGTGTTATATAAATTTTGTGTGCGCTAGTGTAAAGTAATGTTTTGTGCGTGTTAGTGTATTATAATGCTTTGTGTGTGCTATTGTTATATTATATATTGTGTGTGTAGTGTAATAAAAATATTTATGTGTGCTGGTATAGTGTAATAATTTGTGTGTTTGCTAGAGTTAAATAAACTTTGTGTCTACCAGTGTAAAATAAAGTTTTGTGTTGCTAGTGTTATATAATATTTTGTGTGTACTGGTTTAATATAATTTTCTGTGTGAGTTGTGGTATTAGGTTTGGTGTGTGCTGGTGAAATAAAAATTTGTGAGTGCTGGTGTAATATAATATTTCGTGTGTGCCGATGTAACGTAATATTTTGTGAGAGCTGGTGTAATATGATTTGTGTATGCTGATGAAATATAATGTCTTATGTGCGCTGGTGTAATAAAAAGTTTTTGTGTGCTAGAGTAATATAATATTTTGTGTATAGTGGTGTAATATAATATTCTGTTTGTGCTGTTGTAAATTAATATTTTGCGTGTACTGATGTAGTATAAAATTTGTGTGTGCTTGTGTAATTAAAGTTCGTGTATTCTAGTGTAATGAAATATTTGTGTTTGTTGTTGTAATATAAGGTTTTGTGTGTACAGGTGTAATATATTTTGTGTGTGCTGGTGTAATATTAGTTTTGTGTGTACTGGTGTAATATAATGTTTTGTGTGTACTGTTGTAATATATTATAGTGTGCGTACTGGTGTTATATTTTTTGTGTGTGCTAGTATAATATATGTTGTGTGTGCTCGTGTAATATAGTATTTTGTGTGTGTTGTTTTAATGAAAATTTTGTGTGTTCTGTTGTAATATAATAATTTGTGTGTGCTGTTGTAATATAATATTTTGTGTACACTGGTTTAATATAATATTTTGTGTGTGCTAGTGTAATATAATGTTTTGTGTGTGCTAGTGTAATATAAGGTTTTGAGTGTGCTATTTTAATATAATATTTTGTGTGTGCTGTTGTAATATAAACTTTGTATGTACTGTTGTAAAATATATTTTGTTTGTGCTGTGGTTATAGAGTATTATGTGTGCACTATTGTAATATAATACATTACGTGTATTGGTTAATATTACAATTTTTTTTGATAGTGTAATATAATATTTAGTGTATTCTAGTGTAATAGAATATTCTGTGTGTGCTAGTGGAATATATTTTGTGTGTGCTAGTGTAATATATTTTTTTGTATGTGCTAGTGTAATACAATATTTTGTTTGTGCTAATGTTTTCTAATGTTTTGTGTGTGCCTTTGTAATATAAAATTATGTGTGTTCTAGTGTAATATGACATTTTGTGTGTGATAGTGTAATATAATATTTTGTGTATTCTAATGTAATATATTATTATGAGTGTGCTCATTTATATAATACTTTGTGTGTGCTGTTGTTATAAAGCGTTTGTTTGTTCTAGTGTAATATTACGTTTTTTGTGCTAGTGAAATAAAATATATTGTGTGTATTTTTGTAATATGATTGTTTGTGTGCTAGTGTAATAAAATACCTTTTGTGTGCAAGAGTAATATAATATTTTGTGTTTTGCTAGTGTAATATAATATTTTGTGTGTGCTTTTCATAAAACGTTTTGTACGTGCTAGTTTAATACAATATTTTTTTGTGCTTGTAATAAAATATAATTTGTGTGCTGGTGTAATATAATATTTTGTGCATGCTAGTGTTATATATTGTTTTGCATGTGCTAGTGAAATATAATATTTTGTGTGTTCTACTGTAATATATTTTGTGTGTTGGTGTAATGAAATATTTTGTGTATTGGTTTAAGTATATAACGTTTTGTGTGTATTGGTGTAATATATTGTTTTGTGTTTGCCATTGTAATATGATATTTTGTGTTTGCTGGTGTAATCTCTTTTGTGTGTCCTGGTGTAAATAAATAATTTGTGTGTGCTGGTGTAATATAGAGTTTTGTGTGTGCTAGTGCAATATAATATCTGTGTCTACTGGTGTAAAATATATTTCTTTGTGTGCTGGTATAATAAATGTTTTAGGTGTACCAATGTAATATAATATTTTGTGTGTGCTAGTGTGATATATAATTTTTTGTTTGCTAGTGTAATGTAATGTTTTTTGTGTACTAGTGTAATATAATATATGTGTGTTCTAATGTAATAAATATTTTGTGTGTGCTTTTGTAATGAAATATTTTGTGAATAGTGGTGTAATATAAGTTTTATGTGTACTGGTGTCATATAATTTTTTGTGGGTGCTGGTTAATAAAATGCTTTTGTGTACAGGTGTAATATAATGTTTTGTTTATATTGGTGTATTATAATTTTTTGTGCTAATAAAATATAGGTTTTGTGTGTACCTGTGTAATATAATATTTTAAGTGTGCTAGTGTAATATAATATTTTGTTTTTACTGTTTCAATGTGATGTTCTGTGTAAATTGGAGTAATTTAATTGTTTGTGTGTGCTGGTGAAATATAATATGTTTTTGTGTACTTGTGTCATAGTGTATTTCGTGTGTGCTTGTTTAATGCAATATTTTGTGTCTACTTTTGTAATATTATATTTAGTGTTTGCTAGGGTTAAGTAAAGACCGCCTCTGTGGTCTAGTGGTCAGAGTTTCTGGCTACAGATAGAGAGGTCCCGGGTTCGATCCCCGGCGCTACCAGATTTTCTGAGTAGTGGTGGGTCTGGAACGGGGTCCACTCAGCCTC
>Ga0123357_10010371_pt1 | contig 11843 bp, 7 predicted proteins | sample TergutEmb28metaG_FD_89873 | JGI IMG/M metagenome (GOLD analysis project Ga0123357, IMG submission 89873) | Embiratermes neotenicus P4 segment gut microbial communities from Petit-Saut dam, French Guiana - Emb289 P4 | ecosystem: Host-associated > Arthropoda: Insects > Digestive system > Gut ...
AGGCATGGGGTATGGGATATTTTCGCCCGGACTTGTGAAAACTGCGCAAAACACTCTCGACGCGTATAAAATTGCAAAAACAGCCGTAAATATAAGTGGCTGTTCAGAACAGGAATTGTTTGATTACGCCAGACAATATCCTGTCATAGTCTGGTGCACAATGAATTTACAGCCTGTGGATTGGGGGAAATATTACTGGCATCTTCTCCCAAACGGGAAAATATATCAATACCCGGGCAATGAGCATTGCTGTGTTCTTGTCGATTATACAGACACAACAGTTAAACTTTACGACCCGATAAACGGCATTGTGGATTACGACAAAACGTTATTTTTGCAGAGATGGAACGAATTAGGTCCGTATAAAGACCAAACAAGACAGGCAGTTATAATTAAATAGAACATCAGAAATTTAAAAAATTGGGAAACAAAAAAATCGGCTGTATATACTGAACAAAGTCAGTAATGAACAGAGTTCAGTCATTTTATGTTATATTCTTTTAAAATAAAAGGAGTTCCCAATAATAATGAAAGTTTTTAAGTCTGCGATTATTTTGCTGTGCGTGGTATTTTCAATTTGTTTTGTAGCAACAGCCGTGATGATTATAAAACAAAGCGTTTATGACATGCTGATAAACGACAATGTCGAATCGTTGGTACGCAATATTAAATATACAGATTCTCAGCAGGTAAACGGAGTGCCTGTGACCCAGTTAAAAATAACCTGCGGATATGCGAGCATTGAAATGGTTGCCAAATATCTCGGATATGATTCTATAACCGAACAGTCTATTTACGACTCAAACGATAAAAAAATTTCGACTTCAACAAACAGCGGATTCTATAAAGAAATAACAAAACAGTTTCCCGATTATCAAATCACACAGTATACAAATTTGAAAAATACAGAAATGATAGATAAAATATATAATTCGCTTGCTCATAATATGCCTGTTGTGATCTGTTTTGCGGCGGAAAATAAAAACCTTGATGTAAGCGAACAAAAATGGGCTTTGCATTACAGCGTAATCACCGGAATCGATGTTATTAACGATAAAGTCACGGTAAACGACGCATACGGCTATACGGATGAATATTCGTTTGACGACTTCCTGAAAGCGACAAGATTTGAAAGTTACGACAATATGAACTTTTATCTCAAATTAGGCTTTGCATTCGGATTATTCAATAAAAACACGATTTATATAATAGAAAAACCCGAAGATACAAAGGATATACCATAATAATTTTATGAGCCGCCTTTCAAGGACAATAAGAATGATATGATATTCCCTATATCTGTATGAACTGCCGGTTCAGCGGAATCGAGATATTTTATAATCCCGTCTTCGTCATACATAATCGGTCCGTTATGCTGGTATGCGACCGGAGCGTGTCCCGCTACGGCAATCAGCCCGTTTGCGCTCCTATATGTATATTGCCATTTAACCGGATTACTGTCATCGTTTCCCAAATATTGAGGTTCGCCCTGTGCAATCACGACTTTACCTTCGCGGTTGATAAACATAATTTCCCCCTCATTATTGCTGACCGCCGCAAGCCCGTCCTGAAATCCGCTTTGAATATACCAGTTTTTATCAAGCCGAATTACCGGTTTGAAATCGCTGTTCAAAAATCCGCAGTAAAAATCGCCGTTATCTTGGCTTATCATATAGCCCAAAAATCCCTCGGAAAAATCCCAAAATAATTCATAATCGGTTTCAAATACGATTTCCCCTTTCATATTCGCAAGTCCGAATTTATTGTCTTGAGTTTGAAACCGTACTAATCCGTCGCTGAATTGCCATATATTGGCATACTCGCACGGCAGGATTTTCGTCCCGTCAAAACTGTATAATCCATATACATACGGCTCTTTTTCGATACATAAAGTTTTGTTTTTACTGTCAACATTCCACACTGTTTCAAATGTCAAACCTTTAAACGCATTGGGATTGTTAATATCCAGTAAACTTTCAGCCAAACCCATATTGCAGACATAAAGACCGGGTGCAAATTCGTATGTCGTATAATCTCTCAGAGCATATATTTGCTGTCTGTATGCCGCAGTAATAAGTTCTTTTCCATCAAAGTCAACAAAACTTTGATTTCCTTCGTCATTCATCAGGATAAGCCCGTCTGGAGTATTTCCGATACAATTGTGAGTTTTATAACGCAGTGTCCCGTCCCAACCAAATACAAACGCAGTTCTGTCGCTGCCGTAATCGCAGTTCATAACGAAACAGTGACTGTATATGCCGCTGATTTTGTCAATCAGGTATTCGTTTTCATTTTCCAAACATACTCCCGCATTTTCCAGTACGCTTTTGGGAATGGTTCGTAATTTATTGTCAAAACAAAAAGTAAATGCTTTTGCCGTTTCCATATAATATGAATCTGGAAACAGCGTTATAATCGCATCATCTGGGGTGGGCAGTATATTCCCCGCGCCGTCGAATAGAACATATTTCGCCTTTCCGTCGCCGTTTTTTATTGCAGCGAGTATATAACCGTCATTATTCGGACTACTTATGGAATCATATATCATATCAGTCAAAGGTTCTCCGTCACTGTCGAGTAAACCGTATAACATAACAGGATCAGGCGGCATTTCGTCGCAAGCCCAATAATCCCAACCTATTGTTTTTCCGATTTTAATCAGCCCGTTAGACAATATCTCACAGTGGTCGTATTTGCATAACGGCACTACATACTGCCAGTCTTTTGTTGCATCCCCAGTAAAGTTGCCATCAGCATTTACTGTGAATGTAAGTGAAGTCACCATAATAATTACAATAATAGCACTTAAAACTTTTTTCTTCATAAAAACCCCCATAAATTCACTTTTATGATGACATTATATTATTATTTGAAAATAAAATCAAGAGGTTTTTTGAAAATTATATCACTCTTTAGTGACAAGTTTCTGCAATTCTATAATTACAAGCGGCGCAACTGATAATAATGCGACAATAATCCAGGCGCTTGCTGGAAGATTTTCAGTTTTGAATATATCCGCCAAAGGTTTTATAACAACTACCGAAACCTGCATAATCAGGCAGATAATAAACGAGAAATTCATGTATATATTCGACAATAAGCCGATTTTAAACACAGACTTATTGCTCCTCATGTTAAAAGCGTGAACAAGCTGCGAGACGCTCAGCGTCATAAACGCCATTGTTCTCGCATAAACAGGAGTATCCGAACCGTTATCGAAAAATTTCATCCCGATAACAAACGCGCATAGAGTAAGCGAACCGATCATCAAACCTTCGAATATTATTTTAAGTCCCAACCCTCCGGCAAAAAGACTTCTTTTGGAATTTATAGGCGGACGTTTCATAACCTCGTCGCTCGGAGGTTCTTCGCTCAAAGCAAGCGCGGGGAGCGAATCCGTCACAAAGTTCACCCACAGCAAGTGTATGGCGATAAGCGGCGACGGAAGCCGCAGTAAAAACGCAGCAAATATAGTCATAATTTCGCCGAAATTGCTCGAAAGCAAAAAGTGCACGGCTTTTTTTATATTGTCGTATATTCCCCTGCCCTGTCTCACCGCCTCGACAATCGTGGAAAAATTGTCGTCCACAAGAATCATATCGGCGGAATTTCTTGCGACGTCTGTGCCGTTTTCACCCATAGCACAGCCCATATCCGCTATTTTGAGCGACGGTGCGTCGTTTACCCCGTCGCCGGTCATTGCCACGACGTTGCCGCGCGCTTTAAACGCTTTGACAATTCTGACTTTATGCTCCGGCGAAACCCTTGCAAATACTGAATAAGAATGTATATTTTCGAGCAAATCTTCCTCTGAAATGGCGTCTAATTCCGCGCCTGTCGCGACTTTGTCGCCCGCGCCGTTGTTGTATATGCCTATTTTTTTGGCTATTGCGATAGCCGTTATTTTATGGTCGCCGGTTATCATTACAGGCTTAATACCCGCAGTTCTGCATATTTGTATCGCTTTAAAAACTTCCTGTCGCGGAGGGTCTATCATTCCGATAAGACCGCAGAATATGAGATTATTTTCAAGACTTTTACTCCTGTTTAAATTATTTAAGCTTAGAATTTCAGGTATATCTCTGTATGCCACGGCAATTACCCGCAGGGCGTTTCCCGCCATTTTTTCGTTTATTTCCGTAATTTCGGCAATTTTTGACTTTGTCAGAGGTTCGATTCTGTCGTTTTGAATATAATGCGTGCATTTATTTATTAAAATATCCGGCGCGCCTTTTGTTATAACTCTGCTTATACCTGAAAATTTGTTTACAGTCGTCATAGTTTTACGGATTGAATCGAACGGTATTTCAAGCTGACGGGGATATCTAATTTCTTCTGTAGATTTATTTATATCAAATTTTTCGCCAACATAACAGAAAGCTGTCTCGGTCGGATCGCCTATATATTCGTTAGAGTTATTTTTGGATTTATTTGAAGTCATAGCAGAATTATTGCACAAAACCGACAATAATAATAAATTTTTTATGCTGTGTATATTTTTAACGTCTTTTATATTTTTAGAATCTGCTTCTGAATAACGGCAATCCGGCGTATATATTTCAACTACAGTCATCTTGTTTTGAGTGAGAGTCCCGGTTTTATCGGAGCATATCACAGTCGCGCTGCCGAGAGTTTCGACTGCCGAAAGCCTGCGGATTATCGCATTGCTTTTTGCCATTCGCTGAATTCCGACAGCGAGAACAATCGTCACAACTGCAGGAAGTCCCTCCGGCATCGCCGCGACTGCAAGACTGATTGACAGCATAAACATTTCAAGCACCGGAACTTTTTGAATCATACCGAGCACAAATATAACCGCGCATACAGTCAGAGCGGTTATGCCTAAGATTTTTCCGGTTTTAGACAGTCTTTCCTGCAGCGGGGTTGACAAATCTTCCTCTTCTGTCAATATTTTGGCGATTTTGCCGACTTCGGTTGACATTCCAGTATTTACCACGACTGCAGTGCATTTGCCTGATGTGACCGTGCTCGTCATGTAAATCATATTTTTTCTGTCGCCGAGAGCGGTCTGCGGCGGACAAACGAAAGTTTCATCTTTCAATACGGGCGTAGATTCTCCCGTCAGCGCGGATTCGTCGGTTTCCACTGATATATTATCCAGTATTCTGGCATCTGCGGGCACCGAATTTCCCGATTCCAAAATTATTACATCGCCGGGAACCAAATCATCGGCTAAAATTTTTGATTTTCTGCCGTCTCTGAGAGCAACCGTTTCAGAAGCTGTCAGCTTTTTCAGAGCCGCTATTGATTTTTCAGCTTTAAATTCCTGTATAACCCCGACAATCGCATTTATTACTACAATGACGAGAATTATAATAGGGTCTAAAAATTCGGATTTACTTCCCTGAATTACAGCCGTTACAAAAGAAACCGCGGCGGCAATCAGGAGTATAATAACCATAAAATCCGAAAACTGTTCTAAAAATTTCAGAATAACACTTTTTTTCTTGGCTTCATCAAGTTTGTTCAAACCGTATGTTTTCATCCTTTTTTTCACTTCAAGCGAAGAAAGCCCGGAGGTGTCATTTGTATCAAATTTTTTTAAAACTTCGGTTTTACTCAAAGAATAATAGCATATATTTCTGTTTTGATTTTCCAAATTTTTATTTCCTATATCAATTTTTTTATACTCTGTTTTAATTGCTCCGCTTTTATTGGATTTTTGTACATTTTGCATAAAAATAACTGCCTCCATACTGAACTGCGCTCAGTTTTTTACTTTGACTTAGTTATATTTTTATGCGTATATTTATAGAAATATGATAAAACAAAAAAGCCTTTCAAATTTAAACAAAAGCCTTTGATTATAAATTATAACATATTTTTTTCAAATTGTCAATGTAAGTTTATGCAATATGTCTTGACTTTTTAAATTTATCTGCTAAAATATATATAATAAGAAGTTATATATATTTGGGAGGTAGAATTCTTTATGGCAAATGAAACAGAATTTACAAAAATCGACAGAACAGACAGAATCGATAAAAACGATTTTATTGCGGCTTATTCCACCGTTCAGAAAATTTCAGATCAGACGGAACAGATTATTTTAGGTAAAAAAGATGTGGTAAAAATGACAGTTATATCGCTTTTATCGCAGGGGCACATTTTAATTGAAGACGTCCCCGGAGTCGGCAAAACTACTTTGGCTTCGGCATTATCTAAAATCATAGGGCTGAAATACAAGCGCGCGCAGTTTACGCCCGACGTTATGCCCTCTGATATAACGGGATTTTCCATATACAATAAAGTGACAAATGAACTTGAATATAAAGAGGGGCTTGCGCTCTGCAATATTCTGCTCGCCGACGAGATAAACAGAACGTCGCCGAAAACCCAGTCAAGCCTTCTTGAAGTTATGGAGGAAGGCACAATAACAGTAGACGGAAAAACGCACCGCGTCCCAACTCCGTTTATGGTTATCGCGACGCAGAATCCCATTGGATTTGTAGGAACGCACCCTCTGCCGGAAGCGCAGCTTGACAGATTTATTATGCGCATATCAATCGGTTACCCCGACGTTGAAAACGAAATAAGAATTATTTCGGACAGAAAGACTGAAAATCCTATAGATAGAATTCAGACTTTGACAAGCGCGGACGATATTATTCACGCGCAAAATATTGTGAAGAACGTTCACATAGACGATACTTTATATAAATATATAGTGGAGCTTGTCGCAAAAACGAGAAATCATCAGTATATCACTTTGGGAGCGTCGCCGAGAGCGTCTTTATCGCTTATGCGGCTTTCACAGGCAAGAGCGTTTCTTGAAAAAAGAGATTATATAATCCCAGAAGATATTTTGAATATGTATGTCCCTGCGATAGCGCACAGAATTATTTTGAAACAGGAAGCGAAGTTAAAGAGAATCAACACAGAGGACATTCTCAACGAGATAAAAAAATCGGTCGCTCCGCAGATATTGAACGAAAAAGTAAAGAAACAGAACACTATTTGAGGAGAAAAACATGCTTGCAGATAAAATATTTATTGATAGCAATATTTGGATATACATTTTTTGTAAAGAAGATAATTATAAATGCCAAATATCCGAAAATTTTATACGTGAGAATAGCTTGAAAAATATTATTGTTATTTCATAAATTTAAAAACATAAAAAGGAACAAATTATGAAAAGAGCAAGAGTTTATTATTTCTTCGCGTTTTTGATGGCAATTGGGTTTGTTCTGACTTTGTACCACAGAATAACGATAGTATTTTTCGCGGCAGTTTTGGTCCTGCCTATAATTTCCTATCTTCTTATGCTGTTGAATTACGCTTTCATCAAATTCGAAGTCTCCGTTGATAAAAAAATATACGAAAAACGGGAACAGTCCTCGACCTTGATAAGAATCTCAAACGAGGGTATACTCCCCGCGCCTTTTGTAAAAATCAAATTAATTCAGATAGATAAAAACGGAAAAAGCGCGGACGAAAATATTTATGCTTTCAGTATACCCCCGCTGAGGAGAGTCGATTTTCAGACTAATATAGTTATGAAGCGCAGAGGCATGTACGAAGTCGGCATAAAAGAAGTGGAAATATACGATATATTCGGACTGTTTAAATTCAGACGCTCAATAAATATAATAGAAGAAATACTGGTTCTGCCGAAAAGGATTTTACTTTACGGAAATATGACCAGAAATATAATAGCAGAAGACGGCGACGAAAAAAACAAAAGCAAAATCGGCGAGGACAGGACTATCATATCGCATATAAGGGATTATGTCGAGGGAGACAATGTAAATTCCGTTCACTGGAAACTGTCGTCAAAAAAAGACGATTTGGTTGTAAAAGTGTACGACCACCCGAACGACAATAACATAATGATTATAGCAGACATGCAGGCTCACGAATTTGAAGATTCGGATTTATGGGAAGACAGCGGAGATGCGGTTGTGGAAACGGCGTTAGCCTTAGCCATGAAATGCGTATACGAGGGCAAAAGCTGTACGTTATACTGGTACGATACGCTTCAAAGCTGCATTGTCTGGTATAATATAAGCACGTTCAGCGAGTTTAACACGGCTTTTAACCATTTGTCCGTGTCGCGCGTATCTTTCGACGATATAACAGCAGAGACTATTCTGAAAAATCAGGAGATATGCGATACGCACAACGAAATTATCTATGTTATCAATCAGGGGCTCGATATAAATACAGCCGATATTTTATCCGCGCTTGCGGCGTTTGACGACAACGAAATCAACTGCATCTGCTTTGATTTAAAAAATCAGAAAGAAACGGATGATTTTATAAACGAACTGACATTGGCAAACGTAAACATCGTAAAATTTTCAGGCGGCGAATACAATGACTACGCCGAACATTCTGATATTGAAGGATTCCTGAATGACTTTATCCAGAACAATTAATAAAATAATAATAAATTAATTTAAAGCGGAGATTTTTATAGTTTTATGAATAATTTAAAAAATAACGCTTTTGAGAACGATTCGCAGAAATTTAAACCTTTAGTAAAAACCGTATATCTTGATACGGAAAATAAAACGTCGCCGGTAAGTTTTATTTTCGGAATAATATTTTTGTTTCTCTGCATATTTGCCGGTTGTATAGGATTAATTTTCTGCATCGCAGATTCATTTCAACTCAATTATTCTTTATCGAATATTCTTATCAGTCTGACGGCGAGTTTATTATTTTTCACAGTGATATATTTTCTGCCGTCAAGAATTTTTACAATTTTGGTTTTTCTTATCGGCGCAGGTTTTTTTTCGTATCACATAGTATCGCATTTAGATAAGATAATAAACGCGGGATATTCTTTTTTAAACCTATGCTTATATCAAATAAATCAGGCAGGATATACAATCGGTCCGAATATTGATTATAATTTAGCGAAAAACACGCCGTTAAGCGATATAAACGAAATTTTATTTTTAGCGTCGGTTTTATTTGCTTTAATATTTTCATATCTCGTATATTCGAAAAAAAATGTTATATACACTATTATTCTGTCAGTGGCAGTTGTTTTTCCGGGGTTTTTCTACGGACTGATTCCGACGTATTTTTCGTTTTCGTTGGTGACGGCATTTTGGGTGGCTCATTTCGCCATAAATATGTTTGACACAGGGTATATTGCGTATCTCACGGGAAAACAAAATACAATCCCCGAAAAAAGACTTGAAAAACAAAAGTTCAAATCTTTTAAAAAACAGTACAGAAAAAATGTAAAATCTATAAAATCAGAAATCGTAAATATATTAAAATCGCCCAACCGAGAGGAAAACTCAATCAGATTAGATAAATTGGTGCGTCAGTTGGAAGCTGTTTCAAAAGAAACGCTGTTTTTGAAATTTCACAGACTTGATGAACATATAAATAAAACATCGGCAAAACCGGCAAAATCAGTGAGAGAAGAAACTGAGGAAAAAATTCTGCATTCTGCGATTAATACCAATAAAAATAAAAAACCTGATAAATTTATAAACCCTGTAAAACTTGAAAAACATAGACTTTCTGAACAGGCAAAAGAAAGAAAAACCGCCGAAAAATTACAGCGCAAAGAAGAATATAAAAAAGTTCAGGAGCAGCCGTTCTCACAACGGATTAAATTAAGATTTTCTGAAAATTTTAACAGTAAAAAGAAAAATTCCGTAAAGAGCGGTTTCGGCGGCATTTTCGCGTTTATAGTCGCTTTATGCGCGATTTTGGTAGTTCAGCCTTTTATTTCGCCCAACGCGAAATTTAATGTATCTATGCCCGAAAAAATCATGAGTTTTTTCACAGATACAGTCGAATATTTTCTTGTCGGTTCCGATTCGAGCGTTTACGGCGGATATAACGGCGGAATGGGCGGAGGATATTTATATAAACCGGGCGGAGTTAAATTTAAAAATAAACCCATATTAAAAGTAAGCGCGACCACAAAAAGCAGCGTAATATACCTAAGGGGCTGGGTCGGCGGAATATATGACGGTAAGATGTGGCTTGAAGCGGATAAAAACCAGATAGAAAAATATAGCGAATTAGAACAGAATATTTTTTCTTTGTCAAATAACGACTATACGGATAAGACGTTCTTTAAATCTTTTACGCAGAACATGCAGAAAGTGTTTAAAGCCGCTGCCGACAGACAAGCGTCGGAATTAAAAAGCGATTCCGTCACGATAGAACATTTAGTCAGCGGAGGCAGACGAGCTTTTCTCCCGTATTTCTATGACTCTTATTCGTCGGGTTTTAATTTAAAAACGAATGCCGATCTTAATACGGGAATAACAAACTCTCTGTTTAAATATCCGTCATATACGGTGAATTTTTATTCCGCAGACAATATACTGGACAGAACAATGCCGTATGCCGTCGATGATTTAAAAGAATATCTTGATAATTATTCAACTCGTTTAGGCGATTTGAGTTTTTGGACTGCCGACCAAATACAGAGCGAATTTCCCGGCGCATATATAGCGACTGTCAGCGAATTAAATTCATCAATCCAAAGCGATCCGAATTTGAATGGTAAATATATATTTGTCCCGTATTTTTACAGCGAAACCGGCGGCAATACTGACAGCAGCTATATTAACAACGCCGATATAACCAGCGCCCAATATAATAATTTTATTGTCATACCGTCGGAATACGGCGACAAAGTCACGGAAATTCAAAATAATTCCCAATATTGGAATCAGGGTTTTGACCAGCCTTTTTATAACTGCGAATTTGATTACGACGACTATGTGCGTCAGTATTATTTGGACGTGCCGGACACTCTTCCTCAGGAAGTTAAAGACCTGGCAGCGCAAATCACTGAGGGCTGTCAGACTGATTACAACAAAGCCCTCGCAATAGAAAAATATCTTGCAGATAATTATACTTATACGCTCAATCCAAAAGCTCCGTATGACCCGCAAGCCGATTTTGTCTATAATTTTTTATTCGATACAAAAGAAGGCTACTGCACATACTATGCTTCGGCTATGGTGATGATGCTGCGCTCCCTGAACGTTCCCGCGCGGTATGTTGAAGGATTTCTCGTGGATACCTCCAAAAAGACAAAAAGTCCGGACGACGGCAAAGATTATATCATAGTTTACGACTACAACGCGCACGCTTGGCCCGAAGTTTACCTTCGCGGCATAGGTTGGATTCCGTTCGAACCCACGGCTTCATACGGCGATGCCGCTCCCAAAGTGGAGACTCCTTATGTTTATAATCCCCCTGCCCGTCTCCCCGGAGAGGGCAGCATGATGCCGACAGAGCCCGTTACAGATGATTCAGAGGACGTTGCCGTTGCGGCAAATTCCGCCGTTTCCTCTGACTTATCCAAAGTACTGTTTATAATTCTTCTGATTATAATCGCCGCTTCGGTAATATACATTGTAAATTATATAATAAATTCAAGGCGTTTTAAATATTTTAAAAATTCCAACGCTAATGCGGCGGTTATAAAAATGCTGTCATATATTTTGAATTTTTTGCGATACTGCGGTTTTGTAATGTATAACGAAGAAAGCCTGAAAGATTTTTCAAGAAGAATTGCACCGAGTTTTGCAATGATGAATCCGGACGGTTGGGGAAAAATCATGGATATAATGCAGAAAGCGCGTTACAGCAGTCACGAAATATCTGAAGAAGAAAGGACTTATGTCTATGATTTTATAAGTTATTTAAGAAAAGAATGTATGAAAAAACTTAAATTCGATTTGAGATTAAAACTTCGTTTTGTATATTTTGTGCTTTAGCAAATTTTTTTCACAATATTTTAAAAAATTCGTTGATTTTTATTTATATATGTGATATACTATATATAGTGATTTGAGTTTCGCATGATATATCGTAATATGTTATACAAA